>JACCDW011296177.1_pt1 | contig 17997 bp, 17 predicted proteins | sample 7449781 | NCBI WGS metagenome assembly JACCDW01 (sample SAMN15323449, study PRJNA562643) | freshwater metagenome | isolation source: river surface water | place: USA:Blue River Watershed | collected 2017-08-18
CAAGATGTGCAATTCATTGAAATTAAAAACAATATCAAAGGAAAAAGCTTTCGCATATAATTTCATAACGAAAGTAACCTTTAGTTTATTGTATAAAAAAAGTGGCCTAAGCCACTCTTTTAAAAAATCTTATCTTCATGCATTAATTAAAAGAAATAGTTCAGACCAAATGAGAATGATCCTAAATCTATAGGAGCGAATGAAAAATCAACTGACTTATTTGTTTGTGGATCAGCAACACCTTCTGTTTTAATCTCCATATCAGATGATGTCAATGCCGCCAAATTTCCAATTCCTAAATCTAAACCCCAATTTTTACTCAACATATAAGTGAAACCACCACCAACAATTAATCCTAGATCTGTTGATTTCATGGTCTGTTTTGGTCCAGGGTTATTTGACAAATCTTCATTTTCACCTGACCCCATCATTAAACCAATCTGTGGATTTACATAAAACCTTAACTTGTGGTCGTTATTTGAATAAATTCTAGAACCAACCACAAATCCCATACCTGAGGTTTTGGATTTTGATTTACCCCAAGACGACTCCATTTCATTTGTTGAATTCATTATAACAACCCCTAAACCCAATGAAATATTGTTATTGAAAAAATAATTAAACTGAGGAAGCAATTGCATTTCTGAACTTTTCCTATTATTGATCGAACTAGAACCGCCAGAAACATCTTCAAAAGAATTGTACGACATATTCAAGCCAATCATTTTTCTTCCAGCTTCAAACTGTGCATTTACATTCACTGCAGCACTAAAGAATAATGCGCAGATTGCCATGGTCATTAAATTTTGCTTTTTCATATTTTGATTATTTTGTTATTGCAATTTATTCCAATTCTCAACAAAACGGTTACGGAATAATCAAAAAACTTCAGAAAAGATTTGCAATTATCGCAAAAAAACAAAATTTAATTTTCAAACACCGCCAACCATCCCTCAAATAAATGAATTCATCTATTTTAAAGGTTCTTTAAAACAACCCTGCAAATCGATTGTTTATCTTTGCAACATGGAAGCAATCCAACATCTTAAATGGCGCTATGCCACCAAAAAATACACAAGTCAACAAATTGAAAATGATCATTTAGACGTAATTTTAGAATCAATTCGTTTATCGCCAACTTCTTTGGGCTTGCAATCTTTCAAGGTATTTGTGATTGGAAACAACAGTGAATTAAGAAGCCAAATCCTTCCTATTGCCTACAATCAAACTCAAATCACCGACGCTTCACACTTATTGATTTTCACTGCTTACAACAATGTAAATCAACAACATATTGAAAATTATTTAAATAACATTGCTGCAACCCGACAAGTTCCTGTTGAATCTTTAAGCGGTTTCAAAAAAAGTATTGAAGGATTTACTTCAAGCAAAAATGAAGAACAAACTGCCGAATGGGCATCACGCCAATGTTACATTGCTCTGGGAATTGCCATGGCAACCGCAGCCGCTTTAAAAGTAGACACCACTCCAATGGAAGGTTTTAATCATGAGGGACTCGATACGGTTCTTGGCCTTAAAGCACAAGGATTAACAAGCTCTGTGATTCTTGCAGTGGGTCATCGCGATCCAGAAAACGACAGATTGGCAAATGCCGCTAAAGTGCGCAAATCAAGCGAAGAAATGTTTGAGTTTATTTAACACTGGCATCATTCTCAGGTAATAATACTGCCTTAATTTATGCTTTAGTTGTTCTTAAATTAACATATTGGTTAAGACTGCTTTAAATCAAAACATTCACTTTGTGTTGATTTAAACCAAATGAAAAAGCATTTAAAATTACTCTTAATGATTTGTCTTGGGCTCGCAGCGCAAGACAAACTCTCGGCACAAAATCCTGGGTTAGTCATCTCAGAATTTTTTGTAAATCCCTCTGGAACAGATTCTTGCAAAGAATTTGTAGAACTCGTAGCCACACAAGATATTGATTTCTCCAAAAATCCATACACCGTAATTGTTGCCAACAATGGAACAGCGACTGTTAAAGGTTGGAAAGAAGGCAAGGCAATTACTTACGCCTTCGAAATCAATAGTGGATCTGTTAAAATTGGAGACATTGTTTACGTAGGCGGCTCATGCATGAAAATAAATGGTTTAAAAATAAAAACCATTAATAACATGACAACCGGCGGTGATGGTGGCATTGGAAATATCAATGCTACAGGTGTTTTTGGTAACGGTGGATCTAGTGCAGACGCAATTGCAGTTTTTGCGAAAAGCGTTTCTACGATCGACTCAGCTTCAGTTCCAGCAGATGCAATTTTCTATGGAGTAGGATTTGGAACAGCCATCAATTCATCTGGTGCTGCAGGTTATCAATTGCCGGTGAACGATTTATACAACGGAGGTAAATTAAGTTCAACATCTTTTTTATGTGGTGATCCAGGCGGAAATTATATTGTTGCGACCGGTAAATACAACACTGTTTCAAACAGTTTCAAATCTGCCCGCACATTTACAAATACCAATATTACTGCATCAGATGGAAGCACATCAATTACTTTTGAAGGAGCTGCCGATACTGTTGCACCAGTTGCTTCTTTTGTCCCTCAAAATAACGACACTGCAGTTTATTCGAACGCAACATTAAAAATTTCTTTTTCTGAAAAAGCATTTTTACCCGGATCTGTTGCTTTGGATCAGACAAATATTGATACCTGTGTATTTCTAAAACTAGCAAACGGAAATAACGTTAGTTTTGATGCTACAGTATCTAACAATATCATTACGATAACTCCAAGTATTGAATTGTTGAAAAACACTGCCTATACTTTTGGTATCTTTTCAGGCAAATTAGCCGATAGCAGTGGAAATAAAATCACCAAAAATTTATCAGTAAACTTTAGAACTTTACCAGAACAAACTGCATTTAAACCCGCAGACATTTCAGTCATTGCATACAGAATGAATGCGCTTACAACTGATGATGAATTCGATTTTGTAACGTTTGTAGACATCTTACCTTTTACAAGAATTCAGTTTACCGATGCTAAATTTACTACAAATTCAACGGCGCAATGTGCTGGAGGTCTTACTTGGATTGCTCCATCAACCGGTGTAGCAGCAGGGAGTATTGTTCAAATTAAAAATGATTTACCTTCAACCAACATTGGAACTATTACCGGAACTAAATTTGGATTGAGCAGTGGTGGAGATCAAGTTATTGCTTATACTGGTTCAAATACAAATCCTACTTTCATTACTGCATTTAGCTCTAACAATTGGCTAACAGCAAATACATCTTGTACAGGAAGTAACTCTATGTTGCCAAGTTCGTTAAGCAATGCATTAAATGCAATTCAACATGCAGGAACTAAAGGGAACGTATCTGGAAATACAGCGAATGCTTTCTACAATGGCCCAACTACAGGTACAATTGCACAATTAAAATTACTTATTCACGATACTGCAAATTGGAATGGTTCAGCGTCTGGTACAGCTGCTCAAGTTTTTCCAAATTGGATATTCCCTGGCTCTCCTACCGTAGTAAAAGCCGAATTAATTTCTGCAAATTCTTTGCGCGTTATATTTAGTAGGGACATGGACTCTATGAGTGTAACTGACCTTACCAAATACACAGGCATTAACAATTTAAGTGGTATTAACGTAACTAAAAATGGAATTTTAGCAGACACAGTTACTTTAACCTATTCTGTTGCTTTCCAAAACAACAACACTTATACTTTAACTGTTGCAAATGTTATTGATAAAGAACTTCGTAAATTATTTACACCTTTTGTTTTCAATTTCAATTTCAACACCACCATTACATTCGATACTCGATTTGTAACTGTGAGCGAAGGAACAAAAACTATCACCGTGAAGCTTTCTGTTAAATTCCCAAGCTCAGGTTCGTTTTCAATTGAAGCCTTACCTTCTTTATGGAATACTGCTACATCAAACGATATCAATATCAGCAATACTTCATTTACTTTTGATCAAACAACTTCTAAACTCTCCTTAATATTAAACATTAACGACGATTCTGAGATTGAACAAGACGAATATTTCGTTGTTGGCATTAAAAATATCAATGGTTTCAATGTTGTTGGGAATGATTTCTTCACAATTTACATTAACGACAATGATAGAATTGCACCAGCACCGAGTAAATCAATAGAATTGGTTCATTTAAACAGTTATGATCCCAATCCAACACTCGGAAGTACTTGCGAAATATCTGCTTATGATTCAGCCTCTAAAAGACTCTTTATGACAAGTGCAATTCAAAAGAGAATGGATATCGCTGACATATCAAATCCATCCAGTATTTCATTGGTTAAATCGATAGATATGAAGCCTTATGGTGGAATCACAAGTATTGCAATTAAAAATGGCATTGTTGCCATTGCATCGCCGGATTCGATTGAACAAAACCCGGGAAGTGTATTGTTCTTTAATACCAATGGTGATTTCTTGAAAAAAGTGACAGTAGGTGCGTTACCAGATCATATTGGATTCAGTCCTAATGGTAATTTTGTTGTAACTGCAGATGAAGGACAACCAAATTTAGACTATACAAATGATCCTGAAGGATCAGTATCTATGGTCGACATTTCTGGAGGAATCGCTAACTTAAGTCAATCGAATGTAACCATTATTGACTTCAAGAGCTTCAATACTCAAGAAACGAGTTTATTGAATCAAGGTGTTAGAAAACTCTATAAACCAAGCACTTTTGCACAAGATTTTGAACCAGAGTATGTAACAATCTCTGCTGACAATAAACTTGGTTGGGTTTCTCTGCAAGAAAATAATGCTATTGCAGAAATAGACTTTACCACCAAAAAGGCGACCAAAATATGGTCATTAGGCACAAAGGAATTTAAAACTTTTGGCAATGGCTTTGATGCAAGTGATAAAAGTGGGTCTGTTTTAATTTCCAATTGGAATGTAAAAGCGTTTACTACTCCTGACCAAATTGCTAATTTTACCGCAAATAACAAAACGTATTTAGTGACTGCCAATGAAGGCGATGAAAAAGAATACACGCCATTGAATGAAAGAACTACCGTAAATGCCGTCGTGTTAGATTCAGCTACTTTCCCCAACCGCAAAATGCTTATGGAAGATCATTCCTTAGGCCGTTTGAGAATCACTAATTTCCATGGCGATAATGATACAGATGGCGATTACGACGAACTGTATATGGTAGGCCCTAGATCTTTCTCAATTTATGATCTATCAAACAACTCAATGGTTTACAATAGCGGTGATGCATTTGAATTAATCACTTCACAACATCCAGCATTGGGAAGAATTTTCAATGCCGACAATGAAGCTTCAAACACTTTAAAGTCGAGAAGTAGATCTAAAGGTCCTGAACCAGAAGGTGTTACTGTTGCTTCTATCAATGATAAAACGTATGCATTTATAACTTTGGAAAGAATTGGTGGTGTTATGGTTTATGACATTACAAACCCTACAAATCCTATTTATGTAGACTACAAAAACACTAGAAGTAATACGATTTTTGGTGGCGATAATGGACCTGAAGGAATTGTTTTCATTCACGCAAATCAAAGTCCTACAGGCAAACCTATGGTCATAGTATCGAATGAAATTAGCGGAACAATCACAATCTTTGAAGTTAAAAATAATGTTTTGTCTAACACTCAAAAAATTGAAACATCAAATGGCCAATTCATTGCTTACCCGAATCCAAATTCAGGTATTTTAAACACAAATATGATAGGGAATTACACCCTCTATAATCATTTAGGACAATTGATTTATCAAGTAAATCAAACAAACAAATTAGATATCTCAAATCTAAACGCTGGAATTTATTTTCTGAAAAACGAGTTTAATCAAACTCAAAAAATCGTTTTACAAAAATAAAAAAATCTAATCCATAATAAAGGAGCTTCAATTTTGAGGCTCCTTTTTTTGTTTTTTCGTATTTTTTGCAAATCATTCTACTCAAATATTCAATACTCTTTCACATATTCAATAAATTATTAAATGAAAAGAACGAAATTTGCAGTCCGAAACTCGTGAATTATTGATTTTGAACAAGCTCATCATTTTTTCTGCCCCTTCTGGATCCGGTAAAACCACTGTGGTGAAACACCTCCTAGACGTCATGTCGTCTAAACTTGCATTCTCTGTGAGTGCAACTACCAGAAGTCCTAGACCTGGCGAAGTTTCCGGACGTGAATACCACTTTTTACAACTCGAAGATTTCCAAAATAAAATTAAAAACAATGAATTTTTAGAGCACGAGGAAGTTTATGCAGGCATTCTATACGGAACACTTTGGAGTGAAGTTCAAAAAATTTGGGCGGAGGGTAAAGCAGTGGTTTTTGATGTTGATGTTAAAGGCGGTTTGGCTTTAAAACGACAATTTGGAGAGCAAGCGCTTGCCGTTTTCTTGAGACCTCCAAGTGTTGAAATCCTCTTAGAACGCTTAACAAAAAGAAGCACCGAAGTGGAACATCAATTAAAAGAAAGAATTGCAAAAGCAAACTTCGAGTTGAGCTTCGAAAACCAATACGATGTTGTGGTTGTGAACGATATCCTCGAAGAAACCTTCGAAAATTGCGAAAATCTAGTCAATGAGTTTCTCAGTAAATAATGGCTAGAATTGGACTATATTTTGGATCATTTAACCCCATTCACATTGGGCACATCCAAGTAGCAATTCTCATTTGGGAAAAAGCCAATTTCGATGAAATTTGGTTTGTTCCTTCACCCTTAAATCCTCATAAAAGCGAAGAAACACTCATACCAGCCGACATTCGTTTAAAATGGGTGCAACTGGCATTACAACACCAAGATCATATGAAGTGCTGCGATATTGAATTCACACTTCCCAAGCCTTCTTACACACATAAAACCGTTGCCAACATTTACCAACAGTTTCCCGATCATCAGTTTGAACTCATTATGGGCGCCGACAATTTACATAGCTTTCACAGCTGGCAACACGCCGAAGAATTGGCTAAAATGTGTCCTTTAAACGTTTACCCTAGACCCGGTTACCCCAAACCTCAAGAGCCCATTCCTTTCAATGCAAAATGGTTCGATGCACCATTGCTCGACATCAGTGCAACTCAAATTAGAGATTTATTGTGGAACGTTGACTTAACAAACCACAACACCGAAGAGCTACTACAAACACTTGTCCCTCAAGAAATTATAGAAGATTTAACTGCGTTTTTTCAAACGATAAAGCCTTAAACGCACAAGTATCCAGGCCACAAAAAAGGTCACAAAAAAAGAATACAGTGCATAAACCAAGGCTGGTTTTTCCATTGCGCTGATTCCCAATTTTTGACTCGCAATTAACAATGCCAATGCCGTATTATGCAAGCCAACTTCAACAGATATGGTGATTCTATTCTTGAACGACAATCCAAAGGGTGTTCCAATTAAATACCCTAAAAACATACTCAAAACATTCAACCCTATAACAATGGGTGTCAATTGAATAATATCCATTTTTGTTACAGATGCACCACCAGATTGTGTGCCTGCCAAAAATTTGAAGGTGAATACAAGCAATAATAAAACGGGAAGTGCAATATTAATCCCTTTTTGCAACTCCAAAATTCGCTTGCCCAATCTATACCGCAACAACATTCCAATGCCTGCAGGCACAATTGTAATGGCAAATATTTCAACCATGGTGCTTAAAAATGGCAAATGAACTTCATTTTGAATATCACTTCCCTTCATGAAATACCGAATGAAAACATTAATCATTAACGGAATTGAAAATAATGATAGAAAGGCATTTGAAACTGTTAACGATACCGCCAAAGCCACGTTTCCCTTGACAAAATAGCTCACCAAATTTGAGGTAATTCCTCCAGGGCAAACCGAAAGAATCATCACGCCAACTTTTAATTCAGGTGCTAAATTGGATTGATAAACTAGGAAAAAAGCAATCAATGGAAGCAATAACATTTGTGCTGTTAAACCAATGGCCAATGGTTTGGGTTGATCAAACAATTGTTTAAAATCTTCTTTGCGTAAACTAATGCCCAGTCCAAGCATAATCATGGCCAACACAATGTTCAAAATAAGATTGATATGTTGACCAATAAAATCCATTTACTTAACCTGTGAAATGGTCGTTTCTACGATGAGTTTGATAAAATTATAGAGGTAATAGGCCCCTAAACCTGTTAATATGATGCCAAAATAACGGTTCACAAAAAAGTACATCCTATGGCTTAATTTTTTGCCTAAATAATCGCTTAAATAGACCTTCCCCATATCCAATGAGAAAACGGTGATGAGCGTAGCCACAATTTGCACCAAAATTGTATACCGCCCTTCAAACGAATCGTCGTGTCCAACGCTCATCGCCCCAGTTAAAGTTACCCAAAGCAATATCACAAAAGGATTGAGCAGGTTCATCACAAATCCTTTTAAGAGATTTGTATTTTTTTCTATGGGGGACTGAAGGTTTTTAATAAATTTTTTGTAACCAACGGCAATGCCCTTTACGCCAATAAAAATAATTCCAAAGGCAGCGAAACCCGCAAACCCAATTTGAAACTCAGGCATTGTAAAAAATCCAGAAAGGCCAAAAAAGCAAGCCAATGCAACGAACAAATCGCTTAAAAATATGCCCAATGCCATGAGAAAACCTGCCATTTTCCCACCTTGCATTCCCACTTTAATTAAAGCAAAAAATGAAGGTCCAAAACTGAGAAGCCCAAGAAGCAAACCGCCTCCAATTCCCTTTAATATGGCTAAGATCCAAGGCATGGTATCGCAAAATAAGTCCTATTCCTTAGAAGTCCAAGGATTTTAGAGACTCAATAAAAAATACAGTGTTAAATCTTTAATTTCAAACTAAAATTTGGAGTTCTTTCATGAAATCTTCATAAATAGATTCACTCGAAGCTACAATTTCATTCTTAAAGATGATTTCTCCTTGTTTCGAAAAATCGGAAACAATACCCCCAGCCTCTTCAACAAGTAAAATTCCTGCGGCAATGTCCCAAGGACTCAAATTCATTTCAAAGAATGCATCAAAACGACCACAAGCTGTGTAAGCCAAATCTATTGCAGCAGAGCCCATTCTTCTTAAACCATGGGTTGATTTCATTAAATGACTTAAAACAACCAAATATTGATCCACTTTTTCAAATTGATAGTATGGAAATCCTGTTGCAATTAATGTGTCTTTAAGGAATTGATTTTGAGCAACATAAATTCTGTCACCGTTCAAATATGAACCTTGATTTTTTAGGGCAGTGAAAGATTCATTTAAGGCTGGGCAATAAACAACCCCTAAAATGGGTGTTCCATTGTTTAACAATGCAATGCTGATGCTAAAAACTGGCAAACCATGCAAAAAGTTTGTGGTGCCATCAAGAGGATCAATGATCCAAGTGAATTCTGTAATTGTGCGATTCTCTGGTGCTTTTTCTTCACCAATAAACGTTGAATTCGGAAGTATTTCAGAAAGCGAATCAACCAATTGTTGTTCACTTTGTTGATCTACAAAACTCACAAGCTGATTCAGCCCTTTATCTTCAATTGAGTCTTGCTTAACTTTATTCCAATGCAAAAGTTGAAACTCACCAACATTTTTGGCAATGGCTTCAACTTTTGCAAGAAAATCTCTATTGATCTCAGACATTCACTGAGAAAATTAACAATGTTGCTGGTAAGCACCCATCAAATTGTCGGCAACCATATCGGCTGTTCTTCCTTCAATCATGTGACGCTCAACCATATGCACAACTTCTCCGTTTTTGAATAAAGCTACCGCAGGAGATGATGGAGGAAAAGGCAACATGAATTCACGTGCTTTTGAAACCGCATCTAAATCTTGACCCGCAAATACCGTCAAAAGTTTTGCAGGTTTTTTGTCTCCAGTTAAACTTTTTAAAATTCCTGGACGTGCACTTCCTGCAGCACAACCACACACAGAATTGATGACAACCAATGTAGTATCATCGTTTCCATTCATTGCATTTTCAACTTCTTCTGCAGTTTTCAACTCTGTAAAACCTTTACTGGTTAACTCTGCACGCATTGGCGCGACTAACATTTCTGGATATGGCATAAATTTGGTTATTTAGAATACTTCAAAATTACAAAATTCCTTCGAGATAATAAAGCTTATACTCGATCTCCACCAACAAAAACACGATCAACGTGATTCTGACCCAAGAAGTATGGAATTCCTTTAACCGCATCTAAAGTTTTGGTAGTGAAAAAATCGGCCCTCATGCCAACTGCCAAACTACCCACTTCATTTTCCAATCGCAAGGCTCTTGCCGCATTGCATGTAATTCCATGAAATGCCTCCGTTGGCATCATTTTCATTTGAGTGCATGCCAGCGCCCAGATGGTTTGAAGAGAGCAAATAGGACTAGAACCAGGATTGAAATCTGTTGCAAGGGCAACAGGCAAGTCATTTCCAATAAAATTGCGAATTGGAGCATATGGAATCCCTAAAAAGTAAGAAGTTCCAGGTAAAGCAACAGGCATTGTCCCCCCATAATTTTGTGAAAATCCTTTTTGCAAAGCGGCAATTTCATTTTCCTCACAATGCTCAAGGTGATCGGCGCTCCAAGCTTGATGTTCCACGGCGGTTTGAACGCCACCGGTAAGTCCCAATTCATTGGCATGAATCTTTGCAGGAATGCCCTTTTCGGCAGCTGCTGCCAAAATCACTGAAGTCTGTTCCACGCTAAAAAAACCTTTGTCGCAAAACACATCAATATGATCTGCCAACTGCTCAGAAATTACAATGGGTAACATTTCATTGAGCACCAAATCTATATATCCTTGTTGGTTGTTTTTATATTCCGTTGGGAACGCATGTGCCCCTAAAAATGTAGATTTTATGGTGCATTTAAAGTGCTCTTTCAATCTTTTTACAACCCTCAATATTTTAATTTCGGCATCAACAGTTAGTCCGTAACCACTTTTAATTTCAATGGTTGTTGTGCCATGAGCCAACATTAAGGCAACCCTTTTAGAAGCCTGGATGTACAATTCGTCTTCCGACATGGCTTGAAGCTTTTTTGCAGAATTTAAGATTCCACCGCCATTTTCAGCAATTTCCTCATACGTCGCGCCCTGAATTCTGAGTGCAAATTCTTCATGTCGTGGTGCCGCAAACACAATGTGCGTGTGGCTATCTACAAAACCAGGCAACACTTCCATTCCCTCTAAATCAATCGATTCTGTAGATTGCAATTTCAAAGATTCTATTTCTTTTTCGGAGGGATTTTGGCCTAAGCCAATAATTGTTTCGTTTTCAACAAGCATCCATGCGTTTTCGAGTGTTTTTAACTGCTGCATTTCTAACCCTTTTTTAAAGGTTCCACGCTCGTTGGCACCGTATAACTTTGCAATGTTGTAAAACAATTTTTTCATCCCTCACAAAAAAACAACATGTGTTGCAATGAAACCTAATTTTTAAAAGATATTTTGTTATTTCGAGTCACTTTTCTGAAACTTTACAAGAATTTATATCCCATGAAACTCATCGATCAACTCAAAACCCCAATTCAAAAGAAAGAAACCACCTTCATTGCACCCAACGCAACAGCAGTTGGAAAGGTCATTTTAGGCGAAGAAACGAGCGTTTGGTTTGGTGCTGTTTTACGAGGTGATACCGATCTAATTTCTGTTGGCGACAGAACCAATGTTCAAGACAATGCAGTCTTGCATGCCGATCCAGGTTCGCCATGTATCATTGCAAATGATTGTGTGATAGGACATTCAGCCATTGTTCATGGTGCAAAATTGAGCCACCATGTTTTGGTAGGCATGCATGCCACAGTTTTGAACGATGTTGAAATTGGTGAGTATTCAATCATTGGGGCAAATGCGATGGTGCCGCAAGGCATGAAAATCCCCCCCTATTCAATGGTCTTAGGGATTCCTGCAAAAATTGTCAAAACTTTAGGCCCAGAAATTGAGGCTAAAATCACTGAAAACGTTCAAGAATACGTTGAACGTGCAAAGGTTTATATGGAATATTATTCCGAAAAATAACCACATCATTGCCCTATTTCGGCTTGATTTTCGTATAATTGTATGAAATCAGCATGCCACGTACCAAATATTTTTTCAATCCTAAAAGCTTAAGCTTTGAAAAAGTATCCGATCACCGGGGGTATATGCGTTGGCGTATCTTTGGTCTTTCAGCACTTATCATTGTGTCTGTCATTTCGTTGTCCCTCCTCTTTAGTCGATTCATGAAAACACCAATGGAACTTTCCATTCAAAAGGAAAACACATTGATTCAAAAGGAATTGGACCAGATGGAGCGACAAGCAATTGATCTTGAAAATCAATTGAATGAGCTACGAAATCGCGACATAGAAATTTACCGTGCAATGTATGGGGTTGCTCCTCCCAAGCCTATTAATTACAAAGGTTCCGACTATTCTGAGTTACTGAAAATGTCACATGGAAAATTCGTGAAACGTCTACGTGAAAAAATGGACCAGATGGATCAACTTGCCAAGCAGCAGGAAGTTTCGTATGTCAATTTAGAAAAACTCATTAGCAAACGAGAGGAAATGGTGAATTCCATTCCAGCCATCATGCCCGTTGCAAATAAAGAACTCCGAAGGATGGCCAGCGGATTTGGTTACAGAATGGATCCATTTTACCACACTGCTTCATTCCATGCTGGAATGGACTTTACCGCCGACGTAGGAACAGAGGTTTATGCAACCGGAAATGGCGTTGTCACCGAAGTTAAAAACGATGGTTGGGGTTATGGAAACCATATCATTGTCAACCATGGTTTTGGATATTCATCCCTCTATGGTCATTTAAGCCGTTTTGCCGTAAAACCAGGAACCAAAGTCAAGCGTGGCCAACTCATTGGTTACGTAGGAAATACCGGAAGATCTACCGGACCACATTTGCATTACGAAGTTAGAAAAAATAATAACCCTTTAAATCCAGCGTTCTTTTACCGAAACGATTTATCGGATATCGAATACCAAAAAATGTTAGAAATGTCGCAGCGTGAAGCGAATCGATTTGACTAAAACTTATGAGCGAACAAGAAACAATTACCAAAAAGTACTTTAAAATTGGCGAAGCTGCCGAAATCATTGGTGTGCCTGCATCTACTTTGAGATTCTGGGAAAAGAATTTCCCTCAAATTAAGCCTATGAAAAATAAAAAGGGCGACAGAATCTACTCATCAAAGGACATTGAAATTTTGAAGGAAATTCATTATCTTTCTCATAACAAGGGAGTAAGATTAGCAAACGTATCTAAAAAAGTGAGCCGAAACGCAGTACAGACGGACGCTCGCGTGTTTTTGATCCAACAGCTAAGAGACTTCAAAGAAAAACTTTTAAAACTTAAAGAACAGCTGGAATGAGGTACTTGACATTGATGGGATTTGCAATTTGTCGTTTTTCTTTTGCACAAATCGCAACTTCTCCAATGTCACTTTCAAATGCAGCAACAACCTTTCTGCCACAACATTTGAACACGCAGCCTGTTCAAATGAATGCCACCCAAGGCATAATAATGTCCTTCGCCAATGAATGGATGGTCACCGGCACAGATTTAAGGAATACTCAAATTTCATTTGCCAAACAATTTCAAACTTCTAAATTCACCGCCTATTTCAATCATGAAGGCAGTTCCGATTTATCAAACAATACTTTATCCTTTCATTTGGCAAAGAAAATTTCTTCCCAAATGATTCTTGGTGTTGGTTTCGATGGACAAAAAACACAAAGTATCATCGACCAAAATTTACAGATAGGTTATTCACTTTTTGGGTCCTATCAACTCAGTAAAACAGCAACCATTTGTTTGTGGCACCAGCAACACGGCGCAAAAACATATCAATCAATGGCTTATAATTTCATTTCAAACAACACCATGATTTCCGGTGCCATTGCGGTTACAGAAAATACGCCAGTTTTAGAAATTGGCTCCAATTACAAAATGAATCACAATCTCATTTTAGGAGCCATGTTAAGTAATGGTCCTTACCCTATTGGTGGCAGTATCAATTATATAATCAATCAGTGGGCTATCACTTTCAAGGCGGCCTACCATGAAAATCAACTAGGTTTAAGACCTACAATCTATATTTATTATGCGTTTAAAGAACAAAAAAGTGGCGGTGGCAGTGTTGGGATGGATGATGTTCATAAACCTTTACGCTCAAATTGATCTCGATCAATCAACAGATATACCAGAAGAAATCGATTTATTGCAAATTCAGCAACCTAAAGCTGCGCCCACCAACACCATTTACATCAATTTAATTCAAGCCAATGAGCTTGCAGAATTAAACTTTCTAACACCCATCCAATGTGCTAACATCATTCAACATCGCTCTATCTATGGACCTTTTTTGCATGCTCAAGAACTCATCCAATGCAATTTAAACATTGACCAAATCGATAGTCTTTTTGAACATTTAGATTTCAGCACAAGTTTAAATGATGAGTTTCGATCAATTCGATCTGGTTTTTTCGGAGGGACATTGGCTTTGAATGGACGGTTAAAACCACCCACCTCTCCGCTTCCGAGTAGTGCCCTCAATGATCATTGGGGACATGAGTTTAAAATGAAATATTCGGTCAATAAAAGTTTGGAATTGGGTTTCAGTATTGAATCAGATCCTGGAGAAAAACCCATTGATTTTTATTCTGGATTTATAAGTTACAAAGGAAAATCGAGGCTTAAATCTCTCATTTTGGGCAATTTTGTAGCCCAGTGGAATAAAGGACTTGTATTTGGAAGTAGCGGTCAATTTGGGTCACCCATTTCGCTTGAAAATTACACATACCAACCTGTTGGTATAAAATCATATTCATCTTATAATGAAGACATTGGACACTATGGAACGGCTGCGCATTGGCAATTTTTTAAAACTGATTTTTACGGAGGAATTGGCTCAAAACCCATCGATTGTCAATTAAGTCCGAGCGGAAATTCCTTCATTTCTAGAATTTTTGGGGGAATTCATCAGTCGGAATTACAAAGAAGCCGCCGTCATAATAATTTAGAAACCTTATCTTTTTTCGGGGCCCAAAAGTCCCTCAAAAAAACAACAGTTAATTTCTGTTTTTCAAATTATCGATATGAAATTCCAAAGCTGGAATTGATGCAAAACAATGGTCAGTTGAGCCATTCAAGTTCTTTTGTTGAAGTGCAAATAACGGCTCCAAGAATTTTCAATGGACGCTGGATTTTCAATCATGCCATTCAATTCAATAACGCTTCAAGTGCGAGTTATATTGCGGGTGTTTACAGCATACTTAAAAATATTGATTGGGGAATAAAACTTCAGAGAATCAACCAAAATTATTCCGCACCAGAATTAAGTTACAGAATTAAAAGTCAAAGCAATCAAACGCGAATGGAAATGGGTTTCGACATACAAGCGAGCAGGAAACTCAATCTCAAAGTTAGAACAGAAATTGGCGAGTGGATTGTTCCAACCTATCAAAATAAAATTGGCACAAATGACCAAAGAAATACTGTTTTAATCAACTATAACTTCGCGAAAAACCAACTATTTACTGCACAATTTAGGAGAGAAACTGCTTATAATCTAGAAGGTTCAACTTTGGGGAAATCGTTTCATTATCAAAGTCAAATTTCTCAAAAAATCCAGATCAGTAAAACATCAATTTTTGAATTCGGATTCACACAGAAGTGGAACAATGTCAATTTATTGGAGAATCATTTATACCATTTAGGAATTTCTCAAAAAATTGGGAAATATGGCTCTATCAATATAGAATCAAACTGGTTTCATTGTACTGAAACATCAATTTATGGGCTCGACAATTCACTGCCTGGAAATTTGGGGTACATGGTATATTCTGGAATAGGAAAATATTACAATGCCATCTTGAAAGTGAGGTTATATAAGAAACTTTGGGTTAACTTAAAATTGCAGAAAATGCAAAAAATGAATGTAAAAAATACAACAGAAATTGATGGTGCAAGCTCTTACAATCGTATTTTTGTGCAAATTAATTTTCAATAATGTCGAACACCAAGCTCAGCGTCAATATCAATAAATTTGCAACCCTAAGAAATGCTCGCGGTGGCAATAATCCTAATTTAATTCAAGTTGCAAAAGACTGTGAAGCCTTTGGTGCTCAAGGAATTACTGTTCATCCAAGACCCGATGAACGACATATTCGTTACCAAGATGTGATTGATTTAAAGCCAATTGTAAAAACTGAATTCAATATTGAGGGATACCCGTCGGCGGAATTTATTGAGCTCATCCATGCAGTAAAACCTGAGCAAGTAACCTTGGTTCCTGATCCACCTGATGCTTTAACTTCGAATGCAGGATGGGACACCATTCAGCATCAAGAATTTCTGAAAGATGTGATTATAGAGTTGAAAAAGAGTGCTCAAAGGGTGAGTATTTTCCTAAATCCACAACCTGAATTGGTAAAACCAGCATTAACATGTGGAGCCGATAGAATTGAACTCTATACTGAATACTACGCAGTAAATTACAAAAAGAACCCAGAAGACGCCATTGCACACTATTTAAACACAGCAATTGAGGCTCAAAAGTTGGGTATTGGATTGAATGCAGGGCATGATTTGGACTTGAATAATTTGAATTTTCTCGCAAAAAATCTGCCTGGTTTAAAGGAAGTTTCTATAGGACATGCACTTGTTTGCGACGCTCTTTATTTAGGGCTTCAAAACACCATTCAAATGTATTTGGCAAAACTAAGAATTGAGTGATGAAAAGATTCAGTTTGCTGATTGTGTGTTTGATTTGTGGGGTTGGGAATATCAGAAGCTGGGGATTTCTTGCGCATAGAACCATTCACCAGAATGCATGTTTGGCAATGCCAAAACCGCTGTTCGATTTTTATAAAAAGCATATTCAATATTTAATTGAGCATGCAACAGATCCCGATAACCGAAGGTATGTTGTAGAAAATGAAGCGTGCCGACATTTCATGGATTGCGATTTTTATGAAACAACAGCTCCTTTAGATACTGTGCCTAGAGATTATAATGAAGCTATTTGCCTTTTCTCTGAAGATACCGTAGTCAAACATGGAATTGTGCCGTGGCAATGTAATAAAATGATCTATTGGCTTAAAAATGCCTTCCAGGAGCGGAATTCTCAGAAAATACTGAAAGTTTCAGCAGACATTGGACATTATGTTGCCGATGCTCATGTTCCTTTACACACGAGTTCAAATTATAACGGACAACAAACAAACCAACACGGCATTCATGCACTGTGGGAAACAAGAATCCCCGAAATCTTTATCAATCAATATCCTATCTATATCTCCGAAGTTGAATTTCTACCCAATTATTCAATCGAAATCTGGAAATCGGTTGAAGAGAGTTTCGGACTTGTTCCAAGGGTTTTGATGTTTGAAAAATTAGCGAAGCAAACAACTCCAGAAAACAACCATTATCAGTTTGTGCAAAAAGGCTCGAAAGTTATGAAAGTTGAGAGCGAACAGCTCATTCGCAACTACGAACGCCAATTAGAAAATATGGTGCTCTTGAGAATGAAAAAATCGATACAAATGGTTGCAAACACATGGTATACCGCATGGATTATGGCAGGAGAACCAGATTTGACAAATTTAGATTCCTCTATTCCTGTAGATGTACCCCTTGAAAATATCGAGAATGATCATCATCGATAAAATAGGATTAGAAGGATTTTAAAAGGATTAGAGGGATTAGTGAGATTAGCGAGATTAGAAGATAATCAATGTTTGATTACAATTGTTTTACGCAATTGATTTGAAGCTGTATTGACAATCAAAACATAAATCCCATCTAACAATTGTGCGGTTTCGATGGAATGTTTGACTAATGTTTGATCAAGCGTTTTATACAATACAACATGCCCCAACAAATCTATCATTTTACAACTTTGAGCATCATTCAATGTAAATTCCAATTGCTGATTTGCCGGATTCTCAGAAACAATTTCAAATCTGTTTTTAGTAGGATTTTGAATGCCTACACTATTTGTGGTTGTATGATTTCTCACAC
>JACCDW010455833.1_pt1 | contig 17990 bp, 17 predicted proteins | sample 7449781 | NCBI WGS metagenome assembly JACCDW01 (sample SAMN15323449, study PRJNA562643) | freshwater metagenome | isolation source: river surface water | place: USA:Blue River Watershed | collected 2017-08-18
AAAATGGGACAAGACGGCCACGACCGTGGGGCAAAGGTAATTGCCACAAGTTTTGCCGACTTGGGTTTTGATGTAGATATAGGTCCACTTTTTCAGACACCCGAAGAAACCGCTCGCCAAGCAGCCGAAAACGATGTGCATATTGTTGGAGCATCAAGCTTAGCAGCTGGACACAAAACGCTCGTGCCTGCTTTGATTGAGGAACTCAAAAAACTGGGTCGTGAAGATATTATGGTTATTGCTGGGGGCGTAATTCCTGCCCAAGACTATCAGTATCTCTATGATGCAGGCGTAAAAGGTGTTTTTGGCCCAGGAACAGTCATTTCAGTAGCCGCTCAGAAGATTTTGAAAGAATTGATGAATGAGAATATAGATAAATAGACACATTTAATTCAGTAAAGAGCCTTTTCAAAAAGCTCTTTACTGAAGAATACTATTCTTAAAAACTTATGCAAAAGTATCAGACATAAGGTTACTAAACCATTTGAGCATATCATCATAATTATCTTTTGTTGCTCCTAAAGATTCGGTTACCCCACTACCAGTTGGAACCATTGTTTTTGTTATAGGGTCATACCTGAATACTACTGATAACCACGATGCAGTTGATTTTGTAATTGGTGTAAAACAAGCAGAGTTTGTGATTGGGCTTGGATTCACTGACTCCCCTTTTAGAAGATGGATGATTGCATCAGCACAAACTTTTGCTTCTGCATTAGCAATATGACCCGCTTTAGGCTGTGTTGTTGATGAGGCATCTCCTATTATATGAATACTTTCGTAAGCGGTTGATTCGTAAGTAAGAACATTTACACCCGCCCATTTTCCATTATTTGCATTAGCGAGTCCAATTCCTGAATTTGTAATTAAACTTCCAGCTTTATGGATTGGGATGGCATTAATAACCTTTCCAGAGAATGTCCCTATGTTTGTGTTTACCAAACCTTTATCGGCATCTATACTTATTAAGGTAGCATTTGGAACATACGTTATTATACCTTTATGTGTGTTATTAAAAGCATTGCTAAAATTCTCTGGTTCTGCCTGAATACTTGGATTTGTATCTAAAATTATTACTTTACCTCCACCTTTCACTCGCTTTAAATAATCTGCAACAATACAAGCACGCTCGTATGGCCCTGGTGGGCAGCGGTATGGTTTAGGTGGGATTGTTATAATAAAAGTATCTTTATTCGTCATGGCTTGAATTTGATTTTTCAAATAAGTCGTTTGCTGACCCGCTTTCCAAGCATGAACAATCTTTGATTGATTTATGGCACTACCAATTATTTGTATCGGCTCAAAATCAATTCCTGGAGCAATGACTAATTTGTCATATTGCAAGACTTTTCCACTATTCAGAGTTACTGTTTTTCCAATCGGATTGATTCCAGTAACAGAATTTTGCATGACTGAAACCCCATATTTGGTTCTCAGTAAATTATAATTAAAGCTTAGCTGCTCTAATGTGCGTTCCCCCACTAAAACCATATTACTAAAAATATTGGAATAATAGGTTGCGTTGGGTTCTACTAATGTTACTTCTACCCCAGTTCCACCCCATAATCTCAAATACTTAGCAGCTGTTGTACCTGCCATCCCTCCACCAATAACAATTACACGTCCAGTAGCTGTTGTATTACCAGGTATCTGAATTAAAGAATGAATATTATTCACCTCATTTATTTCGTGACCAAATGTATCTTGCATAATGCCTAATCCTAAGGCTGATGCTCCCAAGCTATTTAAAAAAACTCTACGTTTCATATCTTATTGTTTAGAAAAAAAGTCTCCAATTAATTTAATTTCATCTGCCGTATATGCTTGTGCATGAACATTCATAATTTCGGCACGAGGATTTTTGGCCGACATTTCTCGTAGTTCACTTACAATTTCATTGGCACTTTTGCCAGCCAAATGTTCTAAACCAGTACCATTGGTGCCATGACATTGAAAGCAGTTAGAGGCTAATATTCGGCCAGGATGATCATTGATTATTATTCTAAATGAACGGTTTGCTGAGGCTTCAAGGTTTATTGGGACTGGTGGGGTTTGTTCTATTTCATTACGGCAAGCCGCTGCTATAATAGCTAATAGACTACAAAATAAAATTGTAATCCTTGTAGTTTTGAAAGATATTAAATTCATAGAATAATTTATTATAGATAAAAAACTGATGCGTTTTAATTGAAGTAACTTACATTAAAATACGCCAAGGTTTAAATAGAGGAAAGATGAAACAAAAATAATTAAACTCGTTTAGGAATAATAAGGACAATTTATTACTTGTATAGTATAATTTAGTTATTATTCACAATACCGTGAAAAGCAAGTATTACGAATTAATTCATTGGTATTATTGATTTGAAAGATAGGCGTAGATTTAATGTTTTTAATTTAGTAAAAAATACTCCAAACAACTTTCGTCATTCTTTCTGCATCTACCTTACAATATTACGATTTCCATACCGTAGTACAAGAAAAGCTATTTCGTAAAAACACACCAACCGTTATGTTGAAAAAACTATTACTCCTATTATTTATTACCCAAAATGTATTCGCTGTAAGTGGCTTAAAAGGCAGAATCAAAAACGAAAAAGGCGAAATAATGCCCTACGCTTCGGTGTTGGTAAAAGGTACAGAAATCGGCACAATGGCCAACGAAAATGGCGACTACGAAATCAAACTCAAAGCTGGTTCGTACGAAGTTGTTTTTCAATACATTGGTTATCAGTCGGTTACTAAAAAAGTTGAAATTGACGAAAACGTACAAACGCTCAATATCACAATGAAAGAAGTGAGTATTGAGTTGGGCGGAGTGAAAGTTTCAAACAACAACGAAGACCCCGCTCTTACGATTATGCGAAAAACCATCGCTATGTCGCCGATTCATCACAAAGAAGTAGAAAGTTATTCGCTCCGCAACTACGTGAGAGGTTCATTTAAAGTTGATGACGTTCCATTTATTTTAAAGAAAGAAATGGAGAAGAATTTTATTAAAGAAGGCCAAACGTACGTATTAGAATCGGTCAATGAAATAAAATTTAAGCAACCCAATAGCCTTAGTGAAAGAGTGCTTTCGGTTCGCTCAAATATTCCACCGACCATGAAAGGAGCAGAAGGTATTTCGTTTAGTCGAATCAATTTTTACAATCCATCTAATGCTGAATCACCCATAACTGCCAAAGGAGCAATCAATTATAAATACGTTTATGAAGGTTTTTTTCAGGATAAAGGGCTGTATATCAATAAAATAAAAGTTATTCCGAAAATAAAATCACCAGGGCTTTATCGTGGTACGATGAATATCATTGAAGGTACTTGGAATTTACATAGCGTAGATTTTGAGTCGGAGGAACAGATTGGAAAAGTTAAAATGAAAGTAATTTATTCGCCAATCGAAGACATTTGGATGCCCGTTCAAGCCGATGTATTCAGCAAAATAGATGCCTTTGGTATAGAAGGTTCGGCACGAGTAATTACGGCTTTTAAAAATTACTCTTTAGTCAAAAATCCAAAATATGCTACCATCAAGCCTCAAGTTTTAGATGATAAAATCTTTAAGACAGAAGCCAAAGACCTCAACCGTAAAAAGTTAGATACTAAGACTGTTCTCCAACAAAAAGAAGTAACGCTCCAACAACTCAAAAAACTTTCAAAAGACCTCGAAAAAGAAGAAGTAAAAGAAAAGAAAGAGAAAAAAGAAGAGATAATTGCCTCGAACTATGCTCGTTCGGAAGATACACTGGCACGCAAACGTACCGAAGATTTTTGGGCAGAAGAACGCCAAGTTCCGCTGACCGAAATCGAGGTAAAGGGTTATCAGCGAGCTGATAGTATTTACTTAGCCAACGCCACAAAAATCAATGTTAAATTGAAAGAGGATTCGCTTAAAAAAGTTCGGCCTGCAAAGTTCAAAGTCAATCATCTGATTTTGGGAAATTCTTATCCTTATAATCTAATCGACAAAAATGATAAAAAGAAAGGCTATAAGGATTATTTTACGATTGGAAATTGGAAAGAAGATACTCGCTACAATGCTGTTGAGGGTATAAATATTGGTTTTCCGAGGTTAAGTTATCGCCACCGAATTGATTCACTCGGCTCGTTTTCGATGAATGTCAAACCGCATTATTCTATTCAGCGAGAACGACTCAATGGCTCATTTGGCATTGGCTATGGACAGAAAAAATTTGGCATTGGTGCGGAAGTAGGGCGTAAAGTTTTTCAGATAAATAATGAAGAACCTATCAATAACTTAGTCAATGCCGCTTATGCTTTATTGGATAACCGTCATTTCGGAAAGTTTTATGAACAGAAATACGTGCGAATCAATTTCAGTCCACGTATCAATGATAATATTTATTTACGAACTTATTTACAATTTGCCGAGCGATACCGATTGACTAATATTGAAAACCAAGGTTTTAGAAAAATTGCCGATAGATATTACGTATCGAACGACCCAATTCATCAAGATTTTAAAACAACGGCTTTTGATACACATACCCAAACTCGATTTAATGCAGTGCTAACTTACCAACCATTTTCGAGAGTAATAATTTATAACGGCAGACGATTTGTACAAGCATACGGCCCAACTTTCCGCCTCGAAAACCTCTCTGCATTTGGTGAAACAGGCTTTAATCGTATCGAATTGGGCATGAATCATAACTTTAAGTGGAAATTGAAAGATGTTTCACTCAGAGCAGAAATCGGGACTTTTTACGGCAATAAACCCAACTATTTTCTTGATTATAAGCATTTTAATGGTAATGAGACTTTTATTCAAACGCATCAAGATTTTCGAGATTTGCCCTATTATCAATATAGCACCAACGGTGGCTATGCCCAACTCTTTACCAAAGTTGACTTCAAACGCTTATTTTTGACTAATATTCCATATCTACAAAGAAAAGGCTGGGAAGAACGCCTCTACGGAAATGTTTTGCTCACCAATCAAATCAAGCATTATGAACTGGGCTACGGCCTAAAAGGACTTTTTGGAGCTTTCAATGCTGAGGTGTATAGTGTTTTTAATCAAAATCAATATTCTCATACAGGCTTTAGGGTTTATTTACCGATTAAGTCGGGGGTTAATTTTTAATGTATTGTTTTAATAGTTAATTTTGAAAAATATTTAAAGGGTTAGAAAAGTTAACAAGCTTTCTCTAATCCTTTATGTTTTAAAAATCGTTATATAAATATGGGTTTTCAAAATCTATATTTTTTACATTTCAATACAAAACAAATGACCACAAATACAAGCGAAGAACTATTCGCAAAAGCCAAAAACTTCATTCCAGGGGGCGTAAACTCGCCAGTGAGAGCATTTCGTTCGGTAGGCGGAAATCCGATTTTCATTAAAAAAGCAAAAGGTGCATATATTTTCGATGAAGACGATAATCAATACATCGAATTAATCAATTCTTGGGGACCAATGATTTTGGGTCATGCTTTCGAGCCAGTTGAACAAGCCGTAAGCGAAGCCATCAAAAATTCGTTTTCGTTCGGAGCTCCTACACGCCGTGAGGTAGAAATGGCAGAATTAATTATTTCAATGGTACCTTCTATCGAAAAAGTGAGAATGGTAAACTCGGGTACAGAGGCAACAATGGCAGCTATCAGAGTAGCCAGAGGTTATACGGGAAGAGAAAAAATAATCAAGTTTGAAGGTTGCTATCACGGACATGGCGATTCGTTTTTGATTGCCGCAGGAAGTGGAGCCGTTACGATGGGCGTGCCTGATAGCCCAGGGGTAACAAAAGGCGTGGCGAATGATACCTTGACTGCTCCTTACAATAATTTAGAAGCCGTTCAGGTACTTTGCGATGCCAACAAAGGACAAATCGCCGCTTTGATTTTGGAGCCAGTTGTTGGCAATATGGGTTGTGTTTTACCCAAAGAAGGCTACTTGCAAGGTTTGCGTGATATTTGCACGAAAGAGGGTATCGTGTTGATTTTTGATGAAGTAATGACAGGTTTCCGTTTGGCAAAGGGTGGAGCTCAGGAGCGTTTTGGTGTAACGCCCGATATGACAACTTTGGGTAAAATCATTGGTGGTGGAATGCCAGTAGGAGCCTATGGTGGAAAAGCAGAAATCATGAATTGTGTATCGCCACAAGGGCCAGTTTATCAAGCGGGTACGCTTTCGGGAAATCCGATTGCAATGGCGGCGGGACTGACGATGTTACATTATTTAAACGAACATCCAGAAGTTTATACCCAACTCGAAGCGACTGGTAATCAGATAGTTGGAGGTATTCGTTCGATTTTAGATAAATTGAATCTCAACTACCAAATCAATCATGTGGGGTCGATGTATAGCCTTTTCTTTACCGATACGCCAGTAGTAGATTTTGAAACGGCTAAAACATCAGATACGGCTAAATTTGGTAAATATTTCCACGGAATGCTCGATAAAGGCATTTATCTTGCTCCATCGCAATACGAGGCTCTTTTCCTTTCTACAGCTCTTTCGCAAGAAAACATTGCTGAGATTTTAGTGACGAATGAGGCCGTGTTGAGTGTAATTAAATAATGTTATTCTTTCATTGCCGTTGGTTTTAACCAACGGACGAATAATAGAAAATACTCTTGGCTTTAGCCAAAATTATATTTGTAAGGTTTTGGCTAAAGCCATTTAGAAGAAAATTGCACCTAATACAGTCAGCTAAAGCAGACGGCAATGAGTTTTTATAATATGAAATATTCCGTAATAACCCCCGTATATAACCGTCCTGAAGAAGTAAGAGAATTGCTTGAAAGTTTAAGCAAACAGACCTATAAAAACTTTGAAGTAATCATTATTGAAGATGGTTCAACGTTGAAGTGCGATGAGGTATGTACGGCGTTTCAAGAAAAACTTGATTTGAAATACTTTTTCAAACCCAATTCTGGGCAAGGGTTTTCTCGAAACTACGGCTTCGAGCGAGCCACGGGCGATTATTTCGTGCAACTTGATTCTGATGCGATTATCCCCGAAAAATATTTCGAGATTGTAGATAATTCTTTGAAAACCAGCTGGTTAGATGCCTACGGTGGCCCCGATGCGGCTCACGAAAGTTTCACGGATATTCAGAAAGCTATCAATTATTCGATGACATCGGTTTTTACGACTGGTGGAATCAGAGGAAAGAAAAACAATGCGGGCGGACAATTTCATCCACGGAGTTTTAATTTTGGTATTTCTCGTAAAGTTTGGGAAGCTACGGGCGGTTATACCATGACTCGCATGGCCGAAGACATTGAATTTAGTATCCGAATTTTATCGAAAGGCTTTAAGGTTGGCTTAATTGAGGAAGCCTTCATTTATCATAAAAGAAGAACTGATTTTGGTCAGTTCTTCAAACAATTACATTTTTTTGGTCGTGGGCGTATCAACCTTGCCCGAATGTTTCCTTCCGAACTTAAATTAGTGCATTATTTTCCGATGCTTTTCACTCTTGGAGTTTTGGCCATTCCGATAATTTTCTTTATCGACAAAATCCTATTTTTTATGGCTGTTTTTTTACTACTGCTTTATATGATGATGATAGTGATTGACTCAGCCGTTCATAATAATAGCTTAAAAATTGGCTTTTTGAGTGTAATTGCCTGTTTTATTCAGCTAATGGGTTATGGTTTTGGGTTTATGCAGGAAAAGTTTTTAGGAGATAAGAAATAAATATCAGTACCCAAAAACTGTCGACTGCTGACTATCGACAGTAGACTCTTAAATAAAAATCTCCTGATTTTCAAGCACTTCTTCTTTCAAATCTTCAATAATTTTATCTAATCCTTCGTACCAATCAAGGTGTGGAGAATGTGCTTCACAGCCTCCTGCGTGTGGCACACAGGCTGTATATTGGTGTTGTTTGTGGCAAGCTGGGCAGCGTGCAATCGTCTTGAAAGTATCCCAAACGTGGCCGCAGTCGCATTGCCAATATTCACCACCATCAGGTTCCCATTTACATTTTGGGCAACAAATCTTTATTTCACTCATAATTAATAATCAACGGACGACGGTCAAAAGTCCATAATTGATTTTAAACGACCATCAAGTTTAGGAACACAAAATAGTTAATTTTGGTTTGTTGAAACCGCCAAATATTTTTTCAAATAATCAACGCTTTTTACGAATGGTTTAAGACCCAAATACAAGCATAAAGCTGATAGAGAGCAGCCAATAACTTGTGCAATAAAAATGGAATAATGTATTTGATTGGGGTCATTGAAAATCGAATCATTCAGAAAACCAACCATAAGTGGGCCAAAGCCAAGGCCTATGATATTGACCACAAATAAAAAGAACGCCGAGAAAATAGCACGCATTTTGTTTGGTGCAATTTCTTGGATAGCTGCTGTTGCCGAACCAAAAGGAAAAGAACTAAAAAAACAGTACCCCGCAATAAAGTAAATACCTATGCTTATATCTGATATAATTAAACCAAATGTGCAAACCAATGCAGCAAGCATTCCACGGAATCCCGAAAGCATTTTAGCTTGTACGACTCCGTTTTTAGTTAGAAAATCGGCATATCTACCTCCCGAAACTACACCCAACGTAGAAAATACGGTTACTAAAAGCCCGAACGTAACTCCCGCTTTGGTATCGGCCCAACCATGTACTCGGCTAAGCATTGTGGGTATCCAGTAAACACCTGCATAGGTAGCAAACGACATAAATGCCATACTAAAATTGAGAAACATGAATGTTCGGCTATTATCTTTGAAGTATGCCATGATTTCCTTGAAACTACTGGTATCAGAGCTTTCTTTAGCCGCTTCAAATTCTACACGTTTGGGTTCCTTGATGGTCTGAACAAGCAAAACTATCAAGATTCCTGGCAAACCGATGTAAAAGAAAATCATTTGCCACGAAAATATTTCGCCAACGAGTGGTAATACGATGTTTTCTTTTCCTATCATGGTTCTGAGTGCCGCACCAATCAGAATCGACAAACCCGAACCTAAGTATATTCCCATATTATAAACACTCAGTGCAGTTGCCAGTTTCTTCTTTGGAAAATAATCAGAAATAATCGAATAAGCCGCTGGCGAAAGGGCTGCTTCGCCGACACCAACACCTACTCGGGCCAGAAAAAACAGAGAATAACTACCTGCCATTCCGCAGAAAATGGTCATTATACTCCAAACCAAAATACCCCAACTAATGATGCGTTTCCGATTCATGCGGTCGGCCATCAAGCCAATCGGAATTCCGAGTAACGTGTATAAAACCGCAAAACTTAGACCCATTAAAACGCCCATTTGCGTATCCGAAATCCCGAATGAGGCTTTGATTGGCTTTACGAGCAGTGAAATAATTTGTCGGTCGATGAATGAAGAAATATAGGCAAGCAAAAGCACACCCACAACATACCACGCATAGCGAAGCGAAGGCTTGGTTTCCATGAGGTTTAGGTTTAGATTGTGTGTGGAAGTTAGGCTTTTTTATGGGTAAATTATAATTATTTCAATTAAAAATTTACTTATTCTTTGCTTGAAGCCGTTTTAAAACCTTTTTTAGTAGAAATACAAAAAGTAAAACGCCAAGCACAGCCACTAAAATAGGCAACCAAAGCGTAAGAAGAGAAAAAATGACCGCAATCGAATTTTCAAAAGTGGCAAAGAAAGAGTTGCCAAAACCACCCGTAAATTTTGTGGAAGCCAGTCGCAACAGTCCAGTGCCTGCTTGAATAGTACCAGCCACGCCACCACCAGCCAGAATGCCGAGTGTCCATTGCAGTTCGGGAGAATCTATTTTCAGAAAAGAAGTTGTTAGGATAGTTCCAGCCACAAATGAAGCGGGTGTTGTGATGGTATCAAGCAAATTATCCACCACAGGAATGTAATAGGCCATGATTTCGGCAACCGTTGCTGCTCCTAAAATATACGTAGCCGTTGGGCTACTTAACCACTCAAAGCCATTGGAAAGGTCGAGTACGTGAAATCGAGTGGCCAGATTGGCAACCAAAATCGGCACAAATACCCGAAAACCCGAGCAAGCACTCAAGGCAATTCCTACGGCAAGACTAATGATAAGTTCGGTCATGATTAAAAGCAAAAGGATATTTTCAGAAGTAAAGCTAACGAAATATTGTAGAAATCAGGTATGCAACTAACCATAAAAAAGAATCGCAGAGCCTGCTGACCCTGCGATTTTGTTTATGTTAGATTTCTATTGAAGCCTTGATGCTTACACTTTCACCTTTCTTTTCAATGTATTGTCGGGCATCGAATAGGTCTTTTTGGAGTTGTTTTATGCGATTTTCACGCATTTTTATATCTTCTTCATTGTCATTATTGCTGATGATATTTTCATGAAATTTTACTTTTGCATGAATCATCTGTGTGAGTAGTTCGATGGCCTCTCTACTACCAAACTGACCCTGAATAAGTTGTATATTCATTTTTTGATGTTTTTTTGATTATTGACCTTGACCCAGCGAGAATCCCATTTTTCCATCAAACATATAGAGGTTTTCGGTTTTTACGGTATCAATACCTTTTTCAAGAGCCCCATTGAGCAGTTGAATAATGGCTTCTTTGCTCATCTGATTGCCTTCGGTAGGCTTGAATCTACAACGCCAGTGGTCAGTGCAGAATGTTTCTTCAAAGCCTTCTGGCCAAACCTTGATACCTCGGTTAGTTATCATCGAAAGTTTCACTTCGTTGGTATCGAGTGCCTGCACGATAGTGGCCAACTCATCTGGACTTTTACCTGCCCAGTGAACGAATAAATCAACACCGACCAACTCTTTTTTGGCTGGAGCTTTACGCTCATACTTTGGTAGATTAAGTGTAGCGTTTTCGGCATAACTTACTGGTTTTAAGAGTTTTGGCTCTTGGCCCAGATTTGCAATTACGGCTTGGGCAAATTCTTTCGTACCAACTTTTTGCTTACTTACACCTTCCTTAAAAATATCGTAAGTATGAATACCATCTTCAATCGTTTTTAGCCAAGCGTTTTGTACTTTTTCGGCAACCTTGGTTTGGCCGATGTGGTTGAGCATCATAATTGCCCCTTGCAAAAGCCCCGATGGATTGGCCATGTTTTGTCCCGCTCTGCGAGGTGCCGAACCGTGAATTGCCTCAAACATGGCACATTCTTCACCAATATTGGCCGAACCAGCTAAACCTACCGAACCCGCAATTTGAGCTGCTACGTCAGAAAGTACATCGCCATAAAGATTTGGCATCACAATTACATCAAAAGCCTCGGGCGTATCGGCCATTTTTGCCGCACCGATGTCGATAATCCAATGTTCGTTTTCTATCTCTGGATATTCTTTCGCAATTTCATCAAAAACTTGGTGGAATAACCCATCCGTTTGTTTCATGATGTTATCTTTCGTAAAGCACGTAACTTTCTTGCGGCCGTAGTGTTTAGCATACTCGAAAGCATAACGCACGATTTTTTCACAACCTGGGCGGCTGATAAGCTTCAAGCATTGAACCACCTCATCGGTTTGTTGGTGTTCAATTCCTGCGTACAAATCTTCTTCATTTTCACGCACAATAACCACATTCATAATCGGGTGTTTGGTATCAACAAAAGGGTGTAAGCTCATACACGGACGCACGTTTGAGTAGAGGCCTAAAAACTTACGGGTCGTTACGTTTAAGCTTTTATACCCACCACCTTGAGGCGTTGTAATTGGGGCTTTCAAGAAAACCTTGTTGCGTCTGATTACGTCCCAAGACTCTTTGGCAATACCTGCGGTGTTGCCAGCCAAATACACCTTTTCACCGACTTCAATCTCTTCTACCTCGATTTTTGCTCCTGCTGCCATCAAAATCTCAAGTGTGGCATCCATAATTTCAGGACCGATTCCGTCACCTTTTGCTACTGTAATTTTTGTCATTGCGTTTTGATTATTTTGATTTAACACTGCAAAATTCTAAACAAAAATTCATTTGTTTTTATTTATATTTGTAATGATATACATAAATAAAGGTTATGAACTATACACTACATCAATTACAGGTATTTCTGAAAATTACCCAGACACAGAGCATTACAAAGGCTGCCGAAGAACTTTATCTCACTCAACCAGCCGTATCAATTCAGCTGAAAAACCTGCAAGACCAATTTGAGATTCCACTCACGGAAGTGGTTGGTAGAAAGCTGTTTATCACAGATTTTGGTAAAGAAATAGCCGAGGCAGCCGAGAAAATTCTGAACGAAGTTTATGCCATTAATTACAAAACTATGGCACATAAAGGCAAGCTAACGGGCCGCCTGAAAATCTCGGTTGTTTCGACGGGGAAGTACGTAATGCCTTATTTTTTATCAGATTTTATTACCCGAAATGAAGGTATAGAATTGATGATGGACGTAACAAATAGGGCAAAAGTGATTGAAAGTTTAGAGAAAAATGAAGTAGATTTTTCGTTGGTTTCAGTCTTGCCAGACAATCTAAAAGTTGAAAATATTGAGCTGCTACGAAATAAATTATTCTTAGTGGCTAATACCAAAAATAAGTTTGCCAAGAAAATTTACGATAAAAGTATTTTTGAAGAATTGCCCCTTATCTATCGAGAACAAGGCTCAGGTACAAGGCTTGTGATGGAGCGATTTATCGAAGAAAATAAACTGCCTGTTAGAAAAAAAATGGAACTGACCTCGAATGAAGCTGTGAAGCAGGCCGTTATTGCGGGTTTGGGTTGCTCAATTATGCCATTGATTGGAATCAAAAACGAACTTCTGCAAGGCAATTTACAGATAATACCCGTAAAAGATTTTCCGATTACATCGGTTTGGAATTTGGTTTGGATGAAAAATAAAAATTTTTCGCCTGTAGCCGCAGCATTTTTAAAGTACATCAACGAAGAAAAAGAAGCCATCGTGCAGGAAAAGTTTGATTGGTTTGAAAAATTCTGAAAGATTTAGTCAGGATATTGGGTTCTTTTTTTGTAATAAAAACATCGTTTTCAAAAATTCTCTTTGTTACTTTGTGGCTTTACTGCTTTACAGAAGATTATGTTTGTTGATGCCATCGAAGAAGTAGGTCGATTTACTCGTCCGATTCAGTTTATTTCAAGAAATTACAACGAAACAATCGTGTCGCCTGGAGCGGCTACGATGTTTTTTGTTAATGAGTTTTCTTGTGCTGTTACCTGCAAGCATGTCATTGATTTGATTGGAAATCGCACGAATATTAATCAAAAATATGCGAATTTTAAACGTGAACGTGCGGCTATTCCTCGCAATCATCAATACCAAAAGTTTATCAAAGGACTCGAAAATAAATATGATTATGGCACAGACACCATCGTTGAACTAAACGAGCGTTTTCTCGATTGCACGGCCGACCCAACGCTTCGTTTTCGCTGGATTACGCACCCAAAATATGATTTAGCCATTATTATTTTCGAGCAATTTCAGCAACCATTGTATCAATCTTACGCTCGATTTATGAAAGATAGTTCGGGGCTGAAACAAGGAAAATCGCTTTGCCGACTCGGTTATCCGTTTCCCGAATTTACCAACTTTCAATATAACCCCGAAGCCGATGAAATTTCGTGGACAAACAGTGGAATCATTGGCACGCCACGCTTCCCTATTGATGGAATGTTGACTCGCCATTTAGTCGAAAACAATGAGCTTTATGGCGTAGAACTAAGTACCCCAGGTTTGCGTGGACAAAGCGGTGGGCCACTTTTCGACCGAAATGGCGTAGTCTGTGGTATGCAAAGCAAAACCAATGCTTTGCACTTGGGCTTTGATATGAATAATGCCTCGCATAATGTCAATGGTAAGACTATCAAGGTCAATAATCAGCCGTTTCTTCATGTTGGGCACTGCATTCACGTAGATATTATCAAATCATTTTTGGCTCAAAACGGTATTAAATTCTACGAAGCTTAATTGAATCGCTTTATGAATTAAAATGATAAAATTATCTGAATAAAATTAATGCAATCAAGGTGTTTTACATTGGCAGAGACAGGGCATGCCCTATCTCTATGGTAATATCTTATCTCTAAGCTCTAAATTAAATTCATTTTTGAAATGATTTGAATCAATTTATTGCAATCAAGGTGTAAAATCAAAGATTTCATTCAAAAATCTGTACTTTTGTAGAATAATAATAAAAACAAACGATGGATATTTTTGTAGGCAGTTTACCTTTCAAGCTCAAAGAGAAAGAATTAAAAGAACTTTTTGAAAAGTTTGGAGAGGTAACATCGGCCAAAATTGTAAAAAGTAAATCTACACGCCAAAATAAAGGTTTTGGATTTGTAGATATGCCCAATGAAGAAGAAGTGCGTAAGGCTATATTTGAGTTAAACGGTTTCGAGATAATGGGGCGTAATATTGAAGTGAGTTTATCGGAGAAAAAAGATAAGTCAAAACCAAAATCTACCAAAGCACCCAAGTTAAATTCGCAAGGAAAGTTATTTGTGAAAGATACTTACAAACCTTTCAAAGGCATAGATAAACGAGGAAAACGATGAAATTCGACGATTATAGTATTTCGCACGAACTCAAAAAAAATATTGCTGCTTTGGGTTTCAAACGCCCAACAGATATTCAGTTTAAGTCTATTCCGCCGATTCTGAAAGGTGAAGATGTGCTGGCTATTGCCCAGACGGGTACAGGAAAAACCGCTGCTTTTGCCATCCCGATTATCAGTATTTTGCAGGAAATGAAACATTCTGTCCGATACGAAGAGGGTGTAAAGTGTATTGTGCTTGAGCCGACTCGTGAGCTGGCTTTGCAAGTGACTGAGGTTTTTCAGAAAATGGCTAAAGGCACGAAAGTCGAGACATTGTGCCTTTTTGGTGGTGTAGACCAAGCTCCGCAGGTAGATAAAATTGCCAAAGGCGTTGATATTCTGATTGCTACTCCAGGCCGAATGTTTGATTTGATTTACCAAAAACACCTTAAAATCACGGGCGTGCAAATCTTAGTTTTGGATGAAGCCGACCACATGCTCGATTTGGGTTTTATCAAAGATATTCAAGATGTAAAGAAGTTTTTACCTAAGTTTCACCAGACGTTATTCTTTTCGGCCACTATCAACGAGCAAATCAAGAAAGTAGCTTATTCGTTGGTCAGAAATGCCATCAGAATTCAACTTTCTCCTAAAGACCCTGTTGCAAAAAACATCAAACATTCGGTGGCTTTTATTGAGATGGATGATAAACGTTTCTTTTTGGAACGAGTTATTAATGAAAATCCTGAAAGTAAGATTTTGGTTTTTGTACGAACGAAAGTGCGTGCTGAGCGAGTAAAAGCGGCCATGCAACGCGTGGGTATCGAAACCGAAACCATTCACGGCGATAAAGAACAACTCGACCGTCTGACGGTTTTGGATAAATTCAGAAAAGGCGAAACAAAAATCTTGATAGCCACCGATGTAAGTGCCAGAGGAATTGATATTGCAAACGTAGATTATGTGGTAAATTATGATTTGCCCGATGTGCCAGAAAACTATGTACATAGGGTAGGGCGTACGGGACGAGGCACCCAAAAAGGTTTGGCGGTATCGTTTTGTGCGACCGAAGAAAAGCCAATTCTCGACGAAATCGAAGGTTTTATGGGTAAGAAAATTAGAGTTTTGGAACTTGACCAACAAGAATATGCCGAAACCATTGATTTCTCGAAAGATACAACTAACTATGATTTGAAGGCTTTATTGAAAGAAGCTGAAGAATTGGAGTTATCGAAGAAAAAAACAAAAAAGAAGAAATAATAATTAGTTATCGGAGAATTGGTTGCTGAATGACTGCTTACTGGAGAGTTTTCGAATACAAATCACGGTATAGGTAGCCCCAAAATTTTCCAATTCACCAATAACCAGTTTACAAGTAACAAATAACGATTCACTAAAAATGAACGAACAACCAAACAATCCTTTGCACGGTATTACGCTCGAAAGAATAGTAAGAGAACTCAGAGATTATTACGGCTGGGACCAAATGGCGTATCACGTAAATGTCAATTGTTTTGCCAATAATCCATCACTCAATTCGAGCCTGAAGTTTTTACGTAAGACCGATTGGGCAAGAAAGAAAGTAGAAAAACTATATCTAAGAATGATTGAGGAACAAGCCCGATAAAAAGAAACCGCCACATTACTGAGGCGGTTTTAATTTTTTACTTGTTCGGGCTACTAAAGGGGCTATTTTGAAGCTAAAATTAGCTTTGCGTGTTCGGCATTTGTGGCTATAATTTCGTTACCTTTGGAGTCTATATAGCCTAATTTTCCTCCTTTTCGGTACATAGCAATGCCTTCATTAAATGAATCGAGCATGTCATATTTAGGTGAAACTATTTCTCTTCCATTTTGATTAATAATTCCGTATTTGTCGCCATCTAATACAATGGCATAACCATTACTGAAACTACGAATATCATCATATTTTGGCGATACAATCATTTTTCCTGCTTTGTTAATTATGCCATATTTATCATTGACTTTAACCGCAGCTAAATTTTCTTCAAATGCACTTGCCATTTGGTATTGAAGTGCTATAACCTCTTTACCTGATTTGTCAATGAAACCATACTTCCCACCTATCATGACTGATGCTAAACCTTCTGAAAATGGTAATGAAAAATCATATTTTGGGGCTATAATTTGTTCGCCTTGTTTATCAATATAACCATTTTTGCCATTTACACTTATTACTGCTAATCCGTTTGTAAAGCCCATTGCAAACTGATACTGAGGTTTTATTACTTCTTCACCAGTCTCATTAATAAAACCATATTTAGAGCCATTTCTAACCAGTGCCAGACCTTCAGAGAAAACTTCGCACATATCGTATTTTGGTTCAATTACAGAAGTACCATTTTTGCGAATAATACCATATTTATTTTTTATTCTTACTACGGCATATTCTCCTTCAAAATCATTTACATAATCATAGATACAAGGTATTTGAATAATTCCTTTATTATCAATAAATCCGAATTTACCTTGTGAACTAATTTTTGCAAAGCCTTCTTTAAATCGGAGTGACTCCTCTTGTCCGAAAGCCATTGCATAGGCGAAGAATACCAGCATCAACAATAGAATTACTTTTCTATAAGCTGCAAGAGCGTTAAGTAAGTATTGAGTCTTCATGATTTTATCAAGGGTTTTAATAAGTAGCAATACCTATTTTAAACCAAACTATATGCCAAAAAAATATTGAACGGTGGTGACTTTTGTTTTAGAAGTTCGTCTTAAGAAGTTAATGCCATTTAAATGCACATAATTAGCTCATTTTAAATCATATTTTGCCAAAGGGTATAAATAAAAAGCCTAAAATCTGTTAGATTTTTTTTATAAATAGGATTTTTTGGAGCTCATATAGGAGTATTTTGTTGGTAAGTCGTAGGGTTGGCGTGATTTTTGATGAAAGTATCTGTGCTTACAAAAGTAGATTATTTTCTTTTCCAAGCATTTTTGTCAAGTCGATATAAAGTTTGATAACAAATAACTGATTGATTATCAGTATTTTATTCTAATTTACTGATACGCTAATGACCAGTTTAGTCCAAGAGAAGGTAATATTTGCGGATATTCTGAAAAAAAAGAGAGAAAAATCAAAAATATGTTTGATTACAAATTTATTTACCTACATTTGTGTCTTTAAGTACAAATAATACAAATACAAAATGTCTAACGGAACAGTAAAGTTTTTCAATGAAACCAAAGGATTTGGTTTTATCAAAGTAAGTGGCTCAAATCAAGAAGTATTCGTTCACGTGTCTGAATTAAAAGACCAAATCCGTCAGGATGATGAAGTTACTTTCGACATCCAAGAAGGAAAAAGAGGTTTAAACGCCGTTAACGTAAAATTAGCATAATTATATCATCACTTCGGTGAGTAGAATTATATAATTTACAGGAAGCCCCCGATGCGTCGGGGGCTTTTTTTGTGCGTAATTTTCTGATAATTTATCTGAGTCCTTCTAAATTATTCATTACCCAAACCCCACGGCCATAAGTGGCAATGACCATTTTGTTATCTCGTGGGTGAATAAATAAATCTTGTACAGATACACT
>JACCDW010246530.1_pt1 | contig 17989 bp, 10 predicted proteins | sample 7449781 | NCBI WGS metagenome assembly JACCDW01 (sample SAMN15323449, study PRJNA562643) | freshwater metagenome | isolation source: river surface water | place: USA:Blue River Watershed | collected 2017-08-18
ACTACATTGATAAAGCAGATTATGGCGAAAAGCATAAGTACACACTCAAGTGGTATTGGGTTGAGCTCGCCAAACAGTTCGCAGAACTGGGAATAGATGATATTGAGGATTCTGATATTCAAACCCATCTCATGAATCGTTATGCATCCAGTAATACATCCTACAATACAGCCAAAAGGTATTACCGATGCCTTTTTAACCTATTGGTTCAATTGGGATATACGGAAAACAATCCTGTTTCGGGTCTAAAGAACAAGAAAGCGGAAGCCAGCATCAACCAAGCGTTTGAAAAGTGTGAGCTGATAGCCTTGATGGAGTTCTTGAAAACTCATGACCGAATACTTTACCGAGTAGGGATGTTGATGTACACCACCTTCATGCGTCCACACCAGGAAATTCGAAGGTTGAGGGTTAAGTATTTTAACTTTGAAGATGAAATGCTCGTTTTGCCTCCTCGCTTTACCAAGAATGGGAAGCAGGTAACCATACCACTACAGAAAGATGTTCTGCTAGAGTTTGCCTTCTTGAAATCCATGGATCCAGAGGACTTTGTTTTTGGGGATGTTAACTCATATTACTTTGCCACTCGTTGGGGTAAGAAAATCAGAAACGTCTATCCGCTAAAGCCGAATCAGACATTATATTCAATCAGACATACAGCAGCAGTTGAAATGTACAAGCGAACCAAAGATGTGGCTCTTATACAGCGCATGATGCATCATTCGAGCATGGAGGTTACAATCGGATACCTAAGGAGCCTGAATTGTAACTTAGCTGTAGTTAGTGCGGAGATGTATCCGAGCTTGTTGAAAACACCTTGAAAAGATGTTAAGAAAATTACCAACTCGGTGTGGATTTTTTTATCCTTTTTACGTAGATTTGACCCCAGAGAGTCACCATTTGGCCCCAGGGCCCGAAAACTCAAAAAAACAACAAATTTCCAAGTAAGAGTAGAAAGTCAAAAAGCAATTAATTACAAGAGTACCTAGAACACAATATTTCAGAGCTACAATAGAGAATACAGACAATAATTCGCACAAAATCTATTCAACTACAATTCAACCAACAAAGGTAAAATACTTAGCTCTAGTTAAAATTAGTCCATTTCTGTTCATCTCCGTTAACTAAACAATCAATTTTATTGCAATTTCATTGATTTGAATGGCTCTGTGCCTTTCAAATTCCATGTGGTTATTCTACAGGAATGTCCGCATTACCTAATCTTAAGAAATATGAAAAACACTAACTATAGAAACAAAAAAAGACGAACTAAATCGAAGTTCGTTAAATTAGGCTATTGGGGCAAAGTAGTTATCAATGGCAATGAAATGTACGTTAGAGAAGCGAGTGAAAAATATCCAAGGGAATTGTTTGCTCTTGTTGAAGCAAAAGAGATCATGCTCGCCCAAAGAGTTTACATGAATCTACTCGACTGCATTCGAGTGCTTGATTTCGCTTCTTACCAGGCACACCGTTTACCGTATCATGAAAAAGTAGTTTGCGCAACTACAAAAAAATGGCATCGGGAACTTGATTTGATTGTGAGAAACAAGCTTAAAAACGAAAATATTTCGAGCGTTAAGATTGTAGTAAAAGGCAAATCTAGGACTTACCATTCATTGGGTAATCCTATTCTGGATACCTCAACAGGAATAAACTGTAGCACTTCAATATCAAGGACATTCATTAAACACCTTACGAAATCAGACTTTACGCAACTTATTCAGATCAATAGTACAACTTTGAATTAATTAAGACTTAAGTGGCTTGGTTGTTCCTTATTTTGAAAACTATTCATTATTGTATTACGAGAAGGATTAAAACCACTTTCCAACTATTTTAGGTCTGCCGTCGAGAGTTCTATCTAAAGTACACCAAAATATTTTACCTTCACTTCGAGACTTAATTTTTTTCTTGTAAGGATCAAATCCAAACCTCCATTCTGACTCAATATTGATCATTATTGCGAGTTTGAATTGGTGCAATCCAATTCTTTCATTTACATAGTGATTACATTTATCAAAGTCACTATCTTTTGCGTTTATTTTCAATTCGATTGCCAAAATTGGGTCATCAATATTGCCATCCTTATCCCAAATCGCTGAAATAATATCGGGCTTCCATTCTTCGGAAGTTTTACCTTTAGACTTTTTATATGTGTATTGACAACTTAATTGTGGCTTAGTCTTGGATCTATTTGGTATTGATCCATATTCTTTTAGTGCGGAAATCTGTGACACAACTATGTACCTCAAAGTTTCCTCAGTGTAATGATGTGAATTTTGCATTTCAATTGAAAAAAGTTTTAAAGATTTTTTCACTATTGCTTCTAATTCTTGTTTTCTTTTAACTGACATATACATAGCACAAACATACGATAATCATTGCACTACATAATTTGACTTATCAATTGTTGTAGCTAATTCTGCGTGATGAAAAGTTGCTAAATTCTATTTTTTTTCTCCAATATTTCGTAAAAACATTAAAATTAGGGCTAGCTTAAAGCCAGCCCTCATCTGTAAAGCTCACATAGCTTCCATCGGTTCCGATAATCAAATGATCTAGAAGATTGATGTCAAGGAGTTTCCCTGCATCCCGAATCTTTTTGGTTAAGTCTCTGTCCTCGTCTGAAGGCCTCAAATTGTTTGATGGATGATTGTGAGCAATGATGATACTGGAAGCCATTGCCTTGAGCGCTGTGCCGTAAAGTATCCTCAAATCGACAACTGTTCCTGTTAGCCCTCCTTTGGAGAGTTTTAGGCATCCTAGAACCCTGTTGGCACGATTTAGCAGTAGAACCATGAATTCCTCGTAAAGTCCGATGGTTGACTCATCGTACATCTTTACCAGGTAATCAAAAGCATCTTGAGATTTTCTAACTTGAAATAAATTTCCTTTAAGCGGTTGATAGCTTACCTGTACTTCCCTGATTTGTATGTTTGTTTCCATACAAGGGGAAAGAAAAAAATGTATATTTACTTAGTTGAAAGAATATGCAATTTGCCTCATTAAACAACCAGAAAGTTAAACCCATAAAAGGCCAAATGGGATATTGTCCGATGTGCGGGGCAGAGATGATTGCGAGATGTGGCAAGATCAAGATTCATCATTGGGCACATAAAGGTAAATTACATTGCGATAAATGGTGGGAGTCAGAAACGCAATGGCATCGAGATTGGAAAAATCACTTCCCGTCTGAATGGCATGAAATCGTGCATTTTGATGACAGCGGTGAAAAACACATTGCAGATTTAAAAACCAAAGATGGGCTTGTGGTAGAGTTTCAACATTCGCATATAAGCATCGAAGAAAAGCAGTCGCGCGAAAATTTCTATAAGTCCATGATTTGGATTGTAGATGGTTCAAGGCGTAAGAAAGACAAGGAGCGATTTTTCAGTGGATCAAGAGTGTTTTTAACCACCGAAGTTAGAAATACCTATTTGGTTAAAGATCCCCAAAGTGCATTCCCAAATGAATGGATAAATAGCAAATCAATAGTTTTCTTTGACTTTGGAATTCACGAAAACGGAACACATACTCTTTACATGTTATACAAAACCCAAAAGGCTCAACATTACCAATGCACCGTTATAGATAAAACCTTCATAATAAACCTTATAATCAATGGATCATTGCTAGGGTTAATGAATGAGTCTGCCGTTAAAAAACAACAACCAAATCCAAGTCCAAGCAAATCTAATCAATGGATAAGACACAAAGGAAAACTTATAAAACCTCGTAGATGGTAATTTAGTTATTACTCCTTCACAAACTTCACCTTCTCGCCATTAGCTTCAATAATGTATATTCCAGCTTGAAGTTGTTTTGTGTTGATGATTTCTAAATTTTGTATTGTTCCGTCAAGAACCTTTTTACCCTCAATGCTGTATATGCGATAAGGCACTTTGCCGTTGTGATTTAATAAACGAATATGCAATTGGTCTTCTACTGGGTTTGGATAGGCCAAAAGTTGAGATTCAGTTACATAAGTTTCCTTTTGTATATCTTCTGTTGAAGAGGAGTTGCGTTTGAATACCAATGAATAGCGATGTATACTTACCTCAGATTCTAAGAATTCTAACGGAAGGTCGCTGAGCGATTCCGCGGTGGTAAGGATTCCAGTTTTCGCATCCTTGAAATAGCATTCTAAATCCGAGTGCTTTTCGCCTATGCGCAGGCGAAGGTTCTTTTGGGTCTTGTTGAAGTCGCGGTCTATCACCAAGGGGATTTCTACTTGCTCTTCACCCGAAGCAAGTCGGGCAGTGATGTCCTGTGCGTCTAACGACAATAATTCGCCGCTGCGGCAAAATGAATAAATATTGGAAAATGATGGTTCTTTGAACTTCTTGGCGTCGTTGTTGGTGAATGATGTTGATTCTCCCGAACGGTCGTATATTAACATCCTATCTACTGGAACAGAATCATTCATCAATAACTGTACTTCAATCGCACCTGGTCCTTGGTACGGTTGAGGAAGTTCCATAAACAATGTTTGCTTCACCCCACTGCCACTGCTGCTAAGATCTCCACCCACCATATAATTGAAATTCGTCAACTGCTTAGCACTCTCAGGAATGGTGAACGTTGTGGCCGTGGAGGGATTTCTCATTTCGATAAGTATCGTTCCGAAGGCAGGAATGCAAATATTGGAATCTCGAGTAGCGTTTCCATTGAATAAGGCTTCCGAAGCCCAAGCCGCAGGCATGAAGTTACTGGAAATCGATGCTTGATTTTGCTTCCAATAGTAGAACTTGTTGGCACAATTGGTGAGGTTGAGTCCTTGGATTCTCGACAAACGAATTGGCGCCGTAAACGGATTAGTTAGGAAGAAATATCGACTCTTTGGCGCCGAGGTTAAATCTGCCGTAGTTATTGTTTGGGTCTTACCATCGTTGAGATGAACCGCAGTGGAATCCAGGGTATAGCTTAGGGTAATTTTCCCTTCTTGGTAGGTGGCCGAGGTCGGATTGCTAAAGGCGCCCGATCCTCGAACTGCACCAGGATTGAATACAATGATGGGGGAATTCTTTTTCCATTTATTCGCATTACCAGAAATTAAAGTTCCTTTGGCCGAACTGAATCCCGTCCATGCCAAATCCGTAGTTGCGGTGGTATCGGCTTTTGAATAATCGTACCAAAAAGCAGCGTTGCTGGTGTGCGCGTCGGAATAAAATCCTTCGGATGTCCCGCCCGAACCAATGAGTTCAATGTCATCGGCGATCTGTGTCAAATTGATATCCGCACTGAACGGATGCGAATACAATCGCCATCCCCGTGCACCGTAATGCTGACGTTCGATATTGAATGTACCCGTTCCAGAGCAATGAATGGCTCGTTGTGCGGGAGCTGCTAAATCCAAATAGGCGTTGAAGGTATCGCTTTGTAAGGTAAGGGATGTACCAGTTGGTATAATGAGTTTAGATCCGTTATTCACTTTAAGCGAACCTACATTGGATGGCTTTTTACCGCCTTTGATATTGACGGAATTTCCTAAAGTAACTTGTGTTGTTTTAGAACTTGTTCCAAGCTCTAGAACCTTCAATGTATTGGCATTTGGGTTAAAGTAAAGTGTTGATGATGTATTAGCCGTTGGTGCAAACACTAATTCCGAATTCGGTTTTGGAGATGCGGAAGTTCCCGCTTGGATGTAATAGTTGGTTGAATCGGTTGATTGGTAGATTCCTCCTGTGATTGTTAATCGTTGGCCGTTAAGATCGATGGTTCCGTTATTGAGGTGGAGGTTTCGAACGGTTAAAGGAGCTGTTAGTTTTACCGTTGCGCCGTTGTTCACTTTCATTGCATCCAATGTTGTGGCTTGATTGACGTTCATGGTGCCTGAGAGTATGATGGCGGAGTCAATTGAAGATGGAACTTGTGCATCGGACCAGTTTCTTGCACTATTGATGTTATTTACACCAGACCATCGAAAATTCATTGAAACTAAACCAATCGAATGAAATTGCCCAGCAGAAATATTTTTCCACATTAAAGATGAGTCAACACGGATAGGAATTGTTTGGTTTGCAGTGTTACCAATTCCCAATTGCCCCAAACTATTTTCACCCCATGCATACAATTCTCCTTTTTTGTTAATTGCAAATGAATTGTAATCGCCTGTAGCCACAGCAATCCAATCACTTTTAGTACCTATTTTTTGAGGAATTTTCTGGTTTGTTGTGTTGCCAAGGCCCAATTGGCCGTAAAAATTATAACCCCATGAATAAAGCTCACCATTTGAATTAATTGCCAATGTGTGATACCAGCCAGCTGCTAAAGAAATCCAATTATTTGCACTACCTACTTTTTGTGGACTTGTTTGGTTAGTTGTATTACCAATTCCTAGTTGGCCAGCCCAGTTTGAACCCCAAGAGAAAAGTTCGCCATCTGTATTGATAGCTATAGAATGTTCTCCTGCCGCAGCAGAAATCCAATTATTTGCACTACCTACTTTTTGTGGACTTGTTTGGTTGGTTGTATTACCAATTCCTAGTTGGCCATCCCCATTAGAACCCCAAGAGAAAAGTTCGCCATCTGCATTAATTGCAATAGTATGTCTAGATCCTGATGTTATGAAGGTCCAATTTGAAGAGTTGCCTATTTTGATTAATACGCTTCTACTAATTTTATCCCCTTGCCCTAACTGTCCAAATCCATTATTACCAAAACTAAAAATTTCGCCATTTGAGTTAATAGCAATTGAATGGTTGTGCCCTGCAGCAATATTCAGCCAATTGTTTGCATTACTAATTTTAACTATATTACTTTGATTTTCAGTGTTACTATTTCCTAATTGTCCACTAGAATTAGCGCCCCAAGCGCACAGTTCATTATCTGAACTTATTGCTAAGGAATGGTCAGTACCACAAATTATTTTCTTCCAAATTCTGCTTTCCCCAATTTGCTCAGGTCTGTAGACAAAACTACCAATTCCTAATTGGCCAAAATAATTATTTCCCCAAGAAAATAGTTCCTTATTTGAATTAATAGCTATCGAGAACGGAAGATCTATTCCAGAATTTATTGAAGCCCAAGTATAAGAAGTACTTAATTTTTGTAAAGATCTCACCCCAAGTCCCCAAGAATAGATTTCACCATTTACATTGACAGCACAAGACATCGCATTCCCACAAGATATATCAATCCAATTCATTGAATTATCAACTAAAATTGCGCTATATTGACTTATAATTGTGCCATTTCCTAATTGCCCACTTCCATTACTACCCCAAGAGTATAAATAACCGTTATCATCAATAGCAAGTGTATGTGAACCTGAAGTTGCAATATTTACCCAATTTCCACTTTTCAAAAGAGGGGTATCTACATTATTCGTGCCTCCTGTTCCTAGTTGACCATTGCCATTATCACCCCACGCAAAAAGCTCTTGATTAGAATTAATAGCGAAGGTGTGATTACCTTCAGCATAAATCTTTACCCAATCGTTAGCATTTCCAACCCTTTGAGGACTGTTATAATTAGTATTATTCCCGACGCCTAATTGGCCCATTGAATTATCACCCCAAGCGAATAATTCGCCATTTGAGTTAATAGCAATTGAATGATTTTCCCCAGCTGCAATACTCACCCAATCGTTTAAAATGCCGATTTGAACAGGCACAGTTGTAAAGCCATTACCAGCTAGTTGACCTGCCCAATCTTGGCCCCAACCAAATATTTCTCCATTTGAATTTAGGGCTAATGAATGTCGCCCACCAGCGGAGACTAAGCTCCAGTTGCTTGAATTGCCAACTCTAATTGGTGTGTCACAGTCAGAAGTGTTATTTATTCCCAAAGTCCCCTCTTCGTTCAAGCCCCAACCAAATAATTCTCCTCTAGTGTTAATTGCTAAAACAAAATTTTTTCCAGCAGAAAAAGTTGACCAATTAGAAGATTTTCCTATTTTTTGGGGTGAAGTGTAATCTCTAAATTTTCCATTCCCTAGTTGGCCGTATTCTTGAGAACCCCAAGCATACATTTTTTGCGAACCTTGGGCACTGGAGTTTTGTGAGAATAATAACGCCAATAGTACTATTAGAATTTTGTTTATTAGGTTTTTCATTTTGAGCAAATCAATTTAAATATTTTACTTACAATCAGGTTTTTTAGTATTTAACCGATAATATAGTACTAGAGCAATCGATACTAAAAAATACTTGGTGAATGTCCGAAGCGTTTGGTAAAACTACCTTTTCTTAAAAAATAAACTCCCCCAGTTGCCTGAGGGAGTCGTTTAAAGTGCCATAGCAAGATTTCTAACCACATCGCCAGCATTCACACTCCGTTCTAAGAATCGATCGATGTACGAGCTCTTATTGGCTCCTGTGAAGAGGTTGTAGAGGTTCCAGATGCTTATGCTACCGTCTTCGTTTCTTGAGAAGTTCGCATCGTTGTAGTAACCATCTACGACTTGATTGAGTTGACTATCCCCGAACTCCAACTTGGGGAGTCCCCGTTTCTCCCTTTTGGGCATGTAAAGGTACATCCTGCAACGACCTACGAACTCCGCGAACTGCTTTTCCGTCACAGTCTTGTTTTGCCAATAGGCGAACTCATCCAAGTAAGAGTCTGGATTAAATCGCTCTATCAATTCCTGCACGCGGTACTGAATCTCATGATGTGTAAACGCTTTACAATCCTCCACAAAACCATCACTCCAAACACACAAGTTACTGCACACTTTGTTCTTAAAGCCGATGAAGAGCTTGAATTGCTCTGCAGATTTCTTTGAATGGAGATTGTCCAAATGATAGCTTCGCACTCCTCCGATAGTTAGACTGAGAGAGTTTCCCCCGATATCCTTTCTTACCGAGGGAACTTCAATCACAAACATCATACGCTCATAGTATAAGGTTTCTTCGTGAGGAAGCAAGTCTGAGGCTTTTTTGTGCCGTGCTTCGGGGATTCTACCTTTGATAGGATGTGATACCCGTATTTGAGTTCTGGTATCGGGATAATATCCCCCGACAACCTGCTCAACGGAACTAATGAAGTCGTTGTGTGAGATGGTGGCTTCATTGTCTTTGGCGAAGACTGGAATCGTACACTTGGTAAGGAGATCGTTTTTAGATACCTCCAGTGTGTTTGCTTCGATGAAAACAGGAGCTTTGGAACTGTCTTCGAGTTCTGGTTGAATGGCTTCGCTCATTAACTCGTTGAGGTCATACATCGGGCCTTTATTCTGAGCTCCCACAGGAACAAATAACGCCGCTCCCATTGGTTGAAGTACATTAACGAAGTCCATTGCTTACCCTCCCTTCTTTTTCGATTTCCGACTTTCTGCGATTGAATAGTGCAATATTATCAGTAGTTGGCTCTACTTTCTTCCAAAGCGTGATTAACTCGTTTACCGTCTTTGACGCATTTACCATCTCTTCGAGACTTGGCTCAAACGCTTCATCTATGCTCTTTACTTGGTTGTCATGCTCAATCATTGGTTCAGAGGAACATTCACACCACTGAAGAATGGCTTTACCTGTAGCTTCGGTAAGTTTCATTGGAGTTTGACCAAACATACTGGTTCTATCTTTGGTACAATTAGCATTGTGATTGATGTCCAAGTCGAATACGGTAGTAAACTCGTAATCCATTCCGTCTTTGGTAACAGATTTGAGTCCTACTTTCTCGGGAACCATTTTTCCGTTCTTGTCGCTCAACACATAGTCTTGTTTGGTTCTAAAGGTTGCGATAACATGGCAGTTGCTTTGAAGGATTCGTTGAACCAGAGCATTGTGTCTAGGGGTTACTTTGCTCCAGTTAGTGAAAGAATTGCCCATCATGGAAGAATGGATGTCGAGAATCCCACCTTCGCCTTCCCACTCATGGGATAGTGAGTCGATGATGATGGCTTTCATACCCGATTGCTCACATAGTTCAATGGCTTGAGCATAGGCCTCAGGCGTGAAAGGTTTCCCCAGAGATAGAACGTTGTACGCTCCCAAGTGAGAATAGAGATCAGCTGAATGGTTTTCTGTGTCGATAACGCAGATTTTTGACCAGTCGCCTACCAAACCTTTAGCAATAAGTAGAGAAGAGAACGTCTTTCCACTACCGCTAGGACCTTGAATCGACAATCGAATCTTAGCCCGTTTCCGTTGTGATGTTGTAATTTTCATATTGATGTTATTTAGCACAAGCAGAAAGAAAAAACTGAATTGACAATTAAACACACCACTGAAAAATTTATTAATTATATTTTGATAAAAATTCAATAAACAATAACACTCAATTTAAAAATCCTTTTTCTAGAGATTAAAGTTATTTATCTTTGATAATCTTTATAATATGATGAGAATTCCAATTTTCCTTTTCATTACATTTATTTTCAATGCACTTCAATCTCAAACTACAACTGAGGCACTTGAATTTCTTAAAATCAATGCTTCAAGTTGGGCTTGTAATACTTTTGTTCAAGGTACACTTACTAGAAGACTAGAAATTTCGCTATCGAAAAATGAGACGGTTTTAGTCCTAAAAGTTAATCAACCAAGTGTAAATGGCCGAGAAATTTATTTGCTTTGTCAAATTCATCTTGCATCAATAACAGAGATTTATTTAGACGGCAATTCTGATTGTCAAGGTGTTGTAATTAAAACTACGCCTAAAGGTATTCAGATGGAGGCTATATACAGTGATGGTGAAATTTTTAGAAACAAGGTATATTGGGATGATTTTTTTAACAAGGTTGGATGGATGGATGACAATATACGAATCTTAAAAAAGGCAAATAACTCGAATGGTGGACAAAGAATTATAAACGCTCTTACTTTTTTAGCAAAAAAAAATGGAGCTACCATTACAGAATCACATTTTTAAACCTGCCAGAATTCACAAGTTTGACACAGTATTTTTATATGTCAAATTAATTTTAAGAAATCGATTGAAGTAGGTAGGAAGTAGCATTTATCTATATTAACTCGCAATGTTAAGAAACACGGGGAATGGTCGGTTCCTGTATAACAGATAGGGGGTGTCGATTAGGCTACCCCCACCTTCATTTGTATAGGTAATGATGGTGAGGGTTGGGTATTTTGGGTGGGAATTGTAGCAGAAAAACCAATAACACATCTCATTGTATACCAACAACTTCGATAAACTGAGGAATTCCTAAGTTTATGAAACTTATTGATTATCTGATAGTTCGGTAAAACCCGAAATTACGGGTTTTATGAAAATCATTGAATATCTGCAAGTTCGATAAACCTACGAATTCGTAGTTTTATGAAAGTAATTGAAATTCAACATCTTGAAATGTATATGTAAGGGCATCGCATCTTGGTAAGAGAGTAGGCAAGAGCAGAACTAAAACAAAAAAGTGCGTTCAAACTGCGCTCAAACTGCGTCAAAAATCTTCATTTTGAGGGTTAATTTGAAGATTTTATCACTTTTTAAGTTAATTTTGTTTTAGCGCAGAAGCACTTAAAAGCGTTCTTCATTTTACTAGGAAACCATTGAAAACGCTGGAAAGGGCATAAAAAAAGCCACCTTTAAAAGTGGCTTTTGGGGGTGCACGCGTAGGGATTCGAACCCCAAACCTTCTGATCCGTAGTCAGATGCTCTATCCAATTGAGCTACGCATGCAGTTGTTCAAGATTGCAAGGGTTGGGAACAACCTTAAACGGGAGTGCAAAGATAGTAAAAATATGAATATTTACAACTAGAGGCAGAGTTTTTTGCAATTTTCGCAAATACCATTGTTTTCATTTGATTTGGATATTTATAATCCGTAAATTTGCTACTTTATTTCTGTCTTAACCAAAGAAAATGAATGCTTTGAAACTTGTTTTTATTGTTTTATTTGTCGCTATCTGTCAAACCACGTTGGCTCAGGCTCTATATGTTTCTTCTGGGGAGACCGTTTTTATATCCTCAGGAACGACAGTAACTTCCACAAGTGGAGTTACAACCATAGTTTCAGGTGGTACATTGAATGTGGCTGGCGAATATCAAAGTGCGGGTAATTTTACCAATTCTGGAACGTTAACAGCAACATCGGGAACCTTGACTTTTACTGGTTCCGGGCAATCTGTTTCGGCCAACAATGCCACTGTGAAAAACGTAAATATTGCTTCTACGGCATCTGTAACGTTAACGAGTGCACTAAACATTCAAGGCGGTTCAAATTATGGGACATTGACTGTTAGTAGCGGGGGAACACTGAACTCTGCGGGCTACTTGACACTAAAATCAGATGCGAACGGAAACGCGGTTGTTGCCGCTGGTTCATCATCTGGTTCTTATATCACAAACAGCGTAACCGTGGAGCGTTATATACCAGCACGAAGAGCCTTTAGAATTTTGTCTCCTAGTGTTACAACTTCAACATCAATTTACGCAAATTGGCAAGAAGGTGGTTCAAGTAATTCATCTTACGGAACACACATTACGGGTGCGGATGGTTCTACAAACGGATTTGATAACACCGCTACCAATAACCCTTCTTTGTTTACATTCAATAATGCTTCTGGTGCAAATACAGATGGTAGTTGGTCAGCAGTGTTGAATACAAACTCCAATACACTGACAGCTGGTTCACCTTTGAGAGTTCTGGTTAGGGGCGATCGTTCTGTTGATATTGCGACTAGTTCTCCAACGCCAACTGCTACTACGTTGAGAGCTTCTGGAACAGTGGGTCAAGGTAACGTTACAGTTAGTACTTTGAGCCAGATTGCGAATGGATTCAGTCTTGTTGGGAATCCTTTTCCAACGCCGGTGAATATGAAAACAGTGATTGACAACGGATCAAACGTGTCCAAATCTTATTTTTATGTTTGGGACCCTCAAGTAAATACACGCGGTGGATATGTTACTTTTGATTTGAGTACGAGCACTTCAAATGTGGCATCTTCTGATCAAACTGTTTTTCTTCAACCTGGTCAGTCGGCGTTTGTGAAAACATCTTCAAACGGTTCTGCATCACTTACATTTGCTGAAAGCTATAAGTCTACCTCGAGCATCAATCCTGGGGTTTTCTTGACTATCCCACCTCAATCGGTTTTGAAATTGGAATTGTCGCAGCGCGATAGTTTTAAGGCTGGTGGAAAAATGTGTGATGCTTTAATTTTAAAATTTGATCCATTAATGTCAAATGGGTTGGAAGATCAGGATGCAATTAAACCAATAAATCAAGATGAAAATTTATCTGTTTTTGTTGGAGATAAGTTCTGTTCAATTGAGTCGCGCGATATTCCTTTAAACGAAGAAGTTGTTGATCTTAGAATTTCACAATTGAGACATTTAAACTACACCGTGAAAGCTGAATTTGCGGGTGACTTAGGAATGGATGCTTATTTGTTAGATAGATTTACAAGTAAGACACATCCTTTGAATAGAGAAGGTGAAACCATCATTGAATTTGATGTTGATGGTTCTGCGGAAAGCAAGGCCAATCAGCGTTTCGCGTTGGTTTTTGATGCTAGGAATAATAGCAGAGTAAATAGCATTCAAAAGTCTTTCAAAGCATATCCAAATCCTGTGAATAGTTCAGACATTCAGTTGGATGTATTTGCTGCGAAAATTCACAGTGTAGAAGTCTACGACTTATCGGGTAGATTCTTTGGGAATTTGAAGTCTTCCTCAGCTGAGAATGTATTTTTGGTTAATGAAAAAATGCCGAATGGCACTTACGTATTGAGGGCTAATACCAACGAAGGTCAGTTTTCTACCACTATTTCATTGGCTCGATAGTCAAAATAAGGCCTTTCGGACTAAAATTACTATCATTGCACCTGCATGAGAAAAGTAGTATTATTTGTTGCTGCAGCTGCGGCAATGATTCCATCTTCATGGGCTCAATTTAAGAGCAAGAAAAAAGAAAAACCAACCACTCCCCAAGCTCAAGAGCAACCTGCAAAAGGTAAAAAAGCAGAGACCATTGAGAATAAGGTAAAGGGTTGTGACACAATTGCTGGGCTATTTTATCTTTACAGAGATACCACATCGGGTGAGTTGTTTATGCAGATCTCTCCTGAGCAGTTGAATAAAGAATACATACATTTTACTTACACCGAGAATGGAGTACTTGAAGCGGGACATCACCGAGGTGCATATCGCGGGAGTAGGATATTTAAGATTGTCAGGAAATTCGAAGCAGTTGAATTTATTCAGCAAAATACTTCATTCTATTTTGACCCTAAAAATAACGTATCAAAAAGTGCAAATGCTAATATTTCGGAGGCTATTTTAGCGCATGAGAAAATTGTAGCTAGGGATAAAGCAGGCAACCTGTTGATTTCTGCAGATGAATTGTTTTTATCTGAGCAATTACATCAAGTGGTTGAAGGCGGAAGACCAGGTAGAGGGTTTGAATTGGGTAGATTAGCCAAAGGCAAAACACAATACGAGAAAATCAAAAATTACCCAGCAAACCTTGATATTGTTGTGAAGTATGTTTACGACAACGCGTCGCCAAAAGGCGGGGCTACTGAGGCAGTAACAGATCCAAGAAGTGTTTCCATTTTACTCCAACACAGTTTCATGGAAGTGCCAAATAATGACTTTAAGCCGCGTTTTGATGATTATAGAATTGGTTATTTCTCTGAAAATGTGAATGATATGACATCACAAGGATTTACCAATTACAGAGATTTGATTCACAGATGGGATCTCAGAAAAAAAGACCCAAATGCCATTAAAAGTGAACCCGTAAAACCTATCGTGTGGTGGATTGAAAATACCACTCCCAAGGAATTACGAGCAACGATTAAACATGCGGCACTTCAGTGGAACAAAGCATTTGAACCCCTTGGATTCATCAATGCCGTTCAAGTATTTGAACAACCCGATGATGCTGACTGGGATGCTGGTGACGTGAGATACAATGTGTTGCGTTGGACATCATCACCCAATCCGCCGTTTGGTGGATACGGTCCTTCCTTCGTGAACCCAAGAACCGGTGAGATTTTAGGTGCGGATATCATGTTGGAATACGTGTTCCTAACCAATAGAGTTCGTGCTCAACAGATTTATGGAATTGAAGGCAATACGAACGAGTTTGAGAATCATTCGAAACATGATGGATGTGATGCAGGACTTTACTTGCATCATCAACTTCAAGCATCCCAAGGAATCATGAATCTCCAAGATGCTGACACTATTGAGATGTCTAGACTCCTTGAGGAATCGATTCACTATTTGATTCTGCATGAGATGGGACATACGATGGGATTAATGCACAATATGAAAGCATCGCAGGTGAGAACCGTTGAAGAGTTAAATAATCCTGAAATTACGTATAAGCAAGGGTTGATTGGTTCTGTAATGGATTATCCTGCAATTAATTTGCCATCTTACGGAGTTAAAAATAAAATTCAGTATTGTCAAATAGAACCAGGTCCTTATGATTTATGGGCCATTGAATTTGGGTATAGTCTTCCGTTGGAAAATGCCGAAGAGGAAGAGGCTCGTATCAGAAATATTCTATCTAAGAGTATTCAACCTGATTTGACCTTTGGCAATGATGCCGATGACATGCGCGCTCCTGGAAAAGGACTAGATCCGAGGGTGATGATCAATGATTTGAGCGGGGAATCGGTAAAGTTCAGTATGGAAAAGATGGATTTAATCCGTTCATTGATGCCCAAATTATTGTTGAAATACGGAAACGGTCAGCAAAGTTACCAGCCTATGGTTTCAGTGATGAACTCATTGATGGGAGGTTACGGAACTCATGCTGGAATTATTTCACGGTACATTGGTGGTGTAAAAGTTGAGCGATTTACCCCAGGACAAGTTCAGGGAAAATCCCCATATACTGCATATTCATTGTCAGATCAGAAAGCTGCTATGGAAGCATTGAATAAATACGTTTTTGCTCCTAATGCATTTGAAATTTCTGGCGAAATTGCTCAGCATTTGCAGCAGCAAAGACGCGGGTTTAACTTTTTTTCGTCTACAGAAGAACCAAAAATTCACAAGCAGATTGAAGGTATTCAAAATTCGGTGATGGCTCACTTATTGAGTCCATCAGTACTGAACAGACTAACAGATGCTAAATATTTGGGAAATTCCTACACAGTGTCAGATATGCTGAAGGATCTAACTTCTGCAATTTTTGATGCGGACATCAAATCTCTACCAAACACGCATCGTAGACAGTTACAGACGAATTATGTTGAAGCATTGATTCAATTTATGGGTAAGTCCAACAATGGATTGGATGCTGTGGCGAGTTCATCTATTTATAGAGAACTTAAACGCATTGAAACTATGATGAAAACGGCTAGTACGCTCTCAAATTCGTGGGAAAATCAAGAATTAATTAACCACCGTGGTTATTTGCAATTTTTGATTGAGCGCGGGTTAGACGATTAAACGACCATGCGGAAAATATTTTTAACTGCGCTTTTATTGGGTGCAAATACTTGGGTTCAAGCTCAATTTGATTCTCTAAATTCAGCTGATTTATTGAAGTTAGATGAAGTGAATTTACATTCGAACCGATTAAGTCAAAACTTGAATCAAACGGGTTTGAATGTGGAGGTGATAGATATGAAGTCCTTCCGAAAAAAGTACCCAGTTCAAAGCTTGAATGAAGTCCTGACATACGTCAGTGGCATTGATTTAAGGCAAAGAGGCCCTTCTGGAATTCAGGCCGATTTGGGTATTCGGGGATCGGGTTCAGATCAAGTATTGGTTTTGGTTAACGGAATCAGAATGAGTGACCCACAAACCGGACATCATCAATTGAATCTTCCTATTCCTTTAGATTTAATCGAAAGAATCGAAGTAATTAAGGGGCCTATGGCTCGCAGATATGGTTTAAATGCGTTAAGCGGTGTGATCAATGTGGTTTTGAAAAGTGAAGGTTCTTCAAGTCATCCTGATGGAATTCACACTAACTTAGAAACTTGGGCCGGAGCACCTGCTCAAAATGATTCGGTGCGTTATTCGGCGTGGGGATATAGAGCTGGAATAAGTATCCACAAAAAGCAACATAACCTTTGGTATTCTACTGAAGGGATGATGGGTAATGGCTATAGGCCCAATACGGAATTTGAAAATTTTAGAAATTTTTTGGGATACAGTTGGGCATCTAAAAAGCAATATGTGAATGTCATGGCATCGTTGATTAACAATGATTTCGGCGCCAGTTATTTTTATGCTGCACCCAATGATCATTCTGCCAAGGAATTTGTAAGAACGAGATTGCTTTCGGCAAAATATGGTTATAAGTTATCTCAAAACCTCTCTGTAAATGCGGTATTGAGTAATAGAAATAATTTTGATCACTATATTTATTTCAAGCCCAAGCCAGAACTTTATCAAAACAAGCATACCAATGTTGTGAATATGTTGGAGTTGAATTTGGTGGGAAAATCGAAATGGATGGATTATAGTTTCGGGGTCGAAAACCGTCAGGAGCAAATTGAGAGCAATAATCTGGGGAATCATTTGAGGCAGTTTACCGGCAGTTTTGCAGAGTTTTCGCCTAAGTTAGGTCCGAAGTTTCATGCAACTGCAGGAATTTACGCTATGTGGGGGAGTGGTGTAACCACCAACAAGTTTGACCTTTTTCCGGGTTTGGATGTACGCTATTCTCTAAATAAATCTTTAGATTTTTGGGGATGTTGGGGCGTAGGACAACGACTGCCTTCTTTCACTGATCTGTATTACACCGATAAAGGAAACCGCGGCAATCCGCTGTTGAAGTCTGAAAATGCCCAGTCTGTGGAGGTTGGTTTGAAAGGTAAGATTTATGGTTCCCGTTTTCAGGTGAGTATGTTTAGAAAAGATGTTTACCGAATGATTGATTGGTTCAGAGATAGCATCAATCAGCCGTGGTTTCCTGAGAATCTAGGCACTCAAATGATCAACGGTTTAGAAGCAAATATCAATCTTCCCATTGGTCAAAAAATAAGTTGGAATACCAATGCCACTTACATGAGTGGGATTATGAATGAAGGGGTTAATCAATTTTCGAAGTTGGCGTTGAATTTTGTAAAGTTGCAGATAGTTTCAAGTATCAATGTTCAATGGACAAAGAATCTCAACA
>JACCDW010050976.1_pt1 | contig 17985 bp, 20 predicted proteins | sample 7449781 | NCBI WGS metagenome assembly JACCDW01 (sample SAMN15323449, study PRJNA562643) | freshwater metagenome | isolation source: river surface water | place: USA:Blue River Watershed | collected 2017-08-18
CACACCTTCTGTAACCAACACAGTTGCTACCCTGGCAGTGAACTCTGTGTGATCTGTTTTGGTAATGTGAAAGCCTTGACAACGACTGTGCAAGGGAGGAATAATCTTTGATGGATAGTTGCAAGTAAGAATAAAACGCACAGTCTGCGAATAGTCTTCCATCAAGTTACGCAAAGCAGGCTGCACAGAATTGGGGTTCATGTAGTCTGCTTCGTCAATCAGCACAACCTTGAATGCGCCAAATGGCATGGTCTGGCAGAAGCTGATCAGCTTGTCCACCCACTCAACCTTGCGAGCTTCCTTGGAACCATTGGCATACATTACATCATATTCATCTACGCCTAGTTCGTTGATCAGCAATTTAGCAAGTGTTGTTTTGCCTGTGCCTGCAGAGCCACTCAGCATCAAGTGTGGAATAGTCCCATCCTTGATCCATTGCGTTACTTGTTCCCGTTGACTGTCGTCTACAAACACATAACCGTCTACTGTGTTGGGACGATATTTTTCTACCCAAAGTTCTTTCATCCGTATATACTTCCTGTTTGGCCTGGCTCATTTGAATTGGTACAGGCATTGTTGTGATCAGTTGCATGAGGGCAACGCTTGTTGCCACATGTAGGGCACACTACCATGCCGTAGAACCCTGCATTGGGTCCGGGCATGTTCACGAGAGTGCTGCCTACACTGTATGATAACATTTCGCCGCGTTCTTGTAAACACTTTCGGCAATTACAGTCACTCATGTTCGTCCTGGGGGAAGTTTATCTACACCTAACTGTTTTTCAAAAGAGCTTTGTGTTTTTAGCTCATCGGGCAGTGGCGGCGGAACCCAACGTGGTTTTGGTTCTTTCTTACCAAAAATTGTATCAAGTCTATCATTAAGCTCATCCAAAGGAATGCTTAAAGGACGAGGTCTACTTCCTTTGCTCATTTCTATTTCTCCACCATTGTTTTATTGTGTCCCATAAGGCAGGACGATGTGGACAGCGACCTTGATTCCAGTCGCAGTCCGGTTTGATTTCACTTCTGCACGTTTTGCACTTCATTCAACGCCTTCCAAACTTGTTCCTTATCGTGTTCTTCTAACCACTCTTCTTCACCAACAAATGTGCTGGTTTTCTTTAGCATATCATCTACTGCGAATTTTACACGATATAAATCTTGTTTGCAAGGCCAATTGTTCCAACCTGTTACATACGGGTCATTGGCGCCTATGTACATTTTTTGACAAGCTGAAATAACTTGCTCAACGTTCCAGTCTTTGATCATTAGTTGTGTTGCATCCAGCTAGGTTTGGCTTCGACGTGGATAGCTTCAGAGAACGTCATGTCTTTTGGCAGCTCGTCCGACTCCATCATAATGTCTTTTGGGTCAACTCTACGAACAGTTTGTTTGCCGTTTTCATCTTCAATTTCCAAGCCGCGTGTCCAACGACCATGTTCTACACAGATCCATGTACCAACTTTGACATCATGCTGGTCTGGTCCTACAGCATAGACCTTGCCCCAGCGTGGGCGAATACCCGAACTTTTGCCATTGTCTTTGACCAAAATAATACCGCCATCTGACAAACGTTCTTCAAAATTCATCTCACTAACAATTACCGCATCATTAAGAGGCTTTAGTTGCTCTTTGCGAATTTTGTGAGGTTCAAATGCTGCTTTGCTCATGCTTCAGGAATCTCCGAAGATGGGCGGTTAGCTGAAGTTTGGCGACTATATTGATTGTTGGCCTGCTCGGTCTTTTTTCTAATAACTTGCCCTCGTTCGTTGATTTCGTCACCACGAGCGTTGACCTTCATATTGCCTACAGCACGAGTCTTTTCGTTTTTCAAACGAAGTGCGCCCATGTCCACCGTTTTACCGTTGGCTGATTTGTATACTTCTTTTGTCATTGTTATCTCCTAAAAACATATTTAACGCAAGAATTCTCTCACGTCTAAATCATAGAACATTGAGTCAATTCTATGAACGCCCAGTAAGTATAATACATAACTGGCCACGCTGCTGCCGCGACCCACGCCCCAGATAATGTTGTTGTCTTTCATAATGTCAACAAGGTATACTAGGTAGCGAAGCAAATCAAACAACTCACGCTCTTGGTATAACAATAGTTCTTCTCCACAGCGTTGTAATTGCTCCGGCGTATCGCACTTAGACAGCACATATTCTGCTATGTCCAATTGCTTGTATTTTTCAGGCATGAACCACATGTTGCGACAACGATGATCAAACTGTTCACGAGTTTCTTGTGCCAGTTTGTCATAGTCAATAAACCGTGGCACGTCTTCAAGTATCAGTGCGGCAGTTTCCAAATCTATCATGGGTTGCACAATTAACCCGTTTAAATCAGCCAAGGGTTGACCACGCATGACCATGTCCACTAAGTCTGCTTCTTCAAATATAATTCTGCCTACGTGATCAGTTTTCATTTTTTGGAAAGTTTGCGTATACCACTGTGTTGGCAACTGGTGCTGTGTTTTCTGGCCAGTCTAGGCCCATTTCGTGCCAGCCCGTTGAAATAACTTTTACAACATTGTCTGCTACTTCTTGCGGTTCTATGGTCTCGTGCTGTGTACTGGGTTGGTGCCACCATCCATCACGTACAAATGGACCCGATGCGTCTTCTTCATCGTGCTGATACCATACTCCATCGCCCAAGGCACTGGATATGTCCAAACCGGTGATAATCATTCGATCTTCCATGATGGCATTTAGTTTGTAGTATAACATCATGCCCACAATTTGATCAACTGGCTCTTCGGGCAGTGTGGTTACATTGACCCCCATCATTTGCAAAAATTCAGCACGTTCCATGTTGCTTTGATTTATAAACACTGTGCTGTTCAGTTCATCAAAAATAAATGCTTTGAGACGTTCCATTGCAATGTTGGTGCTGGCAGCGTCTTTGGTTTTGGTCAGCAAGTTCATGCTAACATCATATTTGTTTATTTGCAAGCGATCGTCATAGTAGATACCTGCAAGAAATTCTACATCATACTGTAATCGTACATTCATTTGATATCAATCTTGTTGTCAAAGTCCCGGCCACCGGTTTGCTTTTTGTAGTTTGCTTCGAGCTTTTCTCGATATTTGGTTTGATAGCTTTCTAGAGCCATGCGGATTTGATTGCACAAATGCCCGTTCCCAGAGCGTGTGGCAATGGCTAATTTGTTTTTGAGATCGTTTACCTTACTGCTGAGTTCTTCAACAGTAAGTTCGTCTAGGTTGCCAATTAAAGGATGTTCCATAGTTCATTATATATGGAACCAACTCCTTGAGTCAAGCAGTTTGGTTAACTCCAGTTGCCCACACTTGCAACCGAACTGGTACCCACTGGCATCATTCTGAAGTAACTGTTCTTCAAAATAGTTGGGGCGCCACCAGGTGCTGCTGAATATTGAATCTGCGGAGTAAATGTGCCTGCGGCATTGGTACGTACCATTCCTCTTAGCACCACGGTGATGTTTTCAGTGGTTGACGTAGAAGCACCAGTTACAACCAACCCTGAAGCAGCGGTTCCGTAGATTCTGCTTACTGTGCCCAATGTATTACCAGTGGTACTGGTGGTATCGGCAGTGTAAGTAATGCTGGTCAATGTGCCACCCAGAGCAAACAATGTGCTCAGTGTGTGACTGTTGGATCCCAAACTACGAGTGATATAGTAAACACCTTCAAACATATAGGTTGTTGTGGCATCTAACGTAATTGCACCGTTGGTTGGACTGTTGAATACTTTTTGTGCTGACGAACTGTCGTTGGCCACATAATCGTTGACCAAAGCAATAAACTGTTCTGCTGGCAGTACACCACGGTTGCTGGTAGTAGGCGTTCCGTAAAATACAACACCGTCATATTCCATAGATCCGGCCGCTGGCGTAGAAGTATTAGTACCTGATGTAAATCTAACTGGTGCTTGTGACGCTGATCCAGCACTTGGACGAACTAGACCAATTACATTACCTCCGGTTACGTTGCCACCTGTACTGATTGCTCCAGCAACACTGGAAATATTTCCACCAGTGATAGTACCAGCTGCGCTGATTGCTCCATCTGTGGTAATGTTAGTACCAATGACGTTGCCGCTGGCAACTACATTACCACCAGCTAATACGTTGCCTGTGGCACTGATGAATTTTGTGCCGCCAAACCCAGCAATGATATTACCTGTAGCAGTGACGTCATCCAGTGTGATGTCGGCGCCACTGAAGTTTGTCAACCCACGGTTCAAATCAAAAATAGTAATTGTTGAACCGCTGTTGTATGTTCCAAATGCCAATTCATATGTTCCAGCGGTAAATGTGATAGTGTACGGACCGGCCAATGGAGGCACTGGGCTAATGCCTTGGATACCGCTTACACCCAGCGTAACTGCTGCGGGCAATGTCACTGTGTGAGCAGAATTAGAGATGTTTAGTTGTAGCTTGATATACCCGTAAGTTCCTGACGTAGGGAAATTGATAAAACTCAGACTGATACTGCCACTGGTAGTAATGCTTTGATAATGACCGGATGCATAGTTAATGCTGATAGCACCGCTGGTCTCTGCCACAGTGACCTTGGTGGCTGCAAAATCTTGAATAAGCGCATCAATCAAAGATGCACCGTTCATGTTGTTGTCTAACGTGGTACCGGTCAATGCTGCTTTGAAAATTCCTTGTGTTTGTAAATCTGTGATTTCTGCAGCCGCTTGCTGAAAGTTTACCTTGATGTTGGTGAAGTTGTCACGGAAGCCTTGTGAGTTGTTGTCTTGTCCAGCAACTGGGTAGCTGCCATCAATGTTGTTTGGGTTAATTTGGCTAGTCATTGTTTATCCTTTAAGCAAAAGTGCATCCGTTGTTTCCAATGCAGAACCACTTTGAGTTAATGTACTTTAGGACACACGAATCGCCAATGGTGTCAAATGTAATAGTACCTGTGCCAGATGTTTTCCAGCCTGCGTTTGTCACTGTGATTACCATGTCGCCGCCATCTGCGTACATGGCCAGCACTTTGACTTGTCCGTTGACTCCAGCTGGCAATGTTGATACTTCAGCAGCACTGGTACTAAAATAGCTGTCGCTTTTACTAAGGTTAATTACCGCGGTATTTGCAACGTCTTCAGACGTTGCATTCAAGGGCTGCGACAATGTAGCAAACGGACTTAATGTAAGTGTAGAACCTTGGTCTGTAGTAGTGACTTGGTAAACGTGTGTGCCAGCATCGGTGCTGTTTGTTCCTGGAAATGTTATGGTATTTCCTACCAAGCCGATTATACCCGAACTTGCAGGACTAAGATTAGCAATGGCCACTGTGTAAGGAACCGCTGTGGTATTAGCAGCTCTAGCATTGATAGACAAAAATACTTCTGCGCCCTTGTTTGTTGGAAAGTTACTAAAATTAATTGTAGCGTTGGCATTAGCTGTAACACTTTGATACGATGCTGATGCGTAGTTAACAACAATGTTAGGAGCAGCGTTGCCTTGTGAAAGCTGTGAGTAACCTACGTTTTGTAACACAGCATCATAGATAGTTGCCCCGTCAAGGTTGTTTACTACAGAAGATCCTACAATTACCGCATTGGCTTGCAAGGCACTGATTTCATCTTTAGCTGCCTGAAAATTATTTTTAATATTGGTAAAATTCGTACGAAAACCCTGTGTGCTGTTGTCTTGTCCAGCTACAGGGTATGTAGTATCGATGTTGTTCGGGTTAATTGCACTTGTCATTGTTGGTCCTGATTATACCAAAATATTAGTTTTGGGGTATACCAAATATTTATCATACTGGTCTGTTGGATCGTACATATCCACAGGCTCCTCAAACGCCACGCTGCCTTCGTCAAATACTGTTTCAGTAGTAACAACAATCGGGAGATCTTGCCAGTTGATCTGTGTCAAACCCACTCCAGGAGTAGGCGGGTAGTATAACTGAGCAGTTATGTAGAAATTGCCACGGGTGATTTCTACATAATCGTTGACATCTGTTTGTGTTGTTAGAGTCAAGGTCACCAGCTCAGTGACTGGGTCCACGTTGATCGTATAAATTGCCATGCGTTCGTCTGCTGGTTGAGCAATCATAGTGCCCGAAGCAGTGCTTAGGGTAACCGGAGTAGTGCCTCCATCTGTGGTAGTAATACGGAACTGTGTGGCATTGATAACGTCGAGCACATAGTAAATTTGATCTTCAACAATTCCACCAATGACACCGCTGGTGAACACAATTTCTTCACCAGCACGTAAATCACTGGTCGAATCACAGGTGATACGATTTGTGCCGCTGGTGGTATTTGTACAGGTCAACAATGTTCCGCTTGGTACAGTGCTTGCTTGGTCAAACTGCTCGGGATTGTCGTAGGATCCTGGCTGACCATTTACAGTGCCAGTACTGAAAGGATATGTATAGTCTTGCCAGGCGTCATCTATGTCGGAATAATCACTACCAGGCGGGCCATTGTAGTTTTCTTGTTTGACAAAGATAATCTTGTTGCCGTCAATTTGACTGATCTCACCGTCAAGTCCGCCTAGAGCATTAATGTATGTCAACGTGCGATTGTTTACATCAGAGTATGCTAGATTGGTAGCAATTTCAACTTGTCCAATGAAGTTGTATCCTGAGGTACTGAATCTATCAAACGTAGTAAGATTTGGTTCTGGTGTCCAATCTTGTGTTTCAGTGTCCCAGTTTCTGCTGAGAGTTTTGTCAAGGATGTAACGGTCAACTTTGAAGTCAACTTTATTGAGTTGTTCACCGAACTGTGTTTGAATGTAATAAGCAATTTGTGCTGCTCGTCCTGGATTTGCGTAACAAATTACCCAGGCTGGGGTAAATCCCAACACTCGACCATTGGCTTGTTTACTGGTCATCCACAAAGGCAACTTGGTTGAAATCTGTCCCACTACATCAATGACTTGATTGCGCATGTCTACCAAACTGTTTGGATAAACTTGACTGATTTGTGTACTGCCGTCAGCTGGATCAATGATAGTGTAAGGAAGATTTACAATCTTGGCCACACTTTCGCCAGCATCGTTCACTAGGTTATCAATGATCTTGCTATAGACTACTTCGTATACAACTTCCCCAGTGACTGGATCAACTGCTTGTGCAGTTTCGATTTGTCCCAATACTAGATTTCTCCAATAGTGGTTTTCATACAAACTTTCAACATACGTTTCTAATGCATCTGGTGCCAACCCAAATGCATGTTGATAAGTCACACGAGTTGACTTGCCAAAATAAGGATCACTAGGTCTGTAAATGTATTCAGGTACAAATATAGATTCGTTGTCCAACAATTCTGCAATCAACAAACGATCGTTGGCCGGTGGCATTGCTTGAACACTCAGGTTCTGATATGGTGCATTGTATTCACGTATCACACGTACATTGAATTCTTTGTAAACACTGACCACGTCTCGAATGCCTGTGGCTCTCATCACTGGAGTAAACACTGCACCTGACCCGCCGAATCCTTCTGTCACAGACAGTGTCGCAGGACTTGAGTAACCTGCACCAGCGTCAGCAACTTCCACCGAAGTAATCGCTCCACCAGATACAGTAACGTTACCCACTTGTGCTTGAACTGCTGTGGCTCCCACTGGTGTGCTAAACGTCAGCACAGGTGTATTAAGTGAACTGTATCCAGTGCCACCATCGTTGATAGTGACTGATGCTACGTCATACACAATTTGTGTAGTATCTTCAGCGTAAGCGTTGACAGTAAATCTAAAACTACTGTCCCAGGTTGTTGTATTGTTATCAATTGTAGTAGAACCAAGGTCAATAGCAAACGTGTTAAAGCTCACACGTCCTGATATTTCGCCAGTGGGCAGTAGTTCAAGTCCCTGAGGTAATTCATTAAACGCACCAGGCTTCAGTCGATAACTTAATTCACGACCACCTACGTTTTCTGCTTGTATTACCAACAAACTAGTGTCGCCGTTTTCCAATGATCCCAGGTCGCTAGGTGTTAGCCAAATAACTTCAGCGTTGACAGCACCAGATATAATGATTGTAAACGGATACGGATCAGAAGCAACAATTAAGTTGGCTGTCATGGATCCTGCTGATGTACTGAGCGTGACTGCAGAAGTTGAGCCTAGAATATCTGTAATTGTAAATTCAGTGTCACTGTCCACCGATAACACATAGTAAACCTGTGTTGGATTTGCAGTAACCCCTCCAAATCCTGTGCCAGTGAATACAATAGGTTGACCTTCGTTGATTTGCTCAGTGCTGTCACAAGTAATGATATTTGTACCAAATGTTGTGGCTGTACATGAGATAGGAGTTCCAACAAAATCTGCTTGGTAGGTTACAATATTGAAACTGTATTCCACTTCTGTCACACCCTGGTCTGGAATATAGCCATAGTACCATCCTGAGTTAGGATCGAGAGTTAAGCCTGGTGGCAATCCTGCGCCTTCGTTGACGTTGATGGCATATTTTAAATCAGGTGTGTCATAGTCATTGCCAATAAACTGATGGGCATAATAATTGTCGCCGCGCACTGTGCCAAGATTGCTGGGGCTAGCGTTTATAATAAATGGGCGACGTTCTGTGGTTTCGTCAGCAGTGACCGTGGTAGTGTCTGCAGTAATTTCAGTTGTGTCAGCAGTCAGCGTTGATCTATCATACACAAAGAACTGGAATGTGCGTAAATTACTGCTCTTGCCGTCTGTGATTTCCAAAGTGAATTGGTAGTTCTTGCTAATAGAAGATACAACAAAGTCATAAGGCAGCGTGTAGATTGGCGTGAGGTCGTAGCCTGCCAATTCATTGATGTTTGCTGCAGGCTGAATATAACCTGAGATTAAACCTGTGCTACTAACAGTTATACCACCAGGTAACTCCCCGCCAACTAATCTCACAACTACTTCTTCGTTGGGATCGTTGGCAGTATATTCAATTTGAATGTCTAACTGGTCGCCGTCGTAGAACGATCCCAAACTTCCAGCTGCGGTGGTAAATTCTGGTACATCGTTGCCAGTGATGGTAAGTGTGAATGTACGGTCTTTGATACGCTGCGGCAAAGATGTTGTATAAGCACGAATAGTGAATTTACTGGTAACATCCTCGCCTACTTCTGTGGGCACACCTTGAAGGCTAGCAACAGCCAGTGGTACTCCAACAATGACACCATTGTCTGCTACCTGTATACCTTCAGGAAGACTGCCAGCAATAACGCTATAATAAACATGTTCAGCAAATGCTGCTGTCATTGAGCCTGTTGCTGTAGTCAAGGTCAGCGGAGCTGTATCAAATTCTGTTGCTGCAATAGAAAAATGCGTTGAGTCAACTACTTCAAACACAAAATAACGAATGTATTCTGAAATGCCCCCGAATGTTGTGCCGGAGAACATAACATTCATACCTGCTACTACACCTTCTGTGCTCGAACAAGTTATTAAGTTTGTTGTTGCTGATGTGGCTGTGCAAGTTGGATGATTGCTTATTTCAGGAGTTTCTGCCTGCAACGTATACTGGTAAAACACCCCCTCGGGTACTACTCCAAGACTGCCTGCGGGTGTAATCCAAACTGGTTGTGCCATTATTGTATGCCTTTTAGATATTTACCGCGGGTTAGAATCCATTACTCAGGCTGTTGTACCATACCAAGCCAGACACCGTTGAACTACTGTTTACTGTAAAAGTCAAACTGCTTTCAGCATAATACGTATAATCTGTAAAAAAGTTATCGTCGAAAAAATACGGCAAGCTAGTAGTCCAGTTAATTCGCACTGGATAGTATAATCCTGCTGTCAATGATTGAACACTGGTCCCTGTAGAGTCATTTGCTGTGATAATTGCGTTGCCTGAATTATAGCCTGTCTTGGCTGTGTTTCCTATCCACATGTATCCTATGCTATTACCTCCGCCGCCCCAAGAAGTTTGGCCACCTGGTGATACGTATTCAGTGTAAGGGCATTGGAGACCCAGCGTTACCGAACCAGTAGATGCTGGACGATAATACCCTATCCAGGTGTAATTATATGACACTGCTCCAGTAAACGAGCTGCCGCTGGCAGTGATTGGTGTAGTATCTACTCCTAAGGTAGTATTGTATAAACCAGCAGCGTAGATTACGTTCTGCGTTCCGCCGGCTACTGCTGCCATAATGCCTGACATCAGCTGATCCCCACTCCGGAGATATACCAGGTATCAGTGCCTACTTTGACCAAACTTGCTTGACCGTATTGTGCTAGCGTTCTTTGACCGCTGGAACCTGTACCTGCTTGAATCAATGTAACGCCGGCTGCGTTGGAAATAATAGTAGATCCGGAAGCAATCACTAAAATTGCAGTGCCAGTTGCAAACGGTACGCTAGCATTGGTTGGAATTGTAATTGTTCCTGACCCATAATAATGTTTGCCGCCTGCGTCTGCAACCAATGTTGAGAATGAACTGATCTGTGGTAAATCTCTATATCCAATTTGATAGTTTGCACTCGTAACTGTGGCTGTGTTTCCAGAAATCGCTAAGCCTGTGCCGGAAATAGCAGCGGCACTGATGACGTTGCCACCGTTGACGTTGCCTGTTACTGATACAGTAGTACCAGTATGTGTCGTGGCGTTGACATTGGCTCCACCAAGAATGTTGCCACCAGTAATATTACCAGTTACTGAAACTGTAGTTCCTGTGAACAATGTAGAGTTGACGTTAGCGAACCCAACTGCATTTCCGCCCGACACGTTGCCAACTGCACTGACGTTGCCTTGTGCCAACACTGTGCCTACTACTATGTTGCCATAGGTGTTGACAGTGATAAGTTCGTTGGCAATGGTGACCGCCTTGGCAACCACCATGTTACCTGTGGACAGTTGATAGCCCATAAACGCAGACTTCTCAGATGTGTCATAGTAGTAAAGTTGACTACCAACATCGGTGTTTGTGGCGCTGCCCAAAGATCCATTGTTGGCGCCACGACCAAAACTTGGAATAGGATCAGTTGCTGCCAGTGTTGCTGAGTTCAAAAATGCTGTTGACCCTGTGGTAACTAAGGCACCTGTGAGCAAATTACCGCTGGTGATGTTGCCTGTGGCTGTGATTGCGCCACCAGTGATTATGTTGCCGCCTGTTACGTTGCCACTCAAACTGGCTGTGGTACCTGTGTGTGTTGTAGCATTGACGTTGGCACCGCCAAGAATGTTGCCACCGGTGATGTTGCCACTTGCGCTGACTGTTGCGGCACTGACTGCGCCAGTGGTTCCTAAATTCAATCCACTTATGTTGCCAGCGGCACTGACAATGCCGCCAGTGTTTATATTGCCGCCAGTGATGTTGGCTGTGACAGCCAAGCTACCTAGTGTACCAACTGTGGTAATGTTGGTTTGAGCAGCAGTTGTTAAAGTACCAACAATGCTGGTACCAATCACGTTGCCAGTTGCGCTCACAGTGGTAGCATTGACGTTGGCTCCAGTTATGTTCCCCGAAGCTGATATAATCGATGCTGTGACTCTTGTGGTTGCGTTTAAGTTATTGGCAGCAATATTTCCGTCTGTTAAGTTACCAGTGATGTTGTAACCTGTGATATCACCGCCAAACGTACCAGTTCCTGTTGCGCTTACTGAACCCACTGTGACAATATTTCCGCCAGTGATGTTACCAGTGGCGTTGACTGTGGTCCCCAATGTTATTCCATTAGCAGTGATACTGCCGGATCCGCCAAGCGCATTGCTTACAACAAGACTGCTTAGATTTCCTACAGTCTGCAATGAACTGTTGACAACGTTGGCGCTGAGCAAACTGCCTGTTAGCAAAGCTGCATTGGAACTAACAGTAAACCCTGTAAGACCTGAACCATTGCCCACAAATGCAGTGGCAGTGACAGTGCCCGAACTGTTTATATTTCCAGTAACGCTGAGTTGCCCAGCTGTGTTGATGTTACCACCTGTTAAATTACCAGTGGCTGCAACTTCGCCGCCGGTGTTGATATTCTGTCCAGTGATATTACCCGAAGCACTTAACTGACCAGCTGTTCGCAAGTTGCCGCCGACTACGTTACCGCTGACACTTAAACTGGTCAGCACACCAACTGTGGTCAAGCTAGAATTTGTTACGTTTGAGCTCAGGGTATTTCCTGTGATCTGCGAAGCTGGTGCACTGGAAACCACACCTGTGAGTTGACTTCCGTTGCCAAAAAACAAGCCGCCTGCGGTTATATTACCTGTGGCCGAAATTGTGTTAGAAAGCAGCAACCCTTGGTTGGTTGCACCGGTTCCTGACACCACAAACACGTTGGCTACGTTTGCGGCGCTGATGCTGACTGTAGAATTTTCTACAATATTGATATTCGATGTTCCGTTAGCAATACCCGAAATACCGCCAATATTGTATAGTTCTGTAAAGTTAGCGTTGGTCTTTTGAAATGCGGTGCGAAGCGGATCGCCTTGCCCGTCATTGGCTACGTTGCCTACGTCAATTACTTGCTGTGTCATGTTTAGAATCCTAGTGATGTATTTACCAATTGGTCAAGCCCAGGACGCAGACCTTGTTTGCCACTAAATACTTGAAATCGGAGCGACGGATGTCATACATTATTAATAACACACGCGGGCAAGTATTGGCCGTAGTAGCAGACGGCACAGTAAACACCAGTGCAACAGACCTCTATCTAGTGGGTCGAGCGTTGACAGATTACGGTACTTACGAAAACGAAAACTACGTATATTTGCTGGAAAACTTTGCCAACTCGTCTGCACCAACCACACCTATTTTAGGACAACTTTGGTACAATAGTGCTACAGATGTAATATCAACTTACAGTAGTACCAATACATGGATTCCTCTGGCCACAGAAGCCTATGTTCAAGCTCAAAAAATTAGTCCGGCGCTAACTGGTGTACCAACTGCACCGACCGCAGCAGCAGGTACAGCTACTACACAAATTGCCACCACAGCATTTGTCACAAACAGTCCTGCATTTGCTGGTGTGCCAACTGCACCAACTGCAAGTAGTAGTACTTCAAACAATCAGATTGCCACCACAGCATTTGCAACACAAAGTCCACAATTGGTTGGAGTACCAACTGCACCAACTGCCCCTGCTGGTACTGCAAATACGCAGATTGCTACCACAGCATTTGTCACAGTGTCTCCCCAGTTCACTGGAAATGCCACTGCTGTTACCGCAGCAGATGGAACTGACACTACACAAATTGCCACCACTGAATTTGTACAAAATTTAAGAGCAAACATTGTGCTTACTGGCACACCAACTGCTCCTTATGCAACATACGGCGACAGTACCAGTCAGATAGCAACCACAGGATGGGTACAAGGGGAAAAGAGCAGTCCTGCATTTACAGGTGTGCCAACAGCACCCACTGCTTCTATAACTGCTAGTAACACACAAATTGCTACCACAAGATTTGTAACTGATTGGACCAACGCATTGCCAACAATGAGTCAGCAAAATGCCAACGCTGTTACTATCACTGGCGGCACAATCAGCGGAATTAGTCCAATGGCCATTGCAGATGGCGGCACTGGAGCTAATACTGCCGCAGCGGCAAGAAGCAGCTTGGGTCTAGGCGATCTATCAACACAAAATTCCAATGCCATTGCATTCACCGGCGGCACAATGAGCAATGTTGTAATCACCGGCGGCACAGTAACTGGATTAACTGCGCCTTTGGCTCTTGTATCAGGTGGCGTGGGTGCCAACACTGCCAGCGGTGCTAGAACCAATCTTGGATTAGGCACAATAGCCACACAGAATGCAGCCAACGTAAGCATCACTGGAGGAGTTATTTCTGGGTTGGCTGCTCCATTGGAAATTGTCAGTGGAGGGACTGGCTCAATGACTGCCAGCGGTGCTAGAAACAATCTTGGCCTGGGCACCATGTCCACACAAAATTCTGATGCCGTTGGTATTACTGGCGGCACATTGTCTGGTATCACAAACTTAACTGCCAGTGGCGTGTTTATCACCAGTGGAACTATTACAGGCATTGTTGATTTAGCAGTAACTGACGGCGGTACAGGTGCTAGTGATGCTGCCAACGCAAGAACTAACTTAGGAGCCGCTGCAAGTTCAACCACTGTGACAGTGGGTGCTGGATTATCCGGCGGTGGTACACTGGGTTCTAACATAACTATTGGATTTGCAGAAAATTCAAATGGTTATGGCACACGTTATGTTTCAACTAGCACACCAAGTGGCGGTAGTAACGGCGATATTTGGTTTCAAATTTAATATATGACAATAGTTGTAAGACCGGTTGGCTTTACCAATTCCCTGCAAAGATTAGTTTGGCCACAAGGCACAAACATTCCTGTAACTGCATACCTTTGGGGTGCAGGTGGTGGCGGTGGTGGTAACGATTCTGCATCGGGCGGCTCTGGCAGCGGAGGTGGATTCTCCCAAGTCAATTTTACCATCAGTGCAGGTGACATTTTAGATGTTGCAGTGGGCGGCGGTGGCGGCGCTGGTGTTAGCGGACGTGGTGGCGCACCTGGCGGTGCGGCGGGTGCAAGCTATAGCACAGACGAAGTATTTTCTACATTGGATATAGCATCATCTGGCAGTAATTTCCGCTATACCAACAGTGCCTATTGTAGTTTTTTAAATCAAAATGGCATTTGGAACATTACCCCATCTGCTGCGGTGTTTGATCAAACAGTAAATGCCACATTTCCTACCAATGGGTATTATACATTTACTGGCAGTTGTGACAATTTTGGAACTATCTTTGTTGACGGCGTTAATGTGCTAGATATACCAACATACACTTACGTTGTGAGCAGTCAAGTTTATGTTACTGCTGGTGTTCATGCCATTCGAATTTACGGATATAACACCGGCGGCCCGGGTGCAATTGGTCTAACTGTGGTTGGTGGAAATTCATACAGTGGCGGACGAGGATCAGCAGCCGGGCCCAGCGGCAGCTCAGGTGGCGGTGGCGGTGGTGGCGGCGCAAGTGTTGTATTTTTAAATGGTACAGAACTTGCTGTTGCTGCCGGTGGTGGTGGCGGTGGTGGCGGTGGCAATAGAGGCAGCAGTACAGGTGAATCTGCTCCAGGGTCACGCGGCCAGGCCGCACCAGGTACCAATGCTGGACAAGATGGACAATCCAAAGGTGGCGACGGCGGTGGTGCCGGCGGCGGCGGTGGTGGCTGGGGAGGTGGCCAAGGCGGCGAAGTTAGAGATGGAGATCAAGGCGGCCTTGCTGGGTCGTACGGTTTAAGTTACGGTATTACTGCTAACCCAGATGGTAGAACTCCTGGTGGCACAAGCAACCAATATTGGACTTCGGCTGCTGGACTCGGTGGCACTGCTACTAGACCAGGCAACAGCGGATATATTGTGTTTGAATTCAACATAGGCGGCACCTTTGTGCATTACGACGGTTCTTTCGCACAGGTTAGCAACACGTGGGTCAAAGCCAACAATGTCTGGAACCCGGTGCGAGCAACTTATGTAAAGAAAGACGGAGTGTGGAGTGCAGTAAACGGAACTTTTGCTCCGATATTTGATTCATTAACCAACGACTGGGGCACAAACCCCAGAGCATTTAGTTAAACTGCAAAACTAGATCCGCAGCCACAAGTTGAAACTGCTTGTGGATTGTTGATTACAAAGCTAGATGTCATTAAATCTTCTTTGTAATCAATGCTTGCACCTTGTAAATATTGAAAACTCATAGAGTCCACTAGAACTTTGATCTCATCGTAGGAGAAATCAAAGTCATCTTCGTTTTGTGCTTCGTCTAGAGTGAATCCATAGCTGAATCCTGAACATCCGCCACCTTGTACAAACACACGTAGTTTGACGTTGGGATTGTTTTCTTCAGCAAGAATTTCTCTGAGCTTACTAATTGCGTTAGGTTCTAAATTCATAGTCTTTCGTTACAAACGTCCCAATTGATAATCTTCCAGATATTATCTAGATACTTTTCTTTGTCGCTTTGATAGTCCAGCGCCCAGGCATGTTCCCACCAGTCTACCAGCACACAGATGTCTGTGCGAACTTGATGATTGGGAATGGTTTTGATTGTGCCGCCTGTGCTCAAGTACACCCATCCTGAACCTTGAATTTTCATAGCGGCCAGTTTGAATTCTTCTTTGAAATCTTCCCAAGAGCCGAACTTGTCTTCAATCAACGCGAGTACTGCGCCACGTGGTTTGTTGGCACCCTTAGGAGCCCTAAGCTGAGGGAAGAACTTATTGTGTAAAAAATTGCCAGCACGATTAAAATCCGCATTACCTTCTCCTGCGTTGTAACGTTTTGCATAGCCCTTGGCCAAATGCTCGTAGTGATAGTCAATGGTTTCTGCACTCATCACAGGGTCAAGATCTTTGACACCGTAAGGCAGGGGAGTGGTTTCCAGTTTTGCTGGCTTTGTACTTGCTTCAACAAGATTGATGTGATCGCGTAGTTCCATATTGTATTTATTTTCTACGAGTGATACGCCCTTTGGTGAGATCATACGGGCTAAATTCTAGCTCTACACGATCTCCCAACAACACTTTGATGTTGTTTTTGCGCATACGTCCTGACAAGTGTGCCAGTACCAAATTGTTTATATTGTCTAACTTTACACGAAACATGGCGGCGGGCAGAACTTCTTCTACTCGCCCTTCCATGTTAATGATATCTTCTTTTGCCATAAGCAATTACTTAGTTAAAACTGAGCTCCGCACTGACCTTCTTTAGACGATCAAAGCGGAAACTGCGCCACTCTTTCTTGTCCAAGTCAAACACACGAATACTGTGAGGGTCTGGTTCTTTGCGTGGTTTCTTGCTTTCTTTCACAATGCCATCAATGGGCATAGGCACAGGAGGCAACTGTTCAGGATTCAGTGTGCAAAGCATTTCTCGGTCTGTACCATCAGCTTTGGTAAACACTACAGTGATAGGTTGCTTTTGTAGCAAACTTTTGATCCAGTCGCGAATGACGGCTTTGTTGGCATCGTCAGCTTGTTGATACTGTGTGCCCGGTGCGCCTTTGAGCAAACGCACTACTTCTTGTTGTTCCCAACTCATACTTCTTCCTTTAGTGATAATATATCAAATATTGTAGCATACTCTACCTCGGGTTCCATATGGAATCCGGTGCCGTACACAGCCCAATATCGTCGTTTGTAGGCAACAGTTAACCAAAGTGGTTGCCCTGTGATACTGCGTCTGGGCCAAAGCACAAAGGCTTTTGGCCACGGATAGCAGTCAGCACCGTCATAGATCTTTTGAGTTATTTCCATCGTAATAAAAACCAATCTCTGTCTGCTTCGTTGCGAAAATAAAATCTAGCATTGTTGGCATACCAACGTGCGCCAGGAGTGAACACACCATCCCGCGGTCCAGGACCAAATGTGTCTATCATCCACTCCATCATGGCTTGCCAGGTTTCAACATTGCCCCAGTCCTTGCCTAAATCCCAGCTAGGCACAGGATGCACAGTCCAATATCTTGCACCAAACACACAGCCTTCGTCTAGTTCAAGTTTCATGAAAATTTTAACGAAAACAGTGTAGCGTCTTCGTCATCTTCAAACTCTACAAATGTGCCAGACCAGGCCATGGCCATGTAAGACGGAGCTCGACAATTTTCTTTGCACCAATACTGCACCTCGCCCCAGTTGTATTTGGGATTGTAGTTTACTCTGTGCAATTTTGGCACTCTAAAAGTTGGCCGCTCGGGCCACGGATATGTGTATGTAATCATACCTTGTTCAATTTTCCCCACATGTCAATTTGCTCTTTCAGCCGTTCATTTTCTTTCTTGAATGCTTGCACAGTTGTCATAGCTTCTTTTACAAGATCTTGATTGGCTCGTTGTTCTTGTTTCACTTCTTCAAGAAAGTCCATGATGCCGCGGGCTTTGAGTCGGTCTCTTTCTTCTAGGAGGTCATCATACCGGTATTGCAAACCCGACAGTTCTTCTTCTGTGTCTTGCAGATCTTTTCGAATCTGTATGATATAATCGCCTGGATACATGGATTGCCAGTCTGTTTTAAACATCCAAGTATCAGGATCCATGCCTGCGTTCTCAAGGTCAGTGATC
>JACCDW010869097.1_pt1 | contig 17976 bp, 15 predicted proteins | sample 7449781 | NCBI WGS metagenome assembly JACCDW01 (sample SAMN15323449, study PRJNA562643) | freshwater metagenome | isolation source: river surface water | place: USA:Blue River Watershed | collected 2017-08-18
ATCCCGGTGGCCGAGCGCCTGGGCAACGATGTGTTCGAGTTCAAGAACGTCAGCAAGTCCTTTGGCGACCGCCTGCTGATCGACAACCTGAGCTTCAAGGTGCCCGCGGGCGCCATCGTCGGCATCATCGGCCCCAACGGTGCCGGCAAGTCCACGCTGTTCAAGCTGATCTCGGGCAAGGAAACGCCGGACAGCGGCGAAGTCCACATCGGCCAGACCGTGAAGATGGCCTTCGTCGACCAGAACCGCGACGACCTGGCCAACGACAAGACCGTGTGGGAAGACATCTCGGGCGGTTTGGACATCATCACCGTGGGCAAGTTCCAGATGCCCAGCCGCGCGTATTGCGGCCGCTTCAACTTCGGCGGCGGCGACCAGCAAAAGAAGGTCGGCATGCTGTCGGGCGGTGAGCGCGGCCGTCTGCACCTGGCCAAGACCCTGATGCAGGGCGGCAACGTGCTGCTGCTGGACGAACCGTCCAACGACCTCGACGTCGAAACCCTGCGCGCGCTCGAAGACGCGCTGCTCGAGTTCGCCGGCTCGGTCATGGTCATCAGCCACGACCGCTGGTTCCTCGACCGCATCGCCACCCACATCCTGGCCGCCGAAGGCGACAGCCAGTGGGTGTTCTTCGATGGCAACTACCAGGAGTACGAGGCCGACAAGAAGAAGCGCCTGGGCGAAGAGGGCGCCAAGCCCAAGCGTGTGCGTTACAAGGCCTTGAAATAATGTCCCACCACCACCTCTACGCGATCGGCAACGCGCTGGTCGACACCGAATACGAAGTCTCCGATGCGCTCTTGGCCAACATGGGCGTGAGCAAGCGCCACATGACGCTGATCGACGCCGAGCAGCGCACGGCCCTGCTCAAGCACGTGCAGGGCCTGCACGCGCGCCGCACCGGCGGCGGCTCGGCCGGCAACACCGTGGTCGCGCTCGCGCAGCTGGGCGGCAAGGCCTTTTACTCCTGCCGCGTGGCCGACGACGAGCTGGGCGCCTTCTATGCCCAAGACCTGCAGGCCAATGGTGTGGCGACCAACCTCACGCACACCCAGGCGCACCCCGGCCAGACCGGCAGCTGCCTGGTGCTGGTCACGCCCGATGCCGAGCGCACCATGTGCACCTTCCTGGGCGCGACCTCGCAGCTCGACCGCCAGGCCCTGCACCCGCAGGACATCGCCAAGTCCCAGATCTACTACATGGAAGGCTACCTGGCCGCTTCGCCCACCGGGCTGGAAGCCGCCCTTGAGGGCCTGAAGCTCGCCAAGCAGCACGGCGTGCAGACCGCGCTGACTTTGAGCGATGTGAGCATGATCAACTTCTGCCGCGCCGGCCTCGAGGCCATGGTGGGCGAGGGCCTGGACTACCTGTTTGCCAACGAGGAAGAGGCGCAGGTCTGGTGCGGCAGCACCGAGCTGCCCACCATCCTGCCCCAGCTGCAAAAGCTGGCGCGCACCGTGTGCCTGACGCGCGGCCCGCAGGGCAGCATCGTGCTGCAGGGCGGCGCGCCCATCGCGGTGCCGGCCGTGCCCACCCAAGCGGTGGACACCAACGGCGCGGGCGACATGTTCGCGGGCGCCTTCCTGTATGGCGTCACGCACGGCATGGCGCCGGCCCAGGCCGCGGCCCTGGCCAACCGCGCCGCCGCCGCCGTGGTGGCGCAGCACGGCAACCGCCTGACGGCCGAGCGTCTGCAGGCCTTGCTGCGCGAGGTCCAGCCCGCCTGAACCCGGGTGTGCGCCAGACCCCCGCCAGGGGCTGGCGCTGCGCTGTAGCGAACACACACCAGGGGCCGCGTCTGCGGCCCCTTTGGTTTTTGCTGGCCGATGGGCCGTTAAAATGGGCGCACGCCACACTGTCGGTCTTTGCACGCAGATGGCGCCTTAGTTTTTAGTGGTGATTATTTTTTTACAGGCTGACTTCCATGAAACGAGATTTCCAATCCGGTTTCCGCCACGAGCGCCGCTCGGGCGAACAGCGCAGCGGCACCTGCATGGCCCTGATCGACGGGCGCTTTTTGATCTGGCTGGCCCAGCAGGGTGCCGTCGGCACCACGGGCGAGTCGGTCAACCGCCAAGGGCTGCTCTCGCTCTTGTCGCAGGCCCTGGCGCACAGCGGCCTGGACGTCGACCTGCGCCGCATCTACTGGTACAGCGACCGCTCGGACGGTCTGGTGATCGATGACCAGATCGTGCGCCTGGTGCAGGCGCACGACGCCGACGGCGGCGCCTCGCTCTTGCGCTCGCTCGGCCACGACCTCAAGCAGCTGGCCGAACACCACGCCTGCGACCATGTGCTGGTGGCCAGCGACGACGAGCGCTTTTTGAGCGCGATCGACGAGGCCCAGCTCAGCGGCCTGAGCGTGCACCTGCTGGCCGACGAGTCGGCGCGCAACATGCCGCAGATGGTGCGCAGCGACCCGGGCTGGGCGCGATTGCTGGCGCAGGCCGACCGCCGCGTCATCGTCAATTCGCAGGCCCTGGCCGACATGCTGCAGGGCAAGACGCCCACCGGCATGGGCCTGTCGGTCGAAGACGTCGAGGAGTTGCGCAAGTCCATGCAGGAAATCGTCGCCGCCTGGTGGGCCGAGGAGCCCGAGGACCTGCGCGAGGACCTGCGCGACGCGCTGCAGATCAGCCGGGGCATCCCGCAGGAAGTCGACCGCCAGCTCTTGCTGCGCATGCGCCAGCGCCTGGCCCGCGCTTTGAGCCTGCCCGAGAAGAAGATGCTGCGCGAGACCCTGCGCAGCGTGGTCACGGGCGGTGCGCAAGAGTCGCCCGAAGCGGCGGGTTTCCCGCCCGACAGCGACGAGTGATGCGCTTGCGCCCCCCAAAACAAAAGCGGCCTCGGCCGCTTTTGTTTTGGGGGGATGGGCCGCCGTTCAGTCGAGCGTCGCGCCCGAGTCCTTGACCACCTTGCCCAGGCGCACCGTGTCGCGGCGGATCAGCTCGCCAAAGGCGGCGGCGCTGCCGGCCACCACCGGGGTGCCCAGGGCCTCCCATTTGGTGCGGAACTCGGCTTCCTTGAAGATCGCGTTCAGCGTGCCGTTGAGCTTGTCGATGACGGCCGGCGGCGTGCCCGCGCGCACCGCGATGCCGTGCCAGCCGGTGAACTCGTAGCCCGGCACACCGGCCTCGGCCATGGTGGGCACGTTGGGCAGCTGGGCTGTGCGCTTGGCCGAGGTCACGGCCAGCGGCACCAGCTTGCCCGACTGGATGTGCGGCAGCGAGCTGCCCAGGATGTCGAACATCACGCCGACTTGGCCGCCAATGACGTCATTCAGGGCCGGGCCCGCGCCCTTGTAGGGGATGTGGGTGATCTCCACGCCCATTTGCGTGTTGAAGAGTTCGCCCGCCAGGTGCTGCGGCGTGCCGTTGCCGGCCGAGGCAAAGCTCAGCGATTTGTTCTGCTTGGCCAGTGCGATCAGGTCCTTGACGGTCTTCACGCCCAGGCTCGGGTGCACTTCGAGCACCAGCGGGAAGGACGAGATCTGGATCACGGGCGCCAGGTCGGTCTGCGGGTTGAAGGGCATGCTGCGGTAGAGCGTGGGGTTCACCGCCATCGGCCCGCTGGCGGCCAGCAGCAGGGTGTGGCCATCGGCCGGCGCCTGTTTGGCGACTTCGGCGCTGCCCAGGTTGCCGCCGGCACCGCCCTTGTTGTCCACCACCACGGTCACGCCCAGGCGCTTGGCCAGCTCGCCCTGCAGCAGGCGCGCCATCATGTCGGTCGGGCCGCCGGGCGGGTAGGGCACGACGAAGCGGATGGTTTTGCTGGGCCAGCTGTCTTGCGCGAGGGCGGGCGCGCTCAGGCCGCCCTGTGCCAGGGCGCCCAGCAAGGCGGTGGTGAGCAGGGTTCTGCGTTGCATGGAAGTCTCCTTTTTGAAATGGGGTCAGGCGCCAAAGCGCTGGCGGATGTGGGCGGCGCTGGCCAGTGGCCGGCCCAGGCTGCGCGCCGCCTCGGCGGCCTGCGCCACGAGGGCCGCGTTGTCGGGCGCGAGCTGGCCGTCCTTGAGGTAAAGGTTGTTTTCAAAGCCCACGCGCACATGGCCGCCCAGTGAAGCGGCGGCACTCACGCAGGCGTGCTCGGTCTTGCCGAAGGCGCACACCGCCCAGGGCTCGCCCGTGCTGTGCGCGTGCACAAAGGGCACGAGGTCGGTCGGGTTGGAGGTCTGGCCCGCCGTGTAGCGGCCCAGCACAAAGAGCAGGAACCAGGGCGCATCGGGCACGATGCCGCGCGCGCGCAGGTCTTGCCAGCGGCGCAGGTCGGCCACGTCGTAGACGATGACCTGGGTCATCACGCGCTCGCGCGCCAGCCAGGCAAACAGCTCGGCCAGGCCGGCTTCGCCGATGGCGGGTTGGTCGACCTCGCGCAAGCCGATGGACACGGCCTCGGGCTTGAGGGCGCGCACCATGGCGATCTGCGCCGGCGCTTCATAGACCTTGGCCGCCTCGCTGGTGACCTGGATCACCAGCGCATCGCCCACGGCCTGGCGCACCGCGTTTTGCGCCGCGCGGTAGCCCTCGACGTCGAGGCTGTGGCGGCCCTGCGCGTCGCGGATGTGCAGGTGCAGCATGCTGGCGCCTTCCTCCAGGCAGCGGCGCGCGGTCTGCGCGATCTGCGAGGTGCTCAGCGGCACCTCGGCGTGGTCGCTGGCCTGCTTGTAGGCGCCGTTGGGCGCGCTGGTGATGATCAGGGGCTGGGCGTAAAAATCACTCATGGCGGGCTTTCAGAAACTCTTGTCGAGGGGGGGCAGCTCGGCGGCGAGCAGTTGCAGGCCCTGGCGCAGCAGGGCGTCGTAGCGCGCGCGTTCGGCAGCGCGCGCCTCGGGCGTCCAGTCGTAAAAGCCGGCCCCGGCCTTCATGCCCACGCGGCCCGCGGCCACGCGCTCGCGCAATGCGGCCGAGGGCTGGTCGGTGTTGCTCAGGCTGGGGTACATGGTGGCGGCGGCCGCGCAGTGCACATCCAGACCCGCGTGGTCGCGCTGCATGACCGGGCCAGCAGCCAGGTAGCGAAAGCCAAAGCCGAAGCGCACGGCCGCGTCCACGTCCTCGGGCGTGGCCACGCCTTCATCGATCATGGCAAAAGCCTCGCGCGAGAGCGCGTGCTGCAGGCGGTTGGCCAGAAAGCCCGGCTTGTCCTTGCGCACCAGCACCGGCACGCTGGCGCAGCCGCGCATGAAGGCGCACAGGCTTTGCGCGATGGCCTCGTCGGTCTGCGGCCCGAGCACGACCTCGACCAGCGGCACCAGGTGCGCGGGCATGAAAAAGTGCAGGCCCAGCATGCGCTGCGGGGTGGCCAGGCCCTGCGCGATCGCGCTGATCGGGAAGCTCGAGCTGTTGCTGGTGAGCACCGCATCGGCCCGCGCGAGCGCGACCAGCCGCGCGAACAGCGCTTGCTTGAGCTCGAGTTTTTCCGGGATGCATTCGACCACCAGGCGCGCGTCGTGCCAGTCGACTTCGGCGAGGTCGGGCGCCGTGCGCACGCGCTCGGCGCGGTGCGCGAGCTGCAGCTCGGCCAGGCCCGCGCGCAGGCGCGCGTGCAGGGCCTCGCACTGGGCGGCCTGGGGCTCGACCACGGTCACGCGGCAGCCGCCGCGCGCGAGCACGATGGCCACATCGGCGCCCATGGTGCCGCCGCCCACCACCACGGCGTGCAGGTCGCGGGGGGAGGAGGGCAGCAGGGATTCGGGGGGGGTGTCGGTCATGCGGCGCAGTCTAGGCAGCGCACATTGCTCGGTCCAGCGGATTTTTTCTATAAACTGATTCGCTATGGTAATCAATTGGACTTCCCGCGAGATCGAGGTGTTCCTGGCCCTGGCCGAGACGCTGAGCTTTCGGCGCACCGCCGAGCGCATGCACCTGTCGCAACCGGCGGTCAGCGGCGTGATCGCGCGGCTTGAGGAAGCGTTGCAGGTCAGGCTGTTTGACCGCACCACGCGCCAGGTGCAGCTGACCGGGCCCGGCCAGGTGTTTTGGGAGCAGGCGCGCCACCTGCACCGCCTGAGCGAGGACGCGGTGCGCGCCGTGCGCGAGGTCGCCAGCCTGCAGGTCGGCCAGGTGGCGATGGCGGCCATGCCCTCGCTCGCAGCGACGGTGGTGCCCTCCACCTTTGCGCGCTTTCGCGCGGCGCACCCGGGCGTGCGCCTGCGGCTCTTGGACACGCTCTCGGGCCCGGCCTTCGAGCTGGTGCGCGCGGGGCAGGTGGACTTTGCGCTGACGGCCGCCAACCCGGCCTATGCCGACCTCGACTACCTGCCGCTGGCCTCCGACGGCTTTGTGCTGCTGCTGCCGCGGGGCCATGCGCTCGCGCGGGGGCGCAAGAGCCTGTCCTGGGCCGAGGTGGCGGACCTGCCGCACATCTCGATGCCGTTGCCGTCCAGCGTGCGCCAATACGCCGACGCGGCCCTGCTCGAGCACCGCATCCGCTTTGCGCCGCAGTTCGAGCTCGAGCACCTGGCCAGCATCAAGGCGCTGGTGGCCGCGGGCCTGGGTGTGGCGGCCTTGCCCGAGCTGGCGGCCAATGTGGGGCCCGACGAGGGCATCGTGCGCCGCCCGCTGCGCGACCCCGATCTGCGCCGCCCGATTGGCCTGGTGACGCTGCGCGGGCGCAGCCTCTCGCCCGCGGCCCAGGCCATGGTCGAGATGCTGCGCGAGGCGATGGCGGGCACGCGGGCATGAAAAAAGCCCAGTCGCAAGACTGGGCTTTGGGTGTGGTGCGATGACCGTCCTCGAATTTCGGCCTGCAACCCGCATGAAATAATGCTTTTGTTTTCTGAGTGTCAAAATGTGCCCCCAAATGTGCCCCCAGACTGCGAAGGATACCCCCCTCATGAAGCTGACTGATGCCAAGCTGCGCACCCTGACCACCCCCGACAAAACCCGCAAGGTGGCGGACGGATCGGGCCTCTACCTGGAGCTGACCCCAGCCGGTGGCCGCTACTGGCGCATGAAGTACCGCCACGGCGGCAAAGAAAAGCGGCTGGCGCTGGGGGTTTATCCAGCGGTCGGGCTGAAAGAGGCCCGCGAAAAAGCCGAAGCCGCCCGCAAGACCCTGCAAGCCGGTGGCGATCCGGGCGAGGTCAAGAAAGCGGACAAGGCCCGGCAAGTCCATGAAGCCGCCAACACTTTCGAGGCCGTGGCCGCTGACTGGCTGGCGCACCAGGCGGGCCGCTGGACCGATGACACCCGGGCGCGGATTGCCCAAAGCCTGAAGGCCGACATTTACCCGGCGCTGGGTGATCGGCCCATGGCCGCCATCAAGCCCGCCGAAGTCATGCAGGCCGTCAAGAAGATCGAGGCCCGGGGCGCGGGCGACCAGGCGGGCAGGGTGTTGCAACGGGTCAAGGCGATTTACCGCTGGGCCGTGACGCATGGCCGCATCGAAACCAGCCCCATGGATTCACTGTTGCCCGGTGAAATCCTCAAGCCCCGCGAGGTGCAGCACCGGGCGGCGCTGTCGGACCGTGACTTGCCCGCCTTCCTGGCCAAGCTGGACGCCTACAACGGCGACCCCACCACGGCCAACGCCCTGCGGCTGCTGATGCTGACGGCCACGCGCCCCGGTGAAGTGCGCGGCGCACGCTGGAGCGAGATCGACACCGGCGCGGCGCTGTGGATTATCCCCGCCGAACGCATGAAGATGCGGGCCGAGCATCGCGTCCCGCTGTCGCGCCAGGCCCTGCAAGTGCTGGAGGCCATGCGCCCGATCAGCGGCGACCGTGACCTGGTGTTCCCGTCACCCACCTACCGATCCAAGCCCCTGAGCGAAAACACCTTCAACAGTGCCATTCGGCGCATGGGCTACCCAGACGCCACGGCTCACGGTTTTCGTTCACTGTTCTCAACCGTGACCAACGAACACGACCGCACCATGGGCGATGTGGTCGAACGCGCCCTGGCCCACCAGGACCGCAACAAGGTGCGAGCCGCTTACCTGCGGTCCACTTTCCTGAATGACCGCGTGCGCCTCATGCAATGGTGGGCCGACCACCTGGACGCGATCCGCAAGGGGGCCGATGTGATCCAGCTGGACGTCCAACGCACCGGCTGACTGCGCCAGCACCAGGCCTGACCACCACCCACAAACCGCCCACCGAGGCGGTTTTTTTGCGGCCATGCGGTGGCTTCAAGTGCGTTTGCCGCCTGCTATTTCTGCAAAACCGTGGGGACATGGGGACATGGCAGCAAGAATCCAGCAACCATGCGGGTTTGCGGTGAGTTGGCTAGTGGGGACAAAAAGGGGACGTTTAGGGGACAAAGTGGGGACACTCTTACTATGTGAAAGAAAATCACTCATTCATACATACAAACCCTTATTTTTCCCCACTGCCCCGCCTGTCCATCCAGCCCCTTTGCCCATGCCTGGTTGTGCCCTGTGGCCCGAGCTGCTGGCGCTGGCCATGGCCAGACCCTTGCCGGTGCCCTGCGCAAGCTCCGGCCCTGCTGCTGAACGCTGGCGGACGTTGCCGGAAATGGCCGCGAAAGGGCTTTCCCCTGGTGCCACCTTTTGGCCGGCGGTGTACTTGTACACTATAATTTTTATATGTCCCGCAAGCCAACAAGAAACCAATGGGAGACGCTGATTCGGCATTTGGCCGCTGAGAGTGGGAGCGTGTTTTTCACACGCCACGCCCTGGCCAGAATGCGCGAGCGGCACATCACACGGCTGCAAGTGCTGGAGGTTTTGCAGCGGGGCGTGGTCCGGCGTGAGCCTGAGCCGGACCTGAAAACCGGCCACACGCAATGCCGCATGGAGCGGGCCATCACTGGGCGAACTATTGCCGTTGTATTGGCCTTGGACGGCCCGAGCGCCGTGTCTGGAATCGTTGTAACTGCATTGCTGATTGGAGATTGACCATGTACCACTACACAGACGGAGGCTTGCGCAATGTCTGGCTGGCCAACGGCTACCAGGTGCAAAAGACCCCTTACGGCGAAGCGGTGGCCATTGATGACCTTGAGGGGCTCACGCAAGCCATTTGCACCGCCCTGAGCAAGAAGCCGTCCAAACTCACGGGCGCTGAGTTTCGCTACTTGCGCAATGGCCTGATGCTGTCGCAACCCAGCCTGGGGCAAATGCTGGGCGTGAGCGGGCAGGCGGTGGCCTTGTGGGAGAAAACCGGCAAGGTGCCCAAGATGGCCGATGCCATGATCCGATTGATCTACACGGCCCACACCAACGGGCATGAGCAGGTCAAAAACATCGTCACGGCCCTGAACGAATCCGAGCGCTTCACCGTCACGCTGAGCGAAACGGCCAAAGGCTGGAGGGCCAGCACACAGGCCGAGGCCAAGCCCACGCGAACCGCGTCACGCGCCAAACGTGCTGCGGCTATGGCCTGAGCGTCCAAACATCTGCACACCACCTACTGCCTACGGGCGGTTTTTTGTGCCCGTGTAGTCATGTCCTTACCCGATGCCTTGCGCCAGCTGGACGGCCCCTTGACGGCCAGCGGTGACCCCGTGACATAATCGTGCTAACCCCTGACCCGGGCCGGTGCTTCAAAACACCAAAGGAAAAGCGGCGCGACCTCCCCGATAGCGAGGTTTTGTCACGTCTGAATATTACCCACGCCCTGCGCGCTGGGTCATGGTTGCGGACGGGATGGGCTTGTCCGTAAGGCTAGCCGCACGGCTTTTCCCGTGTTTTGAACATCCCGTCCACCCGTTGCGCTTCAAAACGTGGCGAGTGGCTTTCAAGTCTCGAAAAGGAGAGTGAAGCCATGCGATCTAACGCGATTCCCATGCCCGTCCATGCCACGGCCAAATCCACCAGCCCCCCGCAAGCCCTCAACGTGTTGCAAGCCCATCAAGTGGCTGAAAATGCTTTGGCCATGGCATTGCACTATCTGCGGGCCAGCGCCAGCAACATACCCGGCGCAACCCGCAAAGCAGTGCAAGCCCTTGTGGCATTGAATGCCCTGCAGGGCCTTGAGCCAGCCAGCACGGGCGACCAACGACAAACCAACGGGAGGGCTTGAAAATGACTTACGACGATTCATACAGCAAAGAAGAGTTTGCCAATGCGCTGTCACTGGTGGCCACTTATGCCAGTGACATGGAAATGAAAGTAGAGACCCTGGCGCGCATGGCACTGACCGAGTTGGAGCGCCCACCCACCGGCAACAGTCTTGAGCGAGTGGTAAATGCTCTGCGCATGATTTGCGATGTTGTCGGCGATCTTGGCAATGTTATTGGTGTCGAAGCTGAGCAAAAGGGGTGCGGCTATGTGGACGAAATGGAGCGTGACCGTCGCCGCATGTTGCACGATGCATTGCGCCAGCCGATAGGTGTGCAGGCTAAGTGACGCACAAGCCCCGGTAATTGCACCCGGCCTAGTTCTGGGCTGATCCCCTGGGACCAACGGTGGGCCTTCCTTCCCGCCTGGTCGGGTGCCTCTTTTTGAAGGGCTGCACCTGGGAGGGTGCGGGTCATGAGCAAAAAAGACAAAACCAAGTCGGGAAATTTCCGACCTGTTTATGCGGATGCGACAGAGAATTTGCGGCTGCTATGTCGTGAACTGAACCTGCCTGTAGAAGATGCATTGCCTCGATTGCAATCTATTGCCGAGGAACTTTCGCAGTCTGAGACGCACAGAGGATCAGATAAATCTGCGCCAGCACGAAAAAATGACCTGCAACGCGTGGCCACTCAAGCACGCCGACTGTGGAACACGATCAACAGCCTCGACACAGACGATTCGCGTGTCCTGAATCGTTTATTTAGGGGCTCGAGTGTGCGCATAACTCTGGACCCGCCCGACCCGTTGCGCGAGGCATTCAAACCATCTCTGGCTCTCACTGGGAAAGATCAAGTTTATTTGTTGGGGGACGTGCTGTTGACCCTTGAGGAGCTTGCTAATCAGGTCGGAAAGCGTGTGGAGGGGCCTCAAAAAGGCGGCAGACCGCAAACTAAAGCAACGGCAGCGATGCGCATTTATGAGATTGCACGTTTTGCGCATCATTACGCCATCCCGGTGGGTCGGAATAATAGGTTCATCAGACTTTGCCAAGCTGTTTTCCATGCAGCGGATTTAAACATTGACCCGGAGCCGGGTGTTAAGGAATTTGCCGGTTGGATGCCCGATCTTGAGCCCGTTTGGGCGGCCGAAGCTGAAGCGGACAATGACCAAGTTTCCGGTCAAAACCCACCTTAAAACCAATAGGTTTTAGCCGTAACGGTCGCCGCTTTCCCTTTGATGATTTGCTTGCCTGCACCCTGCAGGACTTTGCAACTTCAAAGGAAACGCCCATGAAAGCTAACAAACCCGACGCGACCCCATCGGCCCGCTCCAAATTACTCCGATTGCCTGCTGTCTGTGAGCTGGTGGGCCTGTCCAAGACTTCCATTTATGCCGCCATGGCAAAGGACAGCGGGCAGGGTTTCCCGATCCCCGTCCGCATCGGTTGCCGCGCTGTGGCATGGCATTCATATGAGGTCTTGACTTGGATCGAAAGCCGCGCCAAGACAAAAGCGAGCGATGGCAAGCAATGAGCGCCATTGACGATTTTGATAAGCGTCGACTGGCGGATCGCAGGGCGAAATCCCGTGAACGTGCCGAAGGCCTTTTGATCGCCATGGCCAGAGAAACCAGTCGATGCCATTTGCCGCTGAGCAAGCGCATTGATGGTTGGCGGGTGTCGCGTGCTGATCGACGCTCGCCTCTGTACATCACTGACGGCAAGACGGGTGTGACTCATGCACGTTCCACACCCCACGATCCTTGCAAGCTGTGTCCGCGGTTCACGCCGCCCCTGATCGAGGTTTGAGCCATGCGCCCCCCTTTGCTGGATCGCCTGCTGCGTCAAGGCCTGATCGTCACGCCTGACACCTTGCAAGGTGTGCCTGTGCTGCTGCTGGCGCTGGTGGCCGGACAAGGTGTGCCGCTGTCCGCTGCTGTGAAGGCACTGGCACCAATACAAGACCAGGCCCTACGGCCACGCCAGCCTGGCCGTCAATCCTGCCGTCACAAACGCCCACCGCATCGGCCCATGCGCAGCTGATGCCCGCGCCCATGCCCGCTACACCCATGAACACCCGCCCTACACCCCCATGATCCAGAACCACTACACACCCGACACAATCCGGGCGGCACTGTCACACATTCCGCCATACCTGCCGCGTGACGAATGGGCACGGGTTGGCATGGCGATCAAGTCCGAATTCTCGGACGAAACCGGGTATGACCTGTTTTTCTACTGGTCCCAGCCTGCGGACAGCTTCAACGCCAAAGCCTGCCGCGATGCCTGGAAGTCATTCAAGGCGGGCGGCGGCGTGACCATCGGCACACTGTTATACCTGGCCAAGTCCCACGGCTTTGAACTGCCAAAGGACGGCCAACGGGCCACACCCCTCACGCCTGAGGCGCTGGCCGAACGCCAGCGCCAGCAAGACCAGGCCCGCGAACGTGAGCAAGCCGAAACACGCCAACGTCACGAGGCGGCAGCAAGCGAAGCGGCCCGGCAGTGGGCCAGCGCCAGCGATGCAGGGCAGTCGCCTTACCTGGAACGCAAGGGCGTGAAGGCCCACGGCCTGCGCTTTGCCGATGCGGTGCTGCTGGTGCCCTTGCACGATGGCACGGGCGAACTGTGGAACCTGCAAAGCATTCACTCCAGCGGCGAAAAAAGATTCCTGCCCGGTGGCCGCAAGTCGGGCCTGTGGCACATGCTGGGAACAGTGGTCGATGTTGATGCTGGCGCTGGTGATCGGTCTGCCGATGCTGCAACCGATGCGCCCGTGATCCTGCTGTCCGAAGGCTATGCCACGGCGGCAACGCTGCACGAGGCCACGGGCTGGCCGGTGGCGGTGGCCTTTGACGCGGGCAACCTGGGCAAAGTGGCCCACGCCCTGCGCCAGCGTTACCCGACTGCGCTGCTGGTGCTGTGTGGTGACGATGACCAGGCCACGCAAACCAAGACTGGCAACAACCCTGGCCGCGGCAAAGCCACGGCAGCGGCTGGCGCTGTGCAAGGGCTGGCCGTGTTTCCGGTGGACCTGCCTGAGGGCGGCAGCGATTTCAACGACATGCACCAGGCCCACGGCCTGGCCGCTGTGCGGGCCTGTGTGCTGGCAGCGGTGCAGGCGCACCGGCAGACACAAGCGCAAGCCATGCAGGCCACTGCCAGCGCCAGCAAGGGTAAGACCGCCACTCACGCCCAAAAACGCGCCAGAGGCTCGGATGATGGCCACGGCGGCGGGCATGTTGGCAACAACGGCGGCAGCGGTGACGGTGCAGGCAAAGCCGCGCCAGAGTGGGACCGTTTCCACGTCAGTGATGACGGCGTGTTTTATGCCGGGGTGGACAAGGACGGCGAACCCACCAAACCGGAATGGGTGTGCAGCCGATTGGATGTGCTGTCCTTCACCCGCGACCAGGACGGTGGCGGCTGGGGCTATCTGCTGTCGTTTGCTGACCCGCTGGGCAACGTCAAGACCTGGGCCATGCCTGCCCGCATGTTGAGCGGTGACGGGGCCGAATACCGGGCTTATCTGCTGTCACAAGGGCTGCGGATCAGCACGGCGCAACGCGCCCGCAATTTGCTGACGCAATACCTGCAAACTCGCCAGCCCGACACCTTTACCACCTGCACCGACCGCATTGGCTGGCATGGCCGCGCGTTTGTGTTGCCCCGCGAAACCATTGGCGACGATGAAGACGGGCGCATCGTCTTCCAGTCTGACCAGGCCATGGAAAACACCTTCACCCAGCGCGGCACAGCCGAGCAATGGCGCGACCGTGTAGGGGCGCTGTGTGTGGGCAATTCGCGCTTGGCCTTTGCGGTGGCCTGCGCCTTTGCCGGGCCGCTGCTGCGCGTGGCCGGTGTGGAGTCGGGCGGGTTTCACCTGCGGGGTGGATCGTCCACCGGCAAGACCACGGCGCTCAAAGTCGCGGCCAGCGTCAACGGCGGGGCCAACTATCTGCAACGCTGGCGCACCACCGACAACGCATTGGAGGCCATAGCCGCGCAGCACTGCGATTCGCTGCTGGTGCTCGATGAACTGGCGCAGGTGGACCCCAAAACGGCGGGCGAGTGCGCCTACATGCTGGCCAACGAACAAAGCAAGGCCAGAGCCACCCGCAACGGCGCACCACGCCCCCGGCTGTCCTGGCGGCTGCTGTTTCTGTCGGCTGGTGAACTGGGCCTGTCCGACCACATGGCCGAGGGCCAACGGCGGGCACGCACTGGCCAAGAAATCCGCATGGCTGACATTCCCGCCGATGCTGGCGCTGGCCATGGCCTGCTGGAAAACCTGCACGGGATCGAGGGCGGCGGCGCGGCGTTTTCGCGGCAGATTGTCGAGGCCGCTGGCCGCTGCTATGGCGCACCAGGCCGCGCCTGGCTGCAATGGTTGACCGAGCACACCGACACCTTGCGGGCCGATGTGCGCCAGCGGATGCAAGCCCTGGCCGATCAGATCATCCCCGAGGCGGCTGGCGGGCAGGTGCATCGTGTGGGCCTGCGCTTTGCGCTGGTCGGTGCAGCGGGCGAGATGGCCACGGTGGCGGGCCTGACCGGCTGGCCAGTGGGCGAGAGTGAACGCGCTGCACGGGCCTGCTTCAATGCCTGGCTGTCCACACGGGGCGGCACGGGTGACGGTGAAGTGACGGCCATGCTGCGGCAGGTGCGGGCCTTCCTTGAGGCGCACGGCGAGGGCCGCTTTACGTGGTGGCATCGGGCAGGCGATGACCATGCAGCCAAGACACTACACCGGGCAGGTTATCGGCGCATGGTCGGGGAGGATGGCAAGCCGATCAAGAGCGATGCAGACCACCAACGGGAATACGGGGAGCGTATGCACTCCACGGCAGCGGAAGCGGTGAGCGTCGAATACTTCATTCATGCCGAAGTGTTCAAGGGCGAGGTGTGCCGGGGCTTTGACCCTGCGGCGGTGGCCCGTGTGCTGCTGGATCATGGATGCCTGATGCCTGACAAGGGCAGGCCCTATGACTGCAAGCCCCGCCTGCCTGGCTTGGGGCTGTCCCGCTGTTACCGCATCGGCCCCGAGATATTTGCCCTGGATGTGTGAGCATGAATCTCATAGATTGCCATGTGCTGACGCTTCCGCGATTTGATCCGCGATGGATGGAGGAAATGCGCGGCGATCTTGACGCGCAGCCTGTTAACCAACATTGGCTGCCTGGCATTGATGGCCAGCTTGCAGAGGCGCGCGCCCGTGGGTTCGCTTTAGGCACCGCCCCGTTTGTGAGTTCGGCAGACCCTGATGACCGCATACTGCCTGGCACTTTTGCCGCACTGCTGAAGGCCTTGCACGATAACCCCGATGCGCCCTTTGCTTGGGCCGGTGAACAGATGGTCAATGCCAATCTAAAAGATTGGCCAATACGTGCGCATGTGTGGACTAGGGGCTATGACCCGTTGCTTCATGTTTGCAGGGGGACGCATGTACATGGCGTCAAGCTGTACCGGCGTGATTGCGTCATGCCGCTGCTGGATGCCATGCGTCAATCTGGGCAGGCGTGTGAGTTCTTTTTGGATTTGGCCATCGTCAAGCCTTTCGCACCCTTGCAGCCGTCTGCATGGCCGGTGCATGTGCCTATGGTTGGTCGCCTGTGGCGACAACACGACTGCAACGGCTATCGAGAATTTACAAAAACAGACTTTGACCGCGCAGCACAAGTGCTGGGCTTTGCGTCAATGGATGCGCTGCGAGAAGCTACCCGACTGAATTGCATTTGACTTGGCTGAGGCGTGACCCGGTGCCGCCCGAATAGGGGGCGGGCCGGGTTTCTTTTTCGCGCAGCACATGGGCAGATTGGCGCCTACTGCACCAGGCTGAACGAGGTGCAGCCCACCCGCCACGGCCAGCGCCAGCCGTGCCCCGGCACTGGACTTCCCCGGCCTTGAATGTGATTCCCGTTTTGCTTGGTGCCCTGCCTTTGTCGGTCAATTCAGGTTGCACAAAAAACAGGCAAAAACAGGGGATAACTCATTGTTCGCTGTGGATAACCCCGATTTTGTCCCCGCTGTCCCCAGTGCCTCCAATCGAGTGGGGACACTGGAAGCCCCTATTCATGCGGTGTCCCCACTGTCCCCAGTGTCCCCACTCAAGAAAACGAGGTGCGAGGTATGCAGCGCCTGCACCCGTGAAAATGTGCCCCCACGTTTGCCCATGCAAAAGGGGTGGGGGAGGTTCAAAGTCCGGCTGACCCAGCCCGGAAACCGAACGGACCCCTTTCCGTCTTCAACCGCGTAATTGACAGGGGGAGGGGGGTGAAAAAGTCCAAGGCCCATACCCCGGAAACCGAACGCATCCCCGGATTTTTGTGTGAGCGGGTTTTGGAGGGGGGGTACTCCCGGCGATGTGCCCCCCCTGCGTCTGGTGCCCCTGGCCACGGCCCTAGCCGGGCAGTTGTCGGGGTCTGTTTTTCAATGTGCCCCCACTTTCCGAAAAGATGCCCCCAAATATGCCCCCACTTACCCCCGGATGGTGGCACACTTCACCGGACCACCTAGGACAATAAAAAGCGGGCTTTCAGAGGGGAAAAGAAAAAATCCGCACCGTTGTGAACGTGTGCGGACTTTAGTTTGGTGCCGATGACCGGAATCGAACTGGTGACCTACGCGTTACGAATGCGTTGCTCTACCAACTGAGCTACATCGGCGAAGCGCGAATTATACCTCGGCGTGGTAGCGGGTCAGGCCCTCCAAGCCTGGCTCACCCCAGGACCTGGGCCTTGTGCGGTCTCTCGGATGGTTGCCGGGGAAAGCGAAGCCACTTTGGCGTGGCCGCAGCACTTTGCCGTGAAATTATTGATAACATATGATTTTAAAGTTTTGAACAATTTTGGTTGGCAAAAATGAAAACATCATTCCTTCACAAAACGGCCCGCTTGGGGCGCGCAACCGCTTTGGCCCTGTGCTTCTTGGGCCCCCTCATGGTGGGCGCACAGACCCTGCAATCTGTGACGGTGTCCAAAGGGGTGGTCAACATCAACGAGGACTTTGATCTGACGGTCAACCTCGCACAGATCGGCGATCAGCCGATTTGGTGTGGTCTGCGTGTCGTTTATGGCGATGGGCGGACCCAGGACATCCGCGTTGGCAACGATCCTCACCGGACCTTGCCCTTGAAGCTCAGCCACCGTTACGCGGGCTCGGGCGTGTTCACTGTGAAGGTGTCTGGCGTTTACCTGTCTCGGGGGTTGAAGTCTGCCGTGCCGTGCTCTGGCGCCGACCAATCGGTGGCGGTTCGGGTCAAGGACCCGGCGGTGGATGAGGCTGCGCGCCGCCTCGAGGACATGGCCCAGAGAGAGCAGCTCGAACGCCAGCGCCTGCAGCAAGAAACGGAGCGTCTGGCCCGTGAAAAGCAAGAGTTGGAGGCACGCCAGCGCCAAGTGCAGGAGCGCGAACGCTTGGCGCGGGAGCGTGAACTTCAAGAGCGTGAGCGTGCCCTGCAGGAGCGTGAAGCCGCGGCCAACCGCCGCGAAGCCGAACGCAAGGCGGCACCGGCCCCCGCTCCGGCGGCTGCGCCGGCCCCAGCGCCCGCTAAGCCGGCAACATCTGGCTTTTGACGGTGAACCCGCAAAGGAATTGAGCCCATGAAGTGCATCCATTGCGGCGCATCGCTGCGCCCCACCGCCAAATTGTGTATCCAATGCGGCAATGCCGTGACGGCTGAAGTGCCGCCGACAGTCCCTGCGGCCAGTTCGATCGTCGTGACAGAACCTGCGGCGGCGGCGGTGGCTCCTTCGGCGCCGCCGGCCCAGCCGGCGTCCCCGCCGGCGGTATCGGCGGCCCCGACAGCGCCGGCAGCCCCGGCGGTCGAGGTGGCGCCGGAGTTTGCTGCGCCCGCACCGGCTGCTCGGCATGAGCCCGCCGCTGCCGTCGCCACCAAGGGAGGGCGGTCGGGTCAAAAAATGGCGCTTGTCGGTCTGGCTGTGCTGGTGGTCGCGGCAGGCGCCGCTTATGTGTTCAGCTCAGGTTCGGGCAAGACCGCCACGCCAACGGCCCCGGAG
>JACCDW010366814.1_pt1 | contig 17975 bp, 21 predicted proteins | sample 7449781 | NCBI WGS metagenome assembly JACCDW01 (sample SAMN15323449, study PRJNA562643) | freshwater metagenome | isolation source: river surface water | place: USA:Blue River Watershed | collected 2017-08-18
AATGTGCACGATGATAATTCCGTGAATCCGATCTCGCCTCGAAATTATAGCCTTACCTTGACGTATGGCTGGTAAGAACTTTCTCCCTTTACCTTTGGCAAACCTGGTTTGAGGATTGCCAAAGGTAAGTGCGGGTTATTTCGCGATACTTCCCCAGGCTAAATGACGGAATTTTTCATTGAATCGCGTAGGTTCAGGTGCAATTTGTAGGAACACCATTCCAATCATGTCTTCCTTGCGGTCCACCCAAAATTGCGTTCCAAAATAACCTTTCCAGAAATATGAACCTGCTGAGATCGTTTCGAATTTGGCCTGTTCCTCAGGATAAACATAAACGGTTACGCCAGCTTTGAACTGTGATCTACCCGTAACACCTTTGGCAACTCCGTCATTCGTCGCTACATCGAATAAAGGTTTCTCAATCATTTCAACCGTTTTCTTACTCAAAATGCGTGCGCCATCTAATTCTCCATAGTTCAGGATCATTTGGAAGAATCGAGCATAATCGTCTACATTGCTAACAATGTCCGTTCCACCCATGGCCAAGGGGGTATTTGTGTTCTTGTAGTAGTCCATCGACATGTCTGCCGAGAATCCCAAAAGACGCTTCCCAGCTTCATCCGTATAGACCGACTTTTTCCCTGATCTGTCCTGCGTGTAAACCTGTGCCATGTTTTTCCATTCGTTAGGCGTAACACCTACAAACGTTCTTGTCATTTTTAAGGGCGTAAAAATTTCTTGGCGAAGGAAGTCGGCAAACGTGCGACCATCCAACACCTCAATTACACGACCTAATACTTCGAGATTCATGCCGTATGTCCAGCTCTCTCCGGGCTCATGAACCAACGGTAATTTTGCCACTCCGCGTATAATTTCCGCGATGGTTAATTTTGTGTCCCCCTTGGGGAAAGCGATCGTAATGCCCGCATTCAGATAGCCCTCACGGCCTAAACTTGAGAAGGGTGGGTAGGCAATGCCCGACGTATGTGTAAATACGTGCTTCATTAAGATTTTGTTTTTGGCAGGACGTGTGATGAATTGATGTTTCAAGGTGTCGTATCCGACCAAAATTTGCATATTGGCAAACTCGGGCAATATCGTCTCAAGCGGCGTATCCATTGTAAATAATCCTCTTTCGAATAATTTAAGACCCGCAACTCCGGTAATAATTTTAGTCATACTGGCCATCCGAAACAGATGATCGGTGCGCATCGCTTCACCCGTCTCAAGATTTGCTTTGCCAAAGGCTTTTTTATAAGCAACTTTCCCATGTCGGACGATCATGCCGATCGACCCAGGGATGTGTTGGTTTTCTGATTCTTTTGCCAAAAAGGCATCGACGCGTGCCAGTCCTTCTTTCGATAAACCGAGTTGGACGGGGTCACCTGCGGGCAGGTTTTGGGCCAAGCTGCCAAAGGAAATTAGGGCAACGAAAAGGAGTAAAGTATGTTTCATCGGATGGAGTAATTTTGGTTAATCAAGTTACTGATAATAAAACAAAAGGAGGACATCGAGTCCTCCTTTCCCCGTACCTTTGGCAATCCTCCAAGGTTTGCCAAAGGTAACGGAGGGGGAAATAGAATTATTTCATGATTTCGGCGATGTTCTTCGTGTCATAACGCAACCATTCAACGACCTGCTTGCCATCTTTGATACCATCTACGGAGTGAATAACCACTTGCTTCGTTAAGTCTCCACGTGTTAACGTAAATACCGCGTAAGCTGATACATAATGACTAGCTCCATAATAGGATGCTGAATCGTATACCATTTCATGGATATCTAGGATTTTGTCTAATTTCATCGTCACGCCCTTCGCTTTCATAGCACCGATAACCGCGATGTTTTGATCTAGGCCCATCGAATCTAAGTTGTCATAAAATACCGCATCTTCTGAGTAGGTAGAACGATAGGTAACAGAATCGAGATTAGCCAATGCAGTCATGGATTTGATGCTCAAATCAATATTGTCTGATTTCTCAAGTATAAATCCGACAGCACCCGCAGGTTTTTGAGATTCTTCCTTCGAGCAAGACATCATTCCGCCTGCGATTATACAAGCGATTAGCATTAATTTTTTCATGATTGTTGGGTTAAAAAAGGCCGACTCATGCGAGTCGGCCAATAATTAGAACTAGTTAAATGTGCCCACTGCGTATTGTAATAATACGGATTGGTTGATGCTACGTAAATCTCCTACTTTTTTAGTGAATTGTTCTGGAGTCAAATTCATGTATTTTTTTGCCCCATTGATATAGACTGGGCTTGAATCAAAGTCTAATTTGGATAAGTCTTTGAAGAAAGTAAGTGTTGTGAATTGGCCAGAACCTTCATAGGAAATAGGTGCCAAATGTTGCAAAAATGCCCATTCCTGGATATTGCCAGCTTTGATTCGATCTGTTTGGATGGCTTTAACTTGTTTTTCGAAATCCATATAGGCAAAATAGTTTTGCTGTGCGACTTGCATCGTTTCCATCAAAATGATCGAGTTCAAATCATTGGATGGAGAAGTTGCTTCCATAACCTTTGTTAATTTGTTTCGAACAATCGATTGAACCTTTAACGTTTCATCCATTAAGGAATAAAAACTTGGATCTTCTTTCATCAATGCTATTCCCAAAGCTTCTGGGTATTGTGTAAGCTTATTTAGATCTTCCGATGCATTTAAGGATACATAATCATAATCCACGGATTCTGATTTGTATTCATTCATAATCGGATAAACAGCCCAGGCGCCAATGAGGCCTGCAGCCTTACGTTTCAAATGAATAACTTTCCATTTCTTTTCGAGCGCCATTGCCTCTTCAATCGTGTGGCCCGGCTTTAATTTGTGGAACGCGATATTGATGTAAATCGGTTTGTTTTGTGCGAATGTGCTCGCTGTGATTGCAAAAATTGCAAGGAATAATAGGGTAAGTTTTTTCATGGTTTTTTGGGTTTTAAAATATTGTCCGTGTGCGAAATGCACACGGACTTATTTGGTTATTTTTTTGTTTTTTCTTTAGAAAATTGAGTGATTTGATCGATCTTACCCGCAAGATTAAACCGGAAAACTTCAATTAAATCTTTGTCCCAAACGCTACCATCTTTCAATACACGTTTCTCAGAAGAGTAAACGATAATGCCAGATACGGGATCCGTATCTTGCAATTTGAATGGAAGGATTAAACCGGGTTTCCAATCCAAAGATTTAAATTCAGCAAATGTAGCAGGAATCATAGCTTTCGTTAGTTTAGATGTTGAGCCATCAAATCCCTCAATGGTTACTTCATCTGCAATTACTTCCGAAAATGCTTTAACATCCATCGCATTCCAAGCTTTCGCTAATTTTTCAATGGCTTCTACTTCTCCACGGTTTGAGAATTCGAGTGGACGTCCATCAACTTCTGACCCCGGTTTCTGCGCAATGTATTTACCACCATATGTTTTTCCATATTCATTGGTTTTTGGAATCGAATAGTACTGTGTAAATCCTGAGATTTTGCCAGCTTTATCTACTTGAAATAATTCAAATAAGTTTAAATTTTGCTTCGAGCCATTTTTATAAATGCGCTCTTCCGTTGATTGCAATAGGACAACTTCTGTTTTTTGACCCTCAGCATATAAGGGAAGAATTGCCATAGGTTTGTTTACGACGGATTGATATTCCGCATGTCCTTTTTGATTCGCTTCAGCGTATTTCTTAATCATTTCATCAGACCACAATGCAGTCTCAGCAGCTGAGTTATTTGCGTTGTATGCTTTTACAGCTTCCAAAACAACATTGCTACTTTTTTCAGATCCAAACTTGAAGGGTTTTCCTTGGCTGTCGCCAACAAATATTTTGCCAGCTGTTTGCGCGTTTACGATGAACGCAGAGGCGATAAACGCCCCTAGTAGAACTAGTTTTTTCATATGTTTTTTGATTGTTATTTTTAGGAAAGCAAGAACGAAAGTTTGATTCCCTTTTCGAATAATTTCAATGGGCAATTTGTACCCTTTTGCATTTTTGGGAACAGATTAATTATGCCTAGACAGGCGTTTTGGATGTGTGTTTTATACTTTTGAACACAAACCAAACATATCTAATATGAAAAAATTAATTATGCTCGTGTTTGCGGCAGGAACCTTGTTTTCTTGCACGACACAGAGTGAACAAAATGAAAAAGTAGCTGCAGAGAATGTTGCCAATTATGGTCACGTGTGGGACGTTGTTATCAATGAAGGACGTAGTAATATTTTAGATACGGCCTATGCGGAAAATGTCGTATTACACACGGTCCCAGAAACCAAAGGTAAAGCAGCTGCCAAAGCTTACTACGAAAACTACATAACGGGTTTTTCGGATCGGGAATTTATTGTGAAAGAATCTTTCGCATCAGGAAATAAATTGGTTAAATACTGGCAGTTCAAAGGAAAGCACACAGGTAATTTCTTTGGAATTCCTGCCACAGGTAAATCGGTGGATGTAATCGGTTGCACAATTGCGACGATCATTGGAGGTAAGATTACGGAGGAACAAGACTTTTTTGATAACCTCGAGTTTTTCAAACAGTTAGGGTTGAAAGCTCCGTAATTTTAGATGAAGTAGGTAGTACAAAAAGCCCCTTGCTAGTTAGCAGCGGGCTTTTTTGATTTGATGAAAGCGGATGGGGTAACGCCTTGTCGGCTTTTAAATGCATCAATGAATTTAGATCTCGACTGGAAACCCGCTTCGGCGGATAGCGCCTCTATCGTATAGACTGCTGCGTGACCATCTTCAATCAATTTCACCACATATTCGATTCGTTGGTCATTTTTCCATTCACCAAATGTCTTCTGCAGGTCACTGTTGAAATAGGCAGAAAGGTTTCGTTCAGGAATCTTCAGGTCAAATGACATTTGCGATAAGGTAAAATCCTTTTTGATGAAGGGGGCCGATTTCAAATAATCAATCAATTGCAGCTCGAATTCTGGGGTGTTCTCCAGGGGTTTAACCTGTTTGGCAAAACTTGATTTGATTTTCTGGAATGTTGAAGCCTCGTCCAAATCCAAGGAATAAGAAATGTTCCCATACAAAATATTGGGAAAGAGAAATAAGAAGAAATTTTGGATAAAAAATCCACCCCCACAAATACGAAAGAAGTGTTCTTCGCTAAATATACTTTGGGAAGAAATACCTAAAATATAAACCGGTTTAAAATACAAGGTAATCATATGGCCTAAACTTGTGGAGGCGATGATCACTTGTAAGGTGATTAAGGTGAAAAACCAGCGTTGGATGATGGGATGGTTAGTCGGGATCATGCCATATTTTTTCAGCAACATTTGTTTGTTCCAAAAGAAATACCCGATCGAGACGAAGGCATACAAAATCACATGAATCGATCTTCCATAGAGCAATTGCTCAAAGGTGACCCAGTTGAAATTGAGTCGGTAATCCTCCGTGAAATTCACGATTTGATGTGCCATTTGGGTTTTGATTGCCAAAGGCTGCAGGGTGAAGGGGAGGGTGGCGATGCCAACAAATATAGCCGGGATCAGGTGTAAAGAATCCTGCCAGGTAAAGGCTTTGTTTTCGGAAACGGTGTGCTTGACGTAATAGAATAGGGTGGGGCCTAATAAGAAAGAGAGCGGTAGGAAATGCACGAAACAGATACCTTCCCAAAACTCCATCTTGCTGTAATGCAAACCGAAATAGACCATTACCACGAGGTTGCAGCACAAGAAAAAGAGTGCCAAAAAGATGTTCGACCTGTTTAATGAACTGAGGTAATACAACAGGATGAACGAGGTAAAGATGCCAAAAACGGGCGCAAGTATTTCCAAATGAACTAGTTAATTACCGCAAGATAAGCAAAACGAATTAAATTCTCCACCCCTTACCTTTGGCAAACCTTGGAGGATTGCCAAAGGTAGTGGGAATAGAATTATTTTTAAATTACAAAACTGATAATTTCGCATAATTACATCTTCGCGCTTATACAGCATTTTAATTCGAATGCTGTTCGATGACTTATGTTGGGGATCATAAAGTGTCCCCCAGTCTTCAATTGAATATGCAGCTCCGTGAAAAGATTTTTCTTTACTAAAGTGATAGAATCTATTTCCTTGAATAGGATTCGGTGTGTAAGCGGGATATGATGAAAGAGCGATAAAGTATCGATTTCAATTTGGCTTGCCCCAACATATATTTTGTGTTTGGGATATCCCAAAAGCATGTTAAACCAAGTACTTTTAAACGTGTGTTGCATGGGAAAATCGATTTTCTCAAATATAGATTAAAACCGTTTAATCAGCAAAATACAAATGTGTTCAAATACTTTATAGCCAACGAGTTAGGTTTTTTGCCAACGATTTGTGATCGAAGTGTAACGTATTACAGCGTGTAGACTTAAGGTATGGTTGCATAACATGTACTATTCTCGAACCCTATCCAATCCACCTCCCACAAAGCTCCTTTCAAAGAGCTGATCACCACAAAATCTTTTGTTTCTTGATCTTTGTATTCCAAACCTTTTGCTACAATGATGTCCGTGAAATGTTCCAAGTCATACCAATTCATACAGCCAAATCGGACTAAGTCCTCATCCTCGCGTAAAGACCGATTCGGTAGGTCCTTGCTAAATTGTTCAATACCGCCCTGGTATTTTTCCTTCAAGGTACTTTTACGTACTACTAAATTGATAAATTCTAGTTCTATTGCCATTCGGCAAAATTAGTTGGTTTTTCGCTTCGAAATCCCCTTGGGTAAAATGAGATTTTGTCACTTATATGGCCGTATAATTGGTTTATTTTCAGTTGTTTATATTTCTTGTTAATTCGTTTATCATTAAAAATTGTCACAGTATTTTTTGGGAAAATTCGTATTCGTAAAAGGAATTTGCAGCTTTGCATCTCGCAAAAAATAGAATCCATGCAAAGTATTTCGGAACGCTTCAAAAAACATTTTGACGGGGATGTCCACATCCTTTTAATTGTTATTCTTCTTAGTATCGTCGGCGTTATTATTCAATTCTCTGCCAAAGGGCGATTAACGATGGGCGGTCCTTTTGTTCCGCTCCAACATCTCGTTAAGTCACTCTTTATCTTGGTTGGCGGATTCTATGCGATGGGGGTCTTTTCGCGAAAGGATTATTTGAAATCAACGAAATATGTAGATTTAGCCCTCTACGGATCGTGGTTCCTCATCGGACTCGCGTATCTATACGGGAAGGAAGCTGGCGGAGCTAGTCGGTGGTTGCAATTAGGCCCCTTGAGTTTTATGCCTTCAGATATGGCCAAATTGTGTTTGACGATTTCTTTGTCGAAGATGTTTGCTGCCCGACAAGCCGATCCGGAAGCCTATGATCCAGCCGTTTTATTCGTTATTTGCTTTAAATTAGGGGTGACTTGTTTTCTTATTTTCCTGTCTAACTTTTCCACAAGTGTGATTGTCTTCGTGACCTCGATCGTCTTGATGATTTTCGGTCGGGTGCCCTATAAAGCAATAGCCATTGTATTGGGCATCTTCATCTCTACCGGCATTGGACTGATTATGGGTGGGGTAGGCCAAAGGGCTGAAACGATTAAACATCGAATCGAAGTGTATGTGAAACGGATGTTTGGTCATCCTTCCAAAGAGGAGATCGAGCTAGATGATCAAGGGACGAATTATCAATTGAAACAAAGTTTATATGCGATTGCTACAGGTGGCACGCAGCCCAAAGGTCCGGGGAATAGCCAATTTCGCTTTCATTTATCACAGGCAGAATCCGATTTTGTTTATGCGATTATCGTGGAAGAATGGGGAATTGTCGCGGGTTTTTTGTTGCCCGCTATGTTTATGTGGCTGTTTTGGCGAGGGGCTCTCGCGATTTCGTATAGTGCCAAACCGCTCGGCGGACTGATGTCGGCCGGCTTAACTTTCTCCATCGTCAGCCAAGCATTCTTGAATATGTTCGTAGCCGTGGGGGCGATTCCGGTGACAGGCCAACCGATTCCCTTGGTTTCGGCGGGAGGGACCTCGTTGATCTTTACCATGATCAGTATCGGTTATATTCTTTCGGTTACGAGGGATAAAGCTAAAACGCAACTCGCGCGCGCTTAGCTTCCTAACTCAGCTTTGGCAAACCTTGGAGGATTGCCAAAGCTAAGGGTTTTAAGGGGCAATGTTTGTAGGCCAACTGATATTCGATTTCAGTTATTTGATATTCTGTTTCTGGCCCCCAAAAATCTCCCTCAAAACCACTACCTTTGGCAAACCTTGGAGGATTGCCAAAGGTAAGGATGACTAGCCAAGGTAAAGCAAACAACCCAAGGTAAAGGAGCTCGAACACATTGAAATACATCGTCTTTTTATTTTTACTAGTAAGCGCTTCCCTGCAAGCGCAAAGCCCCCTCGATTCCTTGATGCAACAAGCCGAATCACTCGGTCTACATGCCAAAGATTATCAATACACACCGCAAGATACCTGCGCGGCGAAAAAGGCAGTCCAACAGTTCATGCTCGATCTCAAGTTTGGGAATCAAGCACCTTACCTCCGCTTTCAAGGCTATGATTTTAACCTATCGCGCGATGCCTATCGGAATCGCTATGGCGAACTTTGGAATACACCTAAAATTAAAGAGTTAGCGAATCGTCTAATTAATGAGGAAAATGAAGTCAGTCAAATCCTTCAAGTATTAAAAGATTCTGTACAATTCAGCCCAGAGAAAAAACAATTATTGGTGAAAGCTGCCAATGAATACCGCTGGCTTATCGCAGCGAGGGCCAATCGTTCCTTGGTTTTGGTCAATATTCCTTCGACCCAACTCAAAGCCTTCGAATCTCACAAACAAGTCATGCAAATGCGCGTTGTCCTCGGTAAACCCACAAGACCTAGCAAAACGCTTTCGAGTAAATTGAAAAACATGATTATTACGCCCTATTGGAGCGTGCCGCGTAGCATTTGCATCGAAGAACTTGTGCCGGAAATCCGGAAGAATATCCGCTATTTCTATGCGAGTCATTTGGAAATTTTCGACCAACAAAATCGAAAAGTAGAACCTGAAAAAGTGCCTTGGAATCGCCTGAATGCAAATTATTTCCCCTATTCCATGCGCCAACGAACCGGTAAATGGAACACCTTAGGGATTTTGAAAATTCAATTTGATAATCCCTTCAAGATGTACCTCCATGATACATCTGAAAAGAAATTATTTAGTAAGGAAAAACGATTTTACAGCCATAGCTGCATCCGACTAGAAAAGCCTTTAAACTTTGGTTCTTGGTTATTGAAACCGAATTCAACCGCCATCGACACGCTCGATGCCCAAGCAGCATATTCCGATAAAACGCCTAAATACCTAACGATTAAGCGCAATATCCCCTTGGTAATTTGGTACAGCCAAGTGGATTTTGACGAAAACGGTAAGCTGACGTTTTACCCGAATATCTACAAGCGTTAAATCTTGTAGTATTGCTCCCAACCTTTTCGTGGCGCTGGGCCTACCAATAATTGGTTAGCTAATTTATTATTCGTGATCAATTTTGTATCGCGGTCAAACACCAATTTGGTATTCAATTTTTGAGCTAAAACACCTAAAGAGAATACTTGACTCAATGGTCCAGCAATCGCAAATGGTGAACGCGTTTTCTCCTGCCCCATACATGCCTTCAAGAAATTCGCATAGTGATTCGATGGGCTTTTTGGCACATCGGGTAATTTTAAATCTTTGCCAGCGTCTCCTAAAATCGACAAGGTTGAACCATGCGATCCCCCTTTAAAGGTCAAATCTTTGCTATAAATGATCTTTCCTGGATTCAATTTCGCCGGTTGGATTTTGCCATTTCCCGCTGGCGGAATGTTCGGATCTAATTCCGTCGTACCGTAGTTGGCCGGCACAGGAGGTATATTATTCAATCCATCATACCACGTAATATCCATCGCTGGCATGTTCTTGCGAGAAGGGAATTTAAATTGAATGGTCGACGACATCGGATAAAAGAAATCATTATGTCCATCAGCGCGCAACATGTTAATTTCAGTAGGTAATCCTAACTCCAAAAACTCATGTGCCGTATCCATAATATGTGCACCCCAGTCGCCCAAAGCACCTAATCCATAGTCAAACCAGCAACGCCATTGGCCATTGACAAAGTCTTTTTGGTAATCATGATTTGGCGAAACAACGCCTTGCCAAATATCCCAATCCAAGGTACTTGGAACAGCTTCTGCTGGTGGGAAGCTCTTTATTTTAGGATCCCATCCATGCCATCTGCGAGGGGAGTTCATGTGTGCCGTCATCGCCGTCACATCTTTGATGATACCGGCTTCTTTCCATGCTTTGAACTGGAAGTAATTGGCTTCCGAGTGACCTTGATTTCCCATTTGGGTAACCAAATTCGGATGCTTACGAGCTGCAGCCATCATCAATTCCACTTCATGAAAGGTACGCGCCATCGGTTTCTCCACAAACACGTGTTTCCCCATTCCCAAAGCCATCATCGTGATAGGAAAATGGGAATGATCCGGTACACCAATCGAGACAGCCTCGAATTGATTGCCCATCTTGTCGAACATTTGTCGGAAATCCTGAAAACGCGGAACATCTGGGAATTTTTCCAAAACCTTCAAGGTCTGTGGAGCGCCCATGTCCACATCGCAAAGCGCGACGATGTTACAAAGTCCTGTGCTATACAAAGACATGACATCCAATCCCCCTTGGTTTCCTATTCCGATACAGGCTAAATTGACTTTATCACCCGAATTTTTGGAGATAAACGCGGGAAATGCCGCCGCGGAAGTTAATAATGCCGCGTTCTTTAGAAAGGTTCTGCGGGAAGATTCATGTACTTGATTCATAGCTTTTTATAGGTTTGTACCTAGGAAAGACGATGAACCTTGAAATTTACTGAAAACTATAAATCGATGGAGCAGCGCTCCTCCGCACATTGGATTTTCATCTCGGCTAATTCCAAATCCGACTTCAAAATCTCTCGTTTTTCTTGGGATAATTTCCGAATAATTTTCCCCTCACAGAAACGTCGAACCTGAGTCTCCGTCGTTAATTTAAGCCCTGGGACTTCCGTGAGATTTCCATGCTCATCTTTGGCAGCCATCGTAAAATAACAGGAATTGGTGTGGCGCACGATGCCATCCCGCGGGTTAAAAGATTCCACGCGCATGCCTACGATCATGGTCGTCCGACCGACATAATTAACAGATGCTTTGATCTCGACCAAATCACCAACCTCCACCGGACTTTTGAATTCAACGCCTTCTACGGAAACGGTTACACAATACTGATGGCTATGTTTGGAGGCACAAATGTAGGCTACTTTGTCTAATAAGGACAAGATGATTCCCCCGTGCACCTTACCGCCAAAATTGGCATAAGATGGAATCATTAATTCGGTATAAGTGGTCTCAGATTCGTGTACTTCTTTGTATTGCATGCTACATGATTAAAATTAAACCTGCTATCCCGAGCAAATAAACCCATAAAACAATAAATGAATCGATGCCCATTCGGAGGATTTGGCGTTGGGATGGAATCAGCATGCCTGCCATATAAATGCCGGTCAAAATGATTCCTAAGGTCGTTAAATATAAATCTGTCGGTTTTAAGTTTGGCAAAATAGCGTCACCGCCGATCAACGAAGCAAACAAAAACAGATTAGGTAAAAAGGCATTGCCACCAAAAATATCACTCACGGCCATGTTGTAGTCGCGGATTTTGGCAGATGCAATACCTGTAGATATTTCCGGTAAAGCTGTACATAAGGCCAAAATGGTACCGCCAAAAATGACTCCATTGATATGAAAGCGGGATGCCACAATTTCGCCTGAGGCTTCTAAAAGCCAACCCGAAAATAGAATAAGTAATGCGCCTGTGCCTAATTCAATGAATGCTTTGGTGCTACTTCCTTTGAAGCGTTTCGTTGGATGACGGGAATGGTGCAATTCTTCGGTTAGTCTTTCGCGTGCAGCATCAGCTTTACCTATTCGAGAAATGAAATAAATGGAGCCAAGCCAAATCCCAAAAATGATCCATTCAATGGGGCTGCTACGAAAATATTTAAAGCTTTCTGGAAATTGATTTCCCATCAAGACAAAGGTCAAAATGAAAATCACGGCCAACCCTTCCAAGATTAAGACCCTTGCATGCCCTTTCCATGTTAATGGGGCGGTATGACCCACCCCAAAAACATCGATTAAGACTAGTACAACCGTTTGGATGGCTATTCCGCCTAAAATATTACTGACTGCGATATCGTAATTACGGTGGGCCGCGGCCATCAACGTAATCGCAATTTCAGGCAGATTGGTGATAATCGACAAAAAAACCATGCCGCCAAATGCCTCCCCAAGATCAAAACGTATCGTCACGAAATCGACCAATTTGGTAATTCGTACACCCATCCACCAAATGGCGGCTGTTGAAAGTAAGAATATGGCCAGCAGGGTAGCTGTCGAAAAGGCTTGCATGCTCAAAGCTATCAATTTTTAGATAAATAATTGAAATTGAAGCGTTAATGTGTTTAATCGATCACCGGCTTTTATCACATCGCCTTGTACCTGGTAGCTAGGTCTGTTTTGAAAGTCCAAACTCAATTTGGATTTGTTTCCTTGGATGTAATAATTCAGTCCAAGATTATACGTATTCGTTGACAAGCCCTGCATACGGTCATATTGTGCCAAAGTCGCCGTAGCATAAGGCATCCAACGCTTAGACGGCAACAGGTAGCCCACTTGACTGTAAATGACATGTCCTGTTCCAAACATCGGATACGAATTTCCATACGTAGGTCCCTGACCTGTCATTGAATTTGAAGCGGTCAACGTACTTCCATTTGCCGGGTTCATCACCCCATTATAGCGCAAATAATTTGTGCCATAATTCGTGTTGAAATAGCCCACATACGCATTGATGGCTCCTTTATTCGCTAAAGGCATATCTACAAAACTCTCCACCGCCCAGTGCATCATCGCATGGTAAGTCGTATCACCCGTGGCCGATTTATTCCAAAGGGCATTCGCTTGGTAAATAGCTCCTGCTGCGATGTTTACGATCTTTTTTGTTCCCAAATACGATCCCGTCATATAGGGTGTCGTGTGGTTTTCATGATCAAAAAACTGATAAATTAAATAAGCTTGCTGTTGGACCGCGTGCCCCTTCGTACTAAAATTCGCAACGGAACTCAAGGCTGGTGGTGTCTGACCATTTGAGCTAATCGGGAATGGATCACTCAAAATATAGCGATAATCCCATTTGCCTATTTGCCCGCGGGCGTAAAAGCTCAGTTTACGTGAAAATTGATCAATCTGATCCACGGTTGTCTGCGCAAAAACAGGGACATCCATGCTCGTAATAGTTCCAATGCTCGGTTGGGAAAAGCGCGATAAACCCGAAATGATGCTTAATCCACCACCTAGTTTCAATTGGTTTTTGCTTGAAATTCGATATTCACCCAAGGCATCATGGAAGAATGGAGCAATTTTGCGATTCCCCGTGCTGTTGTATTGGGCATTGAAGTTGTTTTGGCCAAACTGAAAATATAAGAAGGTTCGATCCGTTATTTGACCGAATAATTGCATACGCGTTCTGCGTAATCCGATATCGAAGGTGCTCGATGCCAGATTGCCTTCCACGGTTGTGCCGGGATTGCTTTCATTTGCCCGAACCCAAACTTGGTTCAATAAGGTGGCTTGGAAGTAATGACTTCCCGACTCGTTTAATTTGAATTTTAGCGCTTCGTTATCTTGCGCAAAGGATTGCTGTATGCATATAAAGCTTACGAGCAATAGACATAAATTTTTCATATATGGGTGATTAGGAGGCTGTCCAAAGGGAAGCCTGATGAATAAATAAGTGGTAATGATTGCGGGTGCGGAATCCTACAGACGTAGATTTTGGAATCGAATGAATAGCGGTATTAGAACACAGAGGTTATGCTGGGCGAGAATTGCTTGTTCAACAAATACAGGAAATTCAATTGTAGATAAATTCCAGCTAGGAACCATAGAAGGGATGAGGGCATCATCATCCTCTTCCTCTTCTTCCGCTGTTTGTGCTTGAAGGGTATATTTAGCTTTAGTATTTGTATCCGAAAATGCGAATATCCGATTGGCCGCTACAAAGAGCGCCAAACATAGACAAATCCGAAAAAGCCAAAGCTGCTTCATTTTCATGATACAAATATGGGTTAAAACGTCACATGTTGAATCGGTATTGTCCTGAATGTTGCATTAAAATCTTGATTTTCTGTTTTAAGTCCATATAAAAATCTTGATATTTACATTCAAACCTATTCAAGATGAACAGAAGAAAATTCTTAGCAGCGACTCCTTTGATTGCTGCCTCCGCAGGAAATGCTCCAACAAATAAACCTTTATTACACCACGTATTTTTCTGGTTAAACAACCCGAATTCAGAAGCGGATAAAAAACAATTAATCGCCGGTTTGAAAACCTTGAAAGGAATTCCGACCATTAAGCAAATTCACATTGGTACGCTTGCTTCTACGGAAAAACGCGATGTTGTGGATACGTCTTGGGATGTTTCCGAGTTGATGTTTTTCGATGACGAAGTCGGCCAAAAAGTATATCAAGATCATCCGATCCATCTGGAATTTGTGAAAAATAATTCGCATTTGTGGAAGAAAGTGATCGTTTACGATTCAATTGACGTTTAATTTGGGTAAACGCTGCCGGGGTCTTCAGACCCCGGCAGCGTTAGTCAACGGCCAACTATATGAAATCGTATATCAATTTCTTGATAAATCGCGAAAAGCGAAGTTTAAGTCAATGAATATAAAGATAAAATCAGTTTTTGGGTGGACACCCTGCCGACCTATTACACGAAATCTTCCCGCATAGGCGTAAAAACATCGATTAATTCCCCTTTTTCGATACAAACTGCCCCATGTACTTCTCCACTAGGTACAAAATAGACGTCTCCTGCTGACAATCGCTGGGTTTTCCCATCTATCGTTATATCGAATACTCCTTTGGAGACATAGGACGCCTGCGTATGTGGATGTTGGTGCAAGGTTCCTACGGCGCCTGGCTCAAAAGCTACTTTAACAAGCATCATTTGATCATCAAAGGCCATCACTTTGCGACGAATCCCTGCACCTAGTTCGGTCCATTCAACAGATGAATCATGTATTAATGTTTGCATGCGTTAGTTATTTAAAGACCCTGCGGTAATCCAGGATTTTACTTGATCAATTTCGCAAGTAGTTAATTTTGTTGTTGCGGAAGGCATGGGTATGTAGCCCGTTTGGTGCGCGATTGAGCCATATAACTGACCATTTGCAGCATATTTTTGCACATTTGCATGTGTCGTTAAATCGATATTCCCAGATGGTCTAGCGCCACTGTGGCAACCTGTACAATAGTTTATTAATATCGGTTGAACAACAGTTTTAAAACTTACGTTTGTTGTAACGCAATTACTCGCAGATACATCACAAGAATTGTTTTTTGCCCCTTGTTTGATCCAGGTCAACACATTGTTAATGTTTTCCGTTGACAGCGGACCCGCCGGCGGCATCCGGTCTTCGCCCGTCGCAATCAAGGATTTATATAAATCACTTCCCGCAGGATTCGTGATTTTGACTTCACGTATGATGTTGGCATAATCCGTCAGAATAACCCCATCTTTCTTCGAAATTGCATCGTGGCATCCACTCATCGCGCAATTGGAGACCAACAAGGGTAAAATCTTTTGCTTGAAATACACCGTGTCTGGACTGCAATTGACTACAATGGGTGGTTTGATTTGCGGTATATCTACCACAGGATTGATGGGATTGATGGGGTTTAGGTCGATCAAAATATTCCCGCTGGGAGAAGCGCCACGTATCCATTTTTGGATGATGGTGATGTCACAACTACTAAGTTTTGTTGTTGCAGATGGCATCGGTTTATAGCCATTAGCGTGCGTAATGGAACCATATAACTTTCCATTTTTCACATAGGTTTGGATACTTGCATAAGTAGAAAGATCCACGCCGGCCGAAGGGTTACTTGGATTGTGACACGATACGCAATTTGTATTCAATATAGGCCAAACCGATTTGTCAAAGGATATCACCATCGTATCACAGGTGCTATTCGTACTAGGTACCTCAGTGACAACAGAATCGACCTTATTTTCTTGTGGGACGATCGCGATGTTCTTGTCTTCCAAACAGGCCCAAAAAGATAAACAAATACCAATAATTAATAATCTTTTCATCTAGCGTAGGTTGTACTGAAAGGAGCCTTTTACCTTCACAACTTCCGCAATTTTGGCAAAGACTATTTTAGGGATATCAATCTTATATTCATCTAAACGTATATCAAAGGTGCAGCTTAGTTGCAAGGTCTTGCCGTTCGAAATAATGCTTCCTTTTAATTCAACGGGTCTGGAAATTCCATGAATGGTCGCTGTACCCGCTGCAGTTACCGCATAGGTTCCCGGGATTTTGAGGTCAATACTTTCTTTGATTTTTCCTTTAAAGGTCGCCGACGGAAATTTATCTGTCTCCAAATAGTTCTCGTTAAAATGCTCTTGCATCAATTTGTTGGGGAATATAAAATTGGTTACACGCATTTGTACCGCAACTTCATTATTTGCGGAATTGATGATACTGCCCACTTGTTTGTTGACCGCATCAATATCCTCCATCGGAGTTTTTGAAAAGAAAGAGATTTCCCCTGTTTGGGTGACAAATAATTGCGCGTTTGCCGATAAGCATATCAGGCAAAGTGCTAAAATGAATAGATAACGCATTATTTTTTGATTTTGGGCTCGAAACTAAAGGTTCTCGCCATGTTGAAGCCATAAAAAAGATCCCCGTTTTGCCAGGTACCGATTGTTTGGCCAATAAAATGTTTCTCAATCATGCCGCGTGAATTTGTCACATGCAACTGGAACACGTGCCCGCCGGTTTCAATGTCAAATCCAATTGCCAGTGAATTGTGGTAAGGGTATTTTTGGCCTGCAGCTTCTTCGTATTCCTCTTTTTCGATTAAATTATAGTAATATTCAGCCGACACACTGAGTCGGTTGCTCAATTTATAACGTCCCCCAAATCCCATCGCGGCCTGCGTGTTTTCCATGTAGATATTTTCAGCGAGGTTGTTGTGGAAGAGGGTTGGCATCAACTGCACAGATAATTTATCCGAAAACTTCCGGGCTATTAATAATTGGCCCATAAATGTCTGCCGCTGTAAATTATTATTGAAGCGCATCACCGTCCCCGACTCCATCGTGTAGCCTGTTTTCATCGTATTACTCGCGATGCTCCCATAAGCCGTCACCGTGACGGGCATCTTATTGGATTGACGAATTACTTTGTATTTGACATAGCTATCGTAGGTTTTCTCGATGGTAGAACGACCCGCTCCTACAAGCAAGCGATCCGTAATCGCGTATTCCAAACCAAGTCGAATCCGTGCCTCATCTAAACCCAAAAAATTATCGATAAAGCCCGAATTAATCGCCCCAAAACGATGTGAAATCCAGAAATTGAGGTGTTGTTTCGCAATCGTCTCCACGGTTTGACCATTGATCAGTCGAGAAGCCTTGAAAGTCGCCAAGGTGTAATTCGTTTGTTTGGCATCCTCTTTTTCCAACATGGCCATCAGGTCATCCTGTGCATAAAGCTGGATGGATCCCAATAAAAATAGACTTGCTATGAATAGGTTACGCATATACCCGGAGTGATGTGCCCGTGAGAGCGGTTTGGTAGGTTTTTAACGCTTTGCTTGTCACAGATTCAGCCGTCCCAGATGTGCTAAATGTGGCTCCATGCGCTGTGCAATAGAATTTACTTCCATTGTAAATTACCTGCGCTTTTCCCTCGTGCGTGCATATTTGGGTAACAGCAGCAAAACTTGTTGACGATACCCGAGCCACTACGATTTGATTGTATATGACATATTTCCCAACCGTGTTTAATGCCGAATAGGAAGCATTAGAAAGATCAAGCGTAAAATCAACCGCGGATGCCGGCGTTAAAGCCTCATTTTCGCATGAACTCAGCGCGCTCGCCCCACAAT
>JACCDW010810624.1_pt1 | contig 17975 bp, 20 predicted proteins | sample 7449781 | NCBI WGS metagenome assembly JACCDW01 (sample SAMN15323449, study PRJNA562643) | freshwater metagenome | isolation source: river surface water | place: USA:Blue River Watershed | collected 2017-08-18
TCAATAAAGTTTGCAACATGAATAAAATCCACTTTTATCTTGCGATCTTGATAACAAATCATATAGAAGAAAAGAGTTTAAGAGAACACTTTCTACAGGAGTTAAATCATGGCATCTAAAAAATCCCTTATTACTATTGCAAAAGGAGATGGGATTGGCCCAGAAATTATGCAAGCAACTCTTGATATTTTAAAAGAAAGTGGTGCATCTCTTGAACTGCATGAAGTAGAGATTGGAGAAAAAATCTATTCGAAAGGATGTTTAACAGGAGTAGAACCCTCTACATGGGAAACGCTTCGTCATACTGAAGCTTTTCTAAAAGCTCCTATTACAACACCTCAGGGCGGCGGCTTTAAAAGTTTAAATGTCACCATTCGAACAACACTTGGCCTTTATGCAAATATTCGTCCCTCATGCGCTTATTCCCCTTTTATTCAAACAAAACATCCTAAAATGAACCTCATTATTGTTCGAGAAAATGAAGAAGATCTTTATACAGGCATAGAGTACAGACAAACTCCAGATATGTTCCAATCTTTAAAACTTATTTCAAAGCCAGGAACAGAAAAAATCCTTAGATTTGCCTTTGATTATGCAATCAAAAATGGCCGTAAAAAAGTCTCTTGTTTTACAAAAGACAATATTATGAAATTTACAGATGGAGAGTTTCATAAAATGTATGAATCCATCGCAAAAGAATATCCTCAAATAGAAACCGAACACTGGATTGTCGATATTGGAGCAGCAAAGCTAGCCGATACCCCGGAAGCTTTTGATGTCCTCGTTCTACCCAATCTTTATGGAGACATCTTATCAGATGTCGCGGCTCAAATTAGTGGTTCTGTAGGCCTTGCAGCAAGCGCTAATATAGGTGACCATGGGGCTATGTTCGAAGCTATCCATGGATCAGCACCGAGAAGATCGGGACAAAATATAGCTAACCCCTCAGGTCTTATTTTAGCAAGCGTTTTAATGCTTATCCATTTAAATCAACCTGAAAGCGCAGCTCGCATTCATAATGCGTGGTTAAAAACCATAGAAGAAGGGATTCATACTTACGATATTTTTAAAGATGGAATAAGCTTTCAAAAAGTCGGCACCAAAGAATTTGCTCAAGCTATCATTACCCGCTTAGGTCAAACACCCCATACTTTACCAACTGTTACCTATCAACGTTCTACTCAACACACCACGCAAACGTTATCTCACCATAAAATTTCTACAAAAAGAGAACTAGTCGGTGTAGATGTATTTATACATAGCAATGCCTCGGCAGAAGAATTTCAAAAAAAGCTACTTGAAAAAGCCTTCGAGCCATTTATATTAAAAATGATCACTAACCGAGGAGCCCGTATTTACCCCCATGGACAACCAGAGACCTTTTGCGTAGATCACTGGCGCTGCCGTTTTTTAATAAAAAACCCAACTCCATCTTTACAAAAAGAAATAGCTCTTTTACAACTTCAATTAACCGATAGTAAATTTGATATTATTAAGACAGAACATTTATATAATTTTGATGGAAAACCAGGTTATTCTTCTGCTGAAGAATAACCGTTCTATCCTTTTTAAAAAGGATAGAACAGCTTTAAAAACTACAATCAATCTGCTTTAACTGCTTTAGCTGACATTCTATTTGCTAAAGAGCCAGTCAACTGTTCAATATGGTTACCTACTTTTGATAACACAAAAGCTCCACCTAAAAGCAAGGCTGGTACATAAGGTGTTGAATCAGCTTTATCTAAAGCCATTACATCTTGATGGAAAATTCCATCTAATGGGTTAAAGCCCAAACGATCACCAATTTGCGCAGCAGCAACGGAAGCTACAAGTCCTGCAAGAACTTGAAGTGTTGTATTAGCAACATAGCCCGTGCGGTTACATACATTTGAAGCAGAAAAATTTACTTGAGGAATACCTATTTTCATAATATCTGACAGCGTGAATACCTCGCTCTTTAGGGCGAGAAGGAAACGCTGCTCCTTTGTTAAATTGTTAAAAAAATGAGGAATTGCTCCCTCTAGCACTTACGTGCAATCTCCACTCTGCTTTTGCTTTGTGGGTAATGTCCTCCAGGACAATGATTACAATCGATCCCCTTTCGGCAAATAAAACCTTTGGGTCTTTACAAAACGACCTGTTGTAATCGTAGCATCCACATGGATGCTTAATCTTGTCAACCAAGCATTAAGAACCTTCTCCTTTAGGGGATAGTGTAGTTGACTAACACCTCTCTCTTGGCTATCCACAAAAAAATTATCAATAATTACTTATCTATTCCTGTCTAGCCTCTACATGAGGTTGAACATTTCCAACTAAAACCAGCTCATCTTCGTTAATAGGCTGCAACATTACATCACCCGGAACTACTACTTCTTCTTCGACCGAAGGCTCTAAAGGATGGTTGTCTGTAACATTCTCCTCAACATCTTCACCACCATCACTCTCTACTTCAGATGAATCTGAAACTACCAAGGAAACTTCAACAAGCGGCACTCTGACAGAATCTGAAACTACCAAGGCAACTTTAACAAGCGGCTCTTTGCTATCTAAAGAAGTTGCATCTACAGAAAGATCCTTAGGACTTGTATCGGTAGGTGCATTCTTAACTATAGGCTTTTGAGGAGTAGCTTCTAAAGTGTTTGCACAAGGTGAATTCTTAACTATAGGCTTTTGAGGAGTAGCTTCTAAAGTGTTTGCACAAGCAGTCATACTTCTATGAACCTTAAGCGCAAACCTACTCAATCCAAAAGCTGCAACTGCCAATAGAGTAGGAACTAAAGCATTAGTACCTGGAATATCTAAATCCACGATTTGAGCTTTAAACGGGACCTCATTTAATGTAAATCCTGTCATACATTTAGCGCGTTCAGCAACTTGTATTGTAGCAATATAGGCCGCACCTAAAGCTGCGATATGACACATTCCTGTAGCAGCATATCCTACGCCACGAACAACCTGAGCTTTAGTTGGCAAGTAATTTGTTATGTTTACATGATTATTATTTATTGCACTCATTTGACACTCCTTGCGTTGGTCTTTAAAAAGCAGGCGATTATAAACCTCCATTCTTTTTTGTAAATACTTAAAGAAAGAAAAAAAATCTCATGAAGAACATGTTAAAATTTTTTAAGGTTTTTTATGATAATCTAAAACTTGCTTAACAAGATGCTGTATACAAGTGCTAGAGCCTGCACAGACTTCTAATTTAGAAGTTAATTCCCTTAGAGAATGCTGATCTAACTGCTGCTGCTGTTTTAATCGAGCATTTTGCTCGCGTAATAACTGAATGCTTTGATTGCTTTTTTTCACTTGATCTACATAAGTATAAACAAGGCCAAGTGTAATAAATATAGAACTACCAGATCGACTTAAAATATCTGCCCACACTTTCATAAATTTCACCAATTAAATAAAAATTGTGAAATAAGATGGCAGATTAGTTGATATTACTCAAGAAAAGAGGTCGTTGAAATTAGAACCTCTCAAAATTTTAGCTTAGCAGCTTAAAATCCAAAGTTCACTTTAAAAGTCACGCCATAAAAAGCAAGATCTTCAGACCAACGATTAATTAAAACTCTTGTAGAAGTACCATCTGTTGATATTGTACTTGTTGCCTGATTAAGCATCTGATTAATTTTCCAAAAATAATTGACTTCATAATTTAAACTTAAATCAATACGCTGCTTACCTTGATTAAATACTCGTCCCCAATTCGCACCGAGTAACATTCTTCCATAAGGAATAAACTGATGCATATTTCCATTAAGATTTGTCACTGATTGCGTTGCTTCAGCACCAACAGGAATAACATCCAACACCTCTTCTTCACTCACCTTAAAATAACTTTGTAACAAAGCACCTTCAAAGGTTGCTATAAGACTAAATGTTTTTGTACAATATAAGCCTAAATCCCATCCCGCTTCCGGACCAATCCCCCAGACTCTATCCTTATCTGTCACACGCATATTCACATCGCCAGATAAAGTTGTTAAATCAACAAAGTTCAAATCTTTTAAAATATAGCGTTGACCAACCCATATATTTTTTAACCCAATATGAGGTTTCAACGATACTGAGCTACTCATAAATATAGCTTTTCCTAGAACAAAATCTAATGCATTATAGCTAACTTTCCCGGAATAAGAAACAGAAGAATCACCTGAAACCCCTATAAAATCAGGAGTTTGAAAATCCAAAGCAACTTTAGTAGAATCTGATGAACCAAAATACGTATATAACAAATCGACAGCCCAATCAGATGCGCAGTATTTAGTAACTCCTACACGCACTCCCCAATCCCATCCAAACCCTAGATTTTTCATAGAGCCAGAAATTGGATAATATCCCTGATCCAAAACTAAAACCCGATCTACCCCGCCAGATTTTACATGCCATAATAAAGGTTCAATATCTATACCCCAGCCAGCCTGCAGCGCTACATTGTCCCTATTACCAAAACATGCTCCTATAGTACCTGTGCTATTTTTGACAATAATCTGATTCATCTCCCGCTCTAACTGACGGAGCCTTGTATCAACACTGTCTATAGCCAAAATCTCACAACCTAGTCCAATAATCGTTACTAAACCAAGCACTTGAATTTTAAACATAAATACTCAACATTTGTTTTGAATCTTTAATTATTTAAATAAAGATAAAAAACAATTAAAACAATCACAAAAAAAAAGTCGCACCTTTTAAGAGGTGCGACTAAACAAAAAAGAACGATTTTCTAATTAAAAACTATAAACAACTTTGAGGTTAAGTCCGTAAAAACCAATATCTTCAGAATACCTGTTAAATAACATTCTAACAGATGATCCCGCAACATTATCGGTAGTGACTTCTTGATTAATAGTTTGATTAGCTCTCCAGAAATAATTGAATTCCCAATTTAAAGAGAGATCAATATGTTGTTTATTCTGTCTAATATAGTCACCCCAACCAAATCCCACAACGAGACGGCTATAAGGAACCAATTTATGTGTGCCTGCATGTAAATCAATACTTTCTGTTGTAGAAGCCTCACCTGTCGGTAAAATACCAATAACCTGAGTCTGACTTACATCAAAATACCCTTCTAAAAGAGCTGCTTCTACAGTTGTTTGTAATCGCATTTTTTTAGGTAAATGCCAAAAGAGATCAACCCCAGCTTGAGGTCCAATACCCCAAAGTTTATTTGTATCTTTTAAATCTGTTGTGACTGTACCGGCAATGGGCGTAAATGTATTTAGTGCATTCACATAAACCGATGTTTCTAACTGATCTTTAAGATCTAACCAAATAGTTTTAATCGCTACTTCAGGATGTATAGAAACACGCTTACTTACGAAATAATGCTTTCTTAAAGTCAAGTCAATAGCATTATAAAACACTTTGGTTTTAAAAGTACCAGATGAAGTCCCTGAAGGTCCAGCCACACCTGGTAAACTATCCGTACCTACTGGCGTCGTAAAAGGACCCCCAACATTTTGCTTACCTGAAGTTTTAAAATAAGTATAAGCTAAATCAAGATCCCAATTATCATGTTGGAAAGATTTTCCAAATCCTACACGAAATCCAGGAGACCAATGAAATCCTAAATTAATCATATCCCCATCACATGGATAAACTCCTTGATCTAAAGCTAAAACCCAATCCATAGCACCTGATTTAACATGCCATACTAAAAGTTCTGCATCAATATGCCATCCATAATCATTAACTGTAGTTGCCATGGGTGCAAAAACAGCCCCGGATGTTCCCGCAGCATTTTTCATGCACACGCTTTGCATTTCAGCTTCTAATTGCACCAATCTATCATCAATATCTGAAGAGTCTTCTGTTGGTGAAGCATTATCTTGTGTTGTTGATGCATTTGAATCCATATCCTCTGTTGAGGAGTCAGATTGCATTCCATCAACAGAATCTGTTGTAGTCCCCTGTGAAGAATCTGCTGAAAAAATATTTTGTTCCATTTGAATTGAACTCTGTTTTTCAGCAGAGTCAGCGAATAACCAGTTAACACTAGTGGTCGCTATGAATGAATATAGTAAAAACTTGTACACAACATACCTTTCTTTGACCGTTAATCATATTTTATACATAATCTTTACGAGTTCATATATCTTTTATGATTAAATATACAAGAAAAATATAACTCCCACCATTCACTTTTTGTTTAAAAAACAGAATTTTCTATGTGTTTTTTTAAGCTATTAAGAAAATTACACCCGTAAATTCCATCTACCACGCGATGATCAAATGTTAGCGAGATATAAACCATAGATCTTACACCAAAAGTATCATCATTTAATACAACAACTCTTTTTGAAAGAGCTCCTACCCCAACAATGGCAACTTCTGGATAACGAATAATGGGAACCCCCATTAACGTACCTGTCATACCAAAATTTGTCATTGTAATAGTCCCCTCTTTTGTATCCATCACTTTTAAATCACTATTTCTAGCTTTCCATGAAAGATCAGCTAGAGCTTTCGCGATCTGCTCTAAACTAAGGTTATGACAATCTTTAATAACAGGAACCATAATTCCCTGATCCACACTCACAGCAATTCCTAAATTCACAAACTTCTTCAATAAAATCGTGTCATCATCTAAAGAAGAATTGATCAAAGGAAATTCTAATGCAGCTTGAGCCAAGGCTTTTGCAATAAAACTTGTTAAAGTAATTTAGTATCCATGCGTTTTTAAAAACGCATCCTTCTCTTTAGTTAAATACTTTACAATTTCTGTGACATCAACTTCCGTAACTAAACTCGCATGAGGAGCTTCATAAAATGATTTCACCATATTTTCTGCAATAGCTTTACGCATAGATGACATCTTAAGCTTTTCAATCGATGCATGAGCTTCTTGCCCAATCTCGTCTCCTTTTTTTTCCCTTCTAGCTAAGTATCTTTCGACATCTTGTTTAGAAACTCTTCCTCCAAGCCCACTCCCCTCAAGCGTCTCTAACTCCTTCATGCTAAGACCATTTTCTACTGCTACTCGAATTACAACAGGGGAAAAAAATGAAGATTTATCTGCTTTTAAAGCAGTCTCTTCTTTTTTAATATGAAGCTCATCTTTCTCTATTTCCCCTTTAAAGGAATCCTCTATTGCGATAATAGCCAGAGTCTCACCTACCTGAACTTCCTGATCTGGTAAAGCAACAATTTTTTGTAAAACGCCTGCTACTGTTGAAGGGATTTCACTATTCACTTTATCCGTTGTCACTTCCAGAAGAAGTTCTTCTTCTTGAACAAAGTCCCCTACTTGCTTAAACCATTTTACAACAGTTGCGCTCACAATACTTTCTCCAAGTTTTGGTAAAACAATTTTAATTTCTTTTCCCATCTATCTATCCCTTAACGTGATCATGCTTCTCTAACCAACAAGAGCAGGGCATGATTGTTTCTCAAATTGTTGTTCTTTTTTAGCCACATATAAAGTCGCTACAGCATCACCTAAAATATTTGTCACTGTGGATATCATTTCTCTTAATCGATCTACCCCTGCGATTAAAGCGATCCCTTCTAAAGGAAGACCTATCGCATTCAATACAACAGAAAGCATAATAAGCCCAGTTCCTGGAATTCCAGCAGCCCCAACCGCTGACATCAGTGCTGTTGTAAATAAAATAACGATTTTAAACCAAGTCATTTCTATATGATAAGCTTGCGCAATAAATATAGCCGCTACTGCTTGTCCTATTGCAGCTCCATTCATATTAATAGTTGAACCAAGTGACATAACAACAGCTGACAACTCTTTTGATACACCAAGCTGTTTTCGTATACATTCTAAAGAAACAGGTAGTGTTGCAGCGCTACTACATGTTGTTATCGCTACAAGAATAGCTTCTTTCATCCCTTGGAAAAAAGAAGACAACTTGATGCCTATAAGATACTTTAAGGCAAAACCAAACACAGCAAAAATTTGAATAAAACAGCAAAGATAATTACAAGCAATCACAAGTAATAAAGGAATCACAACTTTCCAACCAATGGCAGATACCGCAGATGCCATTAAAACAAATACGCCATAAGGAGCGTATTTCATTACAATACTTGTTAATACACACATCACATCATTCGTAGATTCAATAACACCTAAAACTTTTTTCCCCCGTTCACCGGCCATGACCATCGCGATAGCAAATAAAATGGCAAATACAATAATTTGCAAAATATTACCATTTGCAAAAGCAGCAATAGGATTCGACGGAATGGCTCCCAAAATAAACTCAAGAAAATGATTTTCAGCCAATACAGTTATTGGTTCATGAGCTACTAAATGCAACTCGTTTCCAGGTCGTATCCAAGACGTTATACTCACACCTAAAGCAATCGCAATCACTGTAGAAATAGCAAAAAAACTAAAAGAATAAAATCCAATACGCCCTAGTTTCTTAGGGTCATTAATATGACAAATACCTGTAACTAAAGAACAAAAAATCAAAAGCCCGACAAGCATCTTTAAAAGATCTATAAAGCCTTTTCCTAGCAATCCCAGGTGATGTACAATTGTAGATTGATAAAGAGTCATTGTATCTGAGGTGCTGATAAAGAGCCCAAAAACAACTCCCAACACAAGACTTATCATCATTTTTACCCACGGCTTCATATCTTAATCCTTTTTTGTTTTGCTAATTGAAAAATTTTCTGTTTGAGTGCTCTGTAATGTTTTTGTCCATGAAGAATTGCCAACTGACTGTCTAAATAACTAATAGGTATCTCTCTTTTAGAATCTTGTATTTTAACAAAATCTTTCTCCGTACATAAAAGTAATTCCGCTTGTTTCTCTAAACACTGCTCAGTAAAAAACTTCCACTCTTTTGAACTAGCTGTTGCATGATCATTTAAAACCAATGTAGCAACAATTTCCACCCCCAGCTGCTGAAGAGATCTCATATAAGCCTCCGGTTGACTTATGCCACAAAAAACACCTATTTTTTTCCCGTTTATTTGGTCTAAATCCCAATTTCTATCCCCTATAATTTTTCGTGGGACCATCTGCGCTCCTATAATTTTCGCTGAAGTATAAGGGGCTAGTTGCTCACACAATTTATCAAAAGAATGACACCCCATTTGTGTAATACAAATAAACTGAGCTTGCTGTAATCTTTTAGGAGATTCTCTTAAATATCCACGCGGCAAATAATAGTTGTAACCCCAAAGGTTATCTGCACACATTAAAATAACAGACAAATCTTTTTGAAGGGATCTCATCTGAAATCCATCATCTAAAAGAGCAATTTGCAGCTCTTTTTTTTTAGCTACTTCAAGTGCTAAAAAACGATTTTTACTAACAAATACACTAACTTCTGGATACTTTTTTTTTAAAAGATATGGCTCATCTCCACAATAACCGGCTTCCACAAGACGACTATATTGATCTATAGGAGAAATTACATCATGGCTAGACACTCCTTTGGCTTTATATCCTGTAGAAATAACAGCCAACCTCAAAGAATCTTTTAAATCTTGAATTAAAAGATCTACAAAAGGGGTTTTCCCTGTGCCGCCTGCTGTAATATTACCAATACAAATAACCGGCAAAGAACCCTTAATACTTTTTTTCCATTCTTTATCATAAAGATACGCACGCAAAGTTACAACACTTTGAAAACATCTACTTAAAGCATAAAGGATGACTCGCAGGCAGCGATCACCTAATGAAATAGGTGTCTTTTCTATACATCCCACAAGCTTTTTCTCTAAACGATTTAAGATAGTGTTATAAAAATTTGTCATAAAAAAGCCCTTAGAGAAACAACTGCCTGCTGCTCCTTACGCTTATGATGTTGTTCTAATTTTTTTTCTATCATTTCGATCATAATATGAATAGCTGTCATATGAGCTTCCTGAACACGATCGGAATACTGAAACCCTCTTACAATCCACTCTAAATCAGCTACCCCCTTAAGCAACCCACCCTCTTTACCTAAAAACGCTATTGTTTTAAGTTTTAATTTTTTTGCTGTAGCCATAGCTGCAACAATATTTTTAGAATTTCCACTTGTTGTAAGTGCTATGAAGACATCTTCCTTTTGAGCTAAAGCCTCTAATCCCCTTGAAAACACATCAGAAAACCCTACATCATTTCCAACACAGCTCATATGCCCAGGATCTGATAAAGCAATAGCACCTAAGGCTTGCCTTGGATTTCGATAAAAACCTGTTAATTCTTCTGCAAAATGCATCGCATCACATAAACTTCCACCGTTACCTGCTATCAAAATTTTTCCACCTTGTTGATAGCACTGCGCAATCATTGATGATCCTTGATCAATAAACATAAGTGCTTCTTCTTGCAAAAGAGATTCGATAGCACGAACACTCTCTTGAGCAGAAGCTAAAATAGCATCTCTCATTTTTTTACCTGCAATTTTTCATGAGGCCTCATATATACGTGAACAAAAAGAAAAAATCTAGCACTTCAAAGCACTTTGAATGATCATATGCACTTTTGTAACAGGATGAACAACTTCAACACGTACGTGCTGAAGTTTAATATGCTCATTAGGATACTTTATAGTGCTTCCATATTTAATATCGCCTAAAATAGGATGTCCAATAGCACTTAATTGCGCACGAATCTGATGATATCGTCCACTTTCTAATTTAATTTCCAAAAAAGAGCTATCCTTACCCAATCGAATCACTGTGTAAACTAAGCTCGCTCTCTGTGCGTGCAGATCATTTTCTTTAGCTAGATATGTTTTATGATCTCCTTTTTTAAGAAAATGACAGAGCCTTTTTGAAGACTCTTTTACTATGCCATGCACCTCAGCACAGTAAATTTTAATAAAATCCCCATCTCTCATTTGAGCATTCATACGGGAAAGAGCTTTAGATGTCTTAGCAAAAATCACAATACCGCTCACATCTTTATCTAAACGATGCACAGCATGTAAAAACACCTCACCCTCTTTATGATAAGTTGTCTTAATATAATTTTTGGCTCTAGTTTCCAAAGAATCTTTGTGTTGAAGACTTGGTTGAGTTGCAAGACCTGCCGGCTTATCTAAAATGAGTAAATGGTTATCTTCAAATAAAATAGATACAGTCATTTTACTCTTTGCCTAACCACTTCATAAAGCATAAGTGTTGTAGCAGCAGCCACATTCAAAGAGTCTGCGATACCCAGCATAGGTATTTTCACTTGGATATCTGCCTTTTGCATGATCTCATCGGAGAGTCCTAACTGCTCTGTCCCCATAGCAATCGCAATAGCTCCTTGAAAATCTACGTCCGTAAACTTCTGTTCTGCATGAGGTGTCGCAGCAACAAGCTGTATCTTTTTTTGTTTTAAAAAGGTTAAAGCTTCCAGCATCGAACATTCTAAAAAGGGAACAGTAAATAATGTACCAATACTAGCCCTTACCACATTTGGATTAAACACGTCCGCCTTTGGATCACAAACTAACACACCGTGAACACCTGCCGCATCGCATGATCGTAAAATAGAACCTAAATTTCCAGGTTTTTCAATAGCCTCAGCTAAAAGCAAAAAAGGGGGTGTATTGCCAGCTCTTTTTCGACAAATCTCAGAAAACTCTTCTAATGTATTTCTTTGAATAGGAGCAACGGCTACTAGTCCATCTGGTCTATCTCGATAACTGCATTTTTCAAAAAGGTGTTTTGGAAGGGTGTAAAGAGTAGCTCTTTTACCAATTTCTGCAATAAGTTTTGTTTCCTGAGTTCCTAAAAATAGCTCTTCACAAAAAAATAAAGCGTCTATTGGATACCCCATCTTTTGAGCTCTTGTAATTTCTCTATACCCTTCAATTAAAAATTGTTGATCTTTTTCTCTAGTTTTTTTGTCTCTCAACGCTACAAGCTGCTTTATCTTTGGATTCTGAGCACTTGTAATAGGCAAAGCATTATACATAAGACCACCTTGCATAAGAACCTAAAGGAAGTGCAACTGTTTTGTCTGCTGAGATAAGCATCTCCCCGACTTCTATCTTACCCTGCTTGCCCATAGTCTCTTCTAATAGATACTGCATCACATAAGGAGTAAATCCTGGGGTATGGCATGTAAATACAACAAATAAAGGATTTGGAGTTAACACTTGTTTACATCTCTCAAGAAGCTCTGGAAGATCTCTTTCTATCTTAAAAACTTCTCCTTGATTTCCTTTACCAAAACTCGGAGGGTCTAGCAAGATAGCATCATAAAACGAATTTCGTTTCTCTTCTCGTTTTAAAAATTTTGTAACATCATCGACAATCCAGCGAATGGGTGCGTTATTTAAATGATTTAACGCTGCATTTTCTGTAGCCCAACTAACCGATTTTTTTGAAGCATCTAAGTGACAAACTTTAGCTCCACATTGAGCAAGTTTTAATGTTGCAGCGCCACTATAGGCAAATAAATTCAAAACATTAATAGGTCGCATCGCTTGCTTAATAAGATTTTCCATCCAAAACCAAAGCTCATGATGCTCTGGAAAGATCCCTAAATGACCAAAATCTGTTGGAGATACTTTAAATAAAAGACCTCCTAACTCAATTGTCCATGAAGAAGGCAATTTTTTATAAAAAATCCAACGATTACCATCCTCTCTTGTAAACAAAGCATCAGCTGATTTCCAAAGAGCAGGTTGTTTCGGCTTCCATACAGCTTGAGCACAAGGACGAATAAGGATATATTCTCCAAACTTCTCAAGGCGTTTCTGATCGCCTGAGTCTAAAAGAGCATAGGATTTAAGGGTCATAAGCAGTTATTTATAAAGGTTTGATATTATAGGCTATATGTCTCCATAGCGCCCCTAGCATAAAATTTGCTGTATATTCTATCACAGAAGCTCTTTTACCTCTTCCTTTTGCTAGAATTTTCCCAATATAAGGTTCTTTTCCCTGAATTCCAAGTCCACACCACACAGTTCCTATAGGTTTTTCTATACTTCCTCCTGAAGGACCTGCGATACCCGATACCGCTAAAGCAAAATCTGCCCCAGAAAGCTTTAAAGCCCCCTGAACCATTTCATAAACAACTTGCTCACTAACAGCTCCATAAATTTTTAAAGTCTTTTTTTTAACCCTTAAAGAATCTATTTTAAATTGATCGTGATAACAGACAATACTCCCTAGAAAATACGCTGATGCACCAGGCACATCTACAAGTTTAGCTGCAAGATGCCCACCTGTACATGATTCAGCGAGCACTAATGTTTTCTTATGAGAAATCATCCATTCTTGGATCACTTGAGCTATAGATTTGTTTTCTCTCGACAAGATATAAGTTTCATAGTGCTTTACAAGATAATCTACACAAGCCTGCAGATCTTTTTGAGCTTGATCACTCGATGTAGTTTTTGTTTTTAATTCTATACTTAAAACACCATATCCTGGATAAATGCCTTTCTCAACCTGAGGATACAAAACGTCTAACTCACGAAGTAGTGGATCTAATTGGCTTTCAATAAGATGACATAAATGCAACGTTTGAACATGAAGAGGTTGATAAGATTTACAAAGCTGCCTTAACTGAGGTAGCAGCTGCTCTTCAAACATAGTGATCATTTCAAGAGGAACACCTGGCATAACAAACACACTTTTACCTTCTTTCTCAAAAAGAAAACCAGGAGCTGTGCCAATACTGTTTTTAAGTATTTTAGTGTCTATAGGGACTGTAGATTGTTCTTCTAAGGAGGCTAATTCTTTTCCAAACCGCTTAATGAGATCTTCTTGAATACTACTATTTAATAGCAGCTTTTTACCAAACATCTTAGACAATATTTTTTTTGTTTGATCATCAAGAGTTGGTCCTAATCCTCCTGTTGTAAAAACAATAGAAGATCTGGTTAAAGCATCCGATACAGCCTGCTCTATTCTACTCGGATCATCTGAGATAGTGATGTGTTGAAAAACACAAAATCCCTCTTCCGACAATCTTTTAGCTATATAAGAAAAATTAGTATCAACGGTTTTGCCTCCAAGAAGCTCACTTCCGATGGTCACAATTTCGATCTGCATGATAAACCTCCCATCCGCGACTACGTAGACTACAGTAGCTTTGAATCCATGGCAAACATTTTTTACCTATTTTAAAGGGAGCTATGAGTTTTTCATGATGCAGAAAAAAAGAAGCAGGCTCTGTGTTACTACGAGCCCATTTTTGAATTTGCTTAAATATCTGCGTATTAGGGTTACTTAAATCCTTAAGAACCTCTAATGGTTGGTATGTCTTAGGGTCTTGATAAAATTGAGGAAAAGAAAATTCTAAACCCCAAGAAAGCCCCTGACTTAGTTGAGCTGTTGTAATAAATTGCTTGGTTTCTTCTACATAATGCCACTGAAACAGCTGCATCCTAATAGCCGGTGTTTTCATTTTAATTAAAAACTTATCTTCTTTTATGGCTATTGCATAAAAAGACTCTAATGTTTTTGACAGTGCTAAGGAAAATCTAGTTTTATCTACTGGTTTTTCTAAAGTCTCTTGAAGACTTTTGATATACTGCAAGTAATCAGTCAACAAGGTCTTAGCTTCTATTAAAAACTCATGGCTTTTTCCAATTTTAGCAACATTCACAAAAAAACATGGAGAAATCAAGCCTATAAGCTCACGAAGCTCCACCGGGTCTAAAAGCATTCTTACATGCTGCCATTTAGAAGCTTGTAACGACCCTTCTTGAGTTAGAGTGCTTATACAAAAAGGCAAGGTTTCACTCATGACCATATGGACCCATGATATCCATTGAATGCTCTATCGTATGCTGCTTAGGTTTCCACTTTTGAATACAAGCATGGATAAGCAAGAGACTGATGCCTATACAAATTGAAGCATCTGCAAAATTAAACACAGGGAAAGAATATCCCCAAAGCATGAAATGAATCATATCAATCACATGCCCATAGACAAAGGAATCTATAACATTTCCTAAAGCTCCTGCGATGATCATACACAAAGGAACCTGACGAAATTTTATCTGATTAAAAAAAACAAGATGCCCGCACAAACAAAAAATTGCAAAAATTCTTAAAACAACAAGCGTTGTATGATGAGAAGAAACAATACCCCAAGGACCTCCACGATTTGTCACATGATTAATCGATAAATCAATCCCTAAAATATTCTCAAAAACAGGAACACCTCCATAAGGATAAACAGGTGCCGACCACATCATTAAAGCTACATATTCATGTGTAAGAGCCTTTGTAATAACATCCAAAGCAAGCAACGCCACTACATACAAAAACAAACGCAGCGCCCTTGCGGCTGAAAGAGTCATAGAAGTCCCTTTTCAAATTTTTCTTGCGAATCCACTGTCATTGTTGCATAAGGAATCGCCTCCAACCTCTTAATAGGGATCTCTTTGCCGCTGATGTCGCATAGACCATATGTTCCTTCTTCGATTTTCTCTAAGGCTCTTTCTACTTGACGAAGCACTAAAGATTCTCTATTTGAAATCTCTAAATTGACTGTTCTACCAAAGTCATCTGTTCCTTCATCTGCTTGATGTTGAGAATATCCTTTTGTTTGGTCGATATCTTTCACATCTTTTGTGGTTTCTCTAATAGCACTTGTTAAATGCTTTTTTAAGTTTTCAAGACGGTTTTGGAATATCGAAACTTGTTCTTTTTTTAATGACATAATGTTTTTAGTATCCTATCTCTATTTGTTGGACTATTATTTTTTCTTTACTGGAGGCTAGAATTTTTCACTAGAATTATTTTTTTAAAACTTTTTCATCAGGCGCTAGTCCCTGAATAGCATGCATAAGCTGGTCCATATCTTTAAATCTCTTATAAACACAGGCAAAACGAATATAGGCTACAGTATCTAGCTCCTGCAATCTCTGCATTGCAAGCTCCCCTAATTCTGTTGCAGTAATTTCTCTAAGTTGCCTTCCTGTCAATTCCATAGCGATTTCAGAGGCGAGTTCTCTCACTAGATCATGACTAACTCTTGTATGACGACACGCTGCTGCAAGCCCTTTTAATAATTTATCTAAATTAAAATCTTCATAACGCCCATCTCTTTTTTTAACCTGGAGTGTTAAATCAATTGTTTCAAACGTTGTAAAACGTTTTAGACAATTGAGACACTCTCTTCTTCTACGTATTGCATTCATTTCATTAGCATTACGCGAATCCGTTACTTTGGACTCTAAATGATGGCAAAAAGGACACTTCATATTTTTTTTAAGTAGTCTATAAACTTTCTCACTATAACAGAAAACTTCCTCTAAAATCAAGATCTCAAACCATTTAAACACAACTGTTTTATTTTTCTTGAGAGATATCCATGCGTTCATGTAATCTTAATGCCTTAAGCCCATTATGGAGGAGTGTCCGAGCGGCTTAAGGAGCACGCTTGGAAAGCGTGTAAACACGAAAGTGTTTCGTGGGTTCGAATCCCACCCCCTCCGCCATTTTACAACGCTCGAACTTTTTGGGTGTCAATTTTCACAGATTAAAAAACCTCAGCGAATCTATAAGCCCAGACTTTGTGGTAGAGGTACCCAGTTTCGCATTTGGGCTAGACAACGACTGAAAAAATACAAACCTATTCATTGTACAGAACGATGACATTCTTTTTTAGACTGCCTCTAATATTTTAGACAGTTTTTCTTTCGCCTCTTTTGGAGAATGCGAAGCCATCTCTAACACACTCTGAATATCGGCCATAGAAATTCTTTCCCTAGGATGAAAACGTAAACAAGCTTTCATAAGCTCCACTATATATCCTTCAGGATCATAATAAGCTACTTTTTCAGGGTCTAATTGACTCTCTAATTCCCCTACAGCAAATCCACCGCTTCCCATTTTCCCTAGCATAGCAATAAATACTGCAATTGGTTTGCCATTCGGCTCTAATAAGCAAGGATGATTTTGGTTAGCTTTAGATAACAACCTCCATATCATAATCCCTAAAGACCATACATCTCTTTTTGTGCAATTTTCTCTGTCAGCTAAACTTGTATCACACGTTTCTACAGCCATATACAACCGAGAACCTTCCATGGATTGCTGCATCGGCTCGTTTATAATACGCTCTACAGTATCTACAAGTCCTAAATCTCCAACCACAATATTCCCATCATGAGTTATTAAACAATTATCTGGTTTCAAATCCCTATGAACAAATCCTTTCTGATGTAAATAACTCGCACCTTCAGCAATTTGTGTTAAAAAAGTTCTAAGTTGTATAGCGTTCAAGCTAAGGTTCAACTTATCTTTTGGATCCCATGCTCCCCAAGCATCCTTTAAAGGTCCCCTTGCTAAAGGAAGATATAATGCATCTTCAGCCGCTGCAAGAACTGACATAATACGCGGGTGGTCTAAGCTAGCCATCGTATCATATTCTTTATCAAACTTAGAACGATCATCAGAAACACGATCATCAGAATCTAGAAACTCAAACTGTTTTACAGCACACTCTTTCCCCAACAAAGACCCCTTATACACAATTGCTTGACCACCTTTTCCTACCATGCTATTTTTATCAACAGTTACAGGCTCTTTGCTATCAAAGGGAATCTGCTTGCCATCAAAAATCTCCCTAGCTACTTGAGCAACTCGCGCAGGAAGCGCTCTAAAATCCTTAAGCGCATCTAACATCTCAACCACAGAGCTCACTTGTCCTAACCTTTTCTCTATTGCTTCATACTCATCAAGTTCTTCAGCCCCATCCTTTATATCGTTATTTTTTACTGAATCATCATATGGCGACTGTTTTTCACAAATAGGCTGAAAACCTGCTACAATCTTTAAAGATTCTACCTTGGTCAAAACAGCCGAACGCAACTGATCTACTTTGGCAGAAAGCGTTCTAATATTATCGCAACTACATTCAAGGCCCAAACCACTACTCAACCTTTCATTCACTGAATTTTCAAGAGAAGAGAAATTATACCATTTATCAAAATCAACTTTTAATGTATAGTTTCTGGTTTTTCTAACCAGAGGCGGATCAAATGGGTCAAAGACAAGATGAATTATCAAAACTTAAAGGGGTTGATTTTTTTAAATTTGCA
>JACCDW011605796.1_pt1 | contig 17974 bp, 19 predicted proteins | sample 7449781 | NCBI WGS metagenome assembly JACCDW01 (sample SAMN15323449, study PRJNA562643) | freshwater metagenome | isolation source: river surface water | place: USA:Blue River Watershed | collected 2017-08-18
AGATATGGAAAATTTGAAGGAAAAACAACTACTGTATTTTTTTTTGGTTTTATTTTTATATCAAAAAAAGAAAACTCTAACTCTCCACCTTCTTCTACATCATTTAGAAATGCGACCAAGCTTACTACTCTAGAGTTAATTGGAGCGTGATCATAGTGATTATGATATTCTCCACCTATATTATATTTTAAAACTCTCCAACCTTCATTTTTAGAGATAAATACATTATACTCTTTTTTATAATCATCTACAATATCCAGCATTGGTGTCTGAATATCTCTTTTAAAGAGTTGTGAAATAGGGGTATTATTGCTTTCTTCTCCCAATATAGATACATCACACTCTATTGAGGTTCTATAGTTCATTACTGAGCCTTGACCAATCGCTGAATTTTTCCAGGATATGCCACTCCAATCGTTTTGTGTTTCTAGCTCTAAGTGTTCTAAGAAAAGAGATGCGTCAAAAAAATCACTATATAAAGAAACACATGTACCAAGTTTTTCTGTTTTCATTAGATTACTTCAATTTTTCCTTCAAATAAGATCTTTTTTTTATTTATAAGCCTAAAATTAATAATACCCTTTTGATTAAATCTTGTTCTAAAATAAGCTTTGTGCTTTTCTTTTATCAAAGGTTTTATTTTTTGTTTTTTATATTCAATATAAATATCATTATCTAAGTTTATAAATTCATTTGTTATGTCAAATTTCCAAATATAATTTTCACGAACCTTTTTATCATAATCATATTTTTCAATTTCTGGAACTGTCATTATTTCTACAATATTATAATTATCAGATACAACAATCTCTAATAAACTAGCTTTTGCCCTATCCATTATATGGATTGGTATAACTCCATCTTCACACTCTTTTGATGGAACGGCTATATATCTTTTCATTCAAATCCAGAAACTTTTTCTCTTAAATCTTTTATTAAATTAATATAGTGCGCAACTTTTCCAATTGCTGTCTCCATATTAACTGATTCTTCCCATGCGTCTGCGTCAAAGTTTTCTGCATCTATTCCGAGACCAGTAAGTATTCTATAAAGTTCTCGTTCGTGCATGCTAATACTGAAGTTTAATGCTTCTATTTTAGCTTCTTTATCAAGTGAATCAAAAAATCCCATTTTATTTACCTCTTATTTATTTAAAATTATATAAGTACTTCCATTAGAAGCAGAGTATACATCTGAATCAGCAGTAGTACCAGCTCGAACATCGTAAGTAAGTCCGCTTTGATTTTCTTCTGTGATTACTATTATAGCTCCTCCACCACCAGCTCCACCACGTTTTCCAGTGCCCCCAGTCACTGCTGGGGCTGCTGCTCCAGCAGTTCCGCCAGCTCCACCTGTCCAGTGATGTCCTGGAGAAACTGTGCAGCATGGGGCATGAATTGTTGCTGAATGATTATGAGTATGTCCAGTATGTGCCGTGTAGTGGTACGCACCGTGATGATTTATTTTATCATGATACTCTGGAACATGAACATGGTGAGAATATTGGTGATAAGTATGAGGCTCATGTATTACTGCGCTATGATGATGATGATCTGTTCTATCAGGTGCTTTTGTGCCTGCTGTACCTGCTGTGCCTGGAGAACCAGAAGTTCCAGATGATCCTGCAACTCCGCTCATTCCCAGTGACATTATCGTTCCTGTTCCTGTTATTATTCTGGCAATCAAGGCTACTGTTCCTCCCCCTGATCCGCCAGCCCCACCAGCCCCACCAGGACCTGGCGTTGCTCCAGTAGCAGTACCATCGGTACCAGAACTCCCTTTTCCTCCTGGTACACCGACTGTGGTCCCAACTGTTGGATGGGTTCCGTTTGATCCCTGCCCTCCTGCTTTACCTGGCCATGTATCACTATTTGTTAAAGCTGGAGTTGTAGTCCCAGTTGAACCAGTTGTGCCTTTGGAGCCTCCTGATAAAACTAATGGTGTTGAGCTCGCGTATGTTGCATCTAACGCAACTCCTGTCAATGCTTCTACTCTACTAACCAAATAATTAGGTATCACTACAACATTTGGATTTGTTGCCCCACCGCCTTGTCCACCAAGTCTATATGTTATCGTTGAGGTAGTATGACCTGCTAATGTTCCAGTAGAGACTGCAGATCCTGGACTGGATATTGTTCCATTTGTAGAACCATTTGAATTACCAGAAACAGAACCTATTCCCATTACGCCATTTATTATTGCTGTATTTTTTACAAAAACACGAAAACCATTTGTCAACAAAACATTACCAAGTGGAATTGTAAGGTTATTATAGTATTTATCAGATGTAAGCGTAATAGTTCCACTTATTGTAACGTCGCCGTCTGAACCATTACCGTAAATTTCATTATTATTTATACGAGCTGTGCTGGCTTGCATTTTTGTAATAGCCATAATTACACCTGCTGTATATAATAGTATGTCCCACTATTTTGGCCAGTAACATCAGTGGAAACAGATGCGGGAAGTGAAGAAGAAGATGATATTACGAGTATAACTCCACCTCCTGCGGGAGCGGTCGCTGGAGCTTTAAAATATCCAGTCCCGCTTGATGGGCCTGCTATATACCTTGCGGCTACGATCACCACTCCACCACCAGCTTGACCAGAACCTCCAGCACCTCCTCTTAAGAAAGTTGGGCCGCCAGATGCTGTAATAGAATATCCAGTAATTGCTTGTCTAGCTACTTGAAAATATGCTGAGCCGCCCATTGCAGAGGTTGGAGCTGTAGCTGTATATCCAGTAGCTGAACCACCTAATGAATGTGTAACCGCTGTTGTTGCAGCTCCGCCTTGGGCTATAGATCCTGCCGTAGAATATCCAGTAGTAAAACCTATGGTAGAGCCACTATTAAACTTAAGTGTTCCCTTAACAAATATTCTATAGCCATTAGGGGCAAGGCGTACATCAGCGTTAATCGTTAAGTCATTAAAATGCATATCTCGCGTCATTGAATAAACGCTTCCAGAAGGTGCCATACTTAAAACTGTCGTAGTTCCGTCTAAAGTCACATTTCCATCTGCGCCGGTACCATAAACTGCATCTGCTCCCTCATCATAATACGAAGCCCATACATAGCCATCCCACTGCCAACTTTTGGAGCCAACAGTGTGAATCTGGTTTGTATAAGGAGAAGAGGGAAAAGTAATGGCGGTCATTATGAAATCTCAACAACGACAAGTGTATTTTTATGATTTCCGCCTTCTTCACCAAATATAGAAGAACCAGCGCCTTGCTTTGATTTAATTGCTACAGTGTGGGAACCAGCAGAAACACCTGTAAAAATTGTTGTCATTCCGACAACTTCCTGATATCCGCTGGCTGCAGTTGCAGTAACTACATAATGTTGCAACGTCCCATCCAGATGCCATGCAACATATTTCCATGCTCCGTCAGCATTTGCATTGCAGTCGCCAGTGAATGTGCACATAAGAGTTGCATTACTTCTTTGTACATTTATCGTTGTTGATACGACATCAGTGTATGTGCCAGAGTTAATTGTTATCTGTGTTGACTGTGCTTGAATTGCTTGCCTGACCTGCGAAGTTCCAGTTGAAATTTCAACCCATGCAGAGCCATTGTATGCATACATTCGACTTGTATCTGTTTCGTATATTGTCTGGCCAGTCCACGGAGATGATGGACGCGTGGAAGATGTGCACTGATATGGCGACATTGTGCCACCACCAATTTCGACCCATGCTGAATTATAATATATGTATGTTGCGCCTGTAGATGTATCAAACCATAAATCTCCAGCAGATGGAGAAGATGGGGCTGTTGCGGAGCTTGTAAGTGGTGCTCCTGGCCCTGTAGCTCCTGTAGGCCCTGTGGGGCCTGTTGCTCCTGCTGGGCCTGTTGGGCCTGTTGGACCTGTTGGACCACCTGATGGGCCAACTGGGCCCGTTGGACCTTCTGGTCCCGTCGCACCTGTTACGCCTGTTGGGCCTGTGGCTCCTGTTTGGCCTGTTGGGCCTATTTGCCCTGTTGGACCTTCTGGTCCTGATAGTCCAGTTGGACCTGTAGCTCCTGTGGGTCCAGTATCTCCTGTAATTCCCGTAGGGCCAGTAGGGCCAGTAGCTCCCGTTAAACCTGTTGCTCCTGTAGGGCCTGGTACAGTCGATGGGGTTCCTGATGGCCCTGTTGATCCTGTTGGCCCTGTTGGCCCAGTAGGGCCTGTTGCTCCTACTTCCAATCCTGCAACAGCAATATATATAGAAACTCTAATAGAGTTTAGTGATGGTGCTGAGTCAAAATATACTGTAATTGAATTTGAGTCTGTAGCTTCCCAAGATGTAAATATTACACCATATGGAGAAGACACTTCTCTAATTGTAACGCTAACGTCTCTGCTGCCAAAATTATGTGTTAAGACATAAGAAAGACTACTGCCGTCTCCTATGGTGGCATTAAAAACAGTTCCAGCTAGGTTGACTGCGCTTGTAAATTGAACAATATTATTAGAAGAATTTTTATAATAAAGTTTTCCATCAGCGTAGTTTAATCCAAGTTCACCATGCTCTAGAGATGCTGGAACTGCTGAAGCTGTGCCACTATTTTTTAATTTTATAGTATTAGCCATTAGTCACTCCATCTTAACTAAGTTATTATAACATAATTAAATTAGAATGTTCCACCGTCAATTGTGTAAGAATCAACCCCAAGTGTAGTTCTAGCTGTTGCTGCATCCGCATCATCTAGAAGGCCTCTAATAAAAGAACTTAATGTTGTCACTGCTGCAGTGCCTGATCCAGTAAAGTATGGCAGTGCATCTGCTGCTGAAGTTAATCCAGCAATTGCTGCAAGGTTTGCGTTATATGCCTGCACATTGGTGCCAATTGCCAATCCAAGATTGGTTCTTGCATCACCTGCTGAAGTTGCTCCCGTGCCACCTTTTGCTATTGCAATTTCAGTAGCGTTCCATGTTCCTGTTGCAATTGTTCCTAAAGTTGTAATTGAACTTTGTCCAGCGTATGTTGAAGCAATTGTTATTGCGTCTGCGTCAACAGTTATTTTATCTGCTGTTCCCCCAACCGCTAATACCCCAGATGATAATGTTAAGCCAGCTCCTGCTACGCTTGACTTAAGGACGACTGCATCCCCACTGATTTCAATTCCACCATTGGCGTCAACGTTAACATTAAAAGTGCTACCATCTAATGATAATCCAGAACCTGCACCGTAAGCTCCTGCTCCTGAGAACTGGGCCCAAGCTTGACCGCTAAAGTTACTTAAGTTATCTGTGGTTTGCACCCATCCTGTGTTTGCATACGAAGTACCCTGCTGAACAAAGACTGCCAAACCATGAAGTTCGGTGTATACGTCTGCGTCTGAAGATCTTGTTAATGTATAGCTACCACCAGATATATCGATATCATATATGCCTTTTTCGCTAGCGGTTGTTTGGCCAGTTAAAAGAACTCTTTCGCCATCATTAAGGGTGTGTCCATCAATTTCTAATGGAGTTGAACCAGTTAGCGCTACATTGGAACTGCTTAGCACATGAACTGCTTGCTTCCATGACAGCCCTGTAACCTTATTGTCTACATAGCCTTTTGTTGCTGCATCTGAATCATCGACTGGAGTACCGAGATTGGTAATCTTGTGTCCATTAACAGTAACCGAGCCAGTTCCTGCTGGATTAAGAGAAAGGTTTCCATTAGTGTCTGTAGTGCTAATTTCATTTCCATTAAAATTCATGTTGTCAACAGCTAATTCAGTAATTCCTGCTACTGAAGTTGTTGTAGAACCGAGCGTTAGTGTTGAACTACCAAGAGTAATTGTTGAGTTTGCAAGTTGTGCGTTATCCACACCACCTGATTTAATGGTTACTTCTCCTGTACTAACTGCAAAATCAGAAGAACTAAAAGAAGCTAAACCTGTTTGCGAGGTTGATGCTGTTCTAATGCTTGTGTTGCTAGCAGAGGTCAAACGTCCTTGTGCGTCTACAGTAAGTGACGCTACTTCTGTTGATGAACCATAAGATCCGGCTGTTACAGCTGTATTGTCAAGGTTAATAGTTACAGTATCGGTTGCTCCAGCAACAGAACTTAATCCAGTACCACCTGCAATAGTTAAGGTATCTGAACCACTTGTTATGGTTTGACTAGAGCCACTGTCGCCTGCGACAGTAAAAGAGGTTGCAACTCCATTTACTGCTGTCGTAATGTCACTTGTTAGCGCTATTGTTCCAGATGCATTGGGTAAAGTTAGGGTGCGATCTGCAGTTGGGTCAGTAACTGTGAGGGTAGTCTCGTAATCATTTGCTGTTGCCCCTTCAAAAACTATACTTGCACCTTCAATGGTGAGACCATTGGCAAATAGGTTTGTGATTGTTGGGTTTGTAGACAAGACAACGTTTGAGCCACTACCAACATAGGATGTAATTGCATTACCATTCACACTAAAGCTGTTGCCAGTGCCTGCTGTATCAAATGTCTTGTTTGTTAAAGTATTTGTTGTATCTGCTCCAACTAAGGTAGTAGTTGCATCGGGCAATGTGATTGTTCTGTCTGCTGTTGGGTTTGCTACAGTTAAAGTCGTCTCATAGGCGTCTGCAGACGAACCTTCAAAAGTGATACTTGAGTCAGAAACATAGAGTCCAGAAATTGTTGGGCTAGTAAGAGTCTTGTTTGTAAGCTCCTGGCTTCCAGTAAGTGTTGCGACAGTACTGTCTATGCTCAGTGTTATAGTATCTGTTGAGCCAGCAACTGAATCTATACCAGTTCCACCAGCAATAGTTAAAGTGTCTGAGCCACTTGTAATAGTCTGGGTTGTGCCAGAATCTCCTGCAACTGAAAAGCTAGTTGCAACACTGCTTATTGAATCGTCAACATATTTTTTTGTAGCTGCGTGCATATTTGACGAAGGAGTTGCAACTGTGACAGTTCCAGAGAATGTTTTATTGCCACTTATGGTTTGAACTGTTCCCTTGGTTACATATGCACCTGCTCCAGCAATTGCCTCAACTGTAGTAGCCGTTCCACCAGCTCCTCCAGTGCCCTTACCGTAATAAAGGGTATCATCCGCTTCGTTGTACGCTAGTTCTGCATTTTCGAGCGACGAAGGAGCACCTGTGGCTCCACCGGACGATCTTCTTTTAATTCTAATTGTATTAGCCATTTTTAAAAGTTTCCTCCATCGGTAAGGTTGCCTTCAGCGTAGTTCACCCACTGAGAGCCGTTATAACGTAATATGTTTCCGTTTGCTGCTTCACTTATAGTAACATCGGTTAATCCATTTAAAATAGATTGCGTTGATATATTTGACTCTGCTGCAACTATTCTATCTTTAACTGTTAAATGCGAGCCTGCTGGGTTAATTCCCAAAACGGTTTGTAGTGCCTCTATAGCATCGTTTGCATTTGCGTGCTGCAAATGGTGTGGTACAGTACCAGAATTTAAAGTATCTGTTGCTGTAGGGTTTACTAAATTGTCTAAAGAAGCTGGATAATTTGTTGCCATGATATTCCTTATATAGATATGATTTTAGTGGAATCATTACTCCACACTATAGTAACAGGAGCTTGGACATTTGCGCTAGAAAATGGTAGTCCTGTTGAGGTGTCTAAGTATGCTATTAATCTAGAAGTTGCATCAGAGCCGCTATCTGAATAGAGTGCTATTGCATTAAATGAGTTTCCAGAATAATCAGAAATTGTTACGTCATCTGCATCAAAAATGCCAGCTGTTACACTTTTATTAGTTAGTCCTGCGCTTCTATGTTCAATAGAGGAAGGAATAATATCTGAAACAAATTGGTGAGAATCTGCATTTGGGGTATAAATATTGTTTAAAATTAATACTTTAATTGTGTTTGAATATAGATTAATTTCACCTTTTAAAAAAGACTCTTTTGCTTTTTTATAAATAAAATTAGCCATTAAACACCAACATCTTTAGAAACTATAATTCTGTATTTATACCCAGACTCATAGTATATTGCGTCTTCTTCATTATAAACCGGTGTTGCGTCATCTGATGGAAAGTCAATATAAACTTCTGGCTTCCATGAGTGCATCGAGACGTTTGCTGATATATTTTCCCATCTTGATGGCGATCTTTGTATTTTTTTTCTTTGAGCTTTAAAATAAAAATTATTTAAAAAGTTTGATGCTGGTCTAGAACTAAAGGTAATAGTGACCCTTCCATTATTATATGAATTATCTAAATAAAAATCTCCATTAGATGGATCTAAAGATACTATGTAAAAGTTAGGATTTTTAGCTATTATTTGAACAGAGGTGAACGCATCAGTTCTAATTGAATAGTCTTCAATGTAAACTTCTTGAATTTCTGGAACTCTAATAGAAGAAAAACTAGAAGGTGTAGCTGCTTCAGTTGTTTCAAATAAAACTTGCTCTTCTGCTATTAGCTCATTGGCTGCATCGAGAATATTGCGTACTCTTATTTTGTATTCTGTTTCACTTTGAAGAACAGTGTCCCAATAAAGCGTTAATGTTCTAGAAACTTGATTATAATCAGTTATTGTATTTATTGTTAAAAATGGATTAACAACAACTGTTGGAGTAGCTGCGTTTGTTTGAACAACAAAGTTTTCATTTTTTAATGAAGATATTTTTATTGTTCTTCCAAATTTAATTATTGCAGTATTTAAATTTATTTCTGCGTGCTCTATTAGGTTTAGCGCCACATTTATCTCCTAATCATTTATAAATATTAGTAACAAAAAAACATAGGATAATAAACAAAGGGAGTGGCTTTTACACCACTCCCTTTGCCCCGGGTATCGTAACTATAACACCCTAAGGTTTATTAGCTCAAAGCTACGTCGTTTGTAACCTGAACCTCGTAGTTGCGTGCTAGTCTAACACCCTTAGCAACGGTGATACCCTCACCATCGCCAAGCATAACAATGTCGTAGCGCTCTTTCATCTTCATTGAGCGAATGTCACGGCTTGGATCATCGAACTGATCAGTGCTCATGTCATCCTTAACAAGAAGTGTGCCAACCTCGTTGCGGTCAATCAAGAATAGATCTGACTTAGCGGGGGTGCCACCATTCTTTGCAGTGAAGCTTACGAAAGGTGAAACGATTACGTTAAGGCCCATGGGAGCAGTTGAATTAAGTGCTGCTTCCTTGGACTGAGGGCGATAGCCCCAGCTGGTGTTGACTGCAGCTGCTGAACCACCTGTGTGGAAGATTGCATCCTTAAGGAATACAGACCACATGAGTGGGTGCAGAATGAAGTCAGTTGGAACGTGATTTTCTGCCATTAAAACAGCAGCCATGTCAATGATGTCATCCCATGTAACAGTCTGGTTGTAGGCACCATCGATGTTACGACCAGTTGTGTCATCATATGAACCGCTGTCGTTGTCAAAGACGATTGTTGCAGCGTCCTTGAAACGGCTTAGTGCAATCTGCTCCTTAAGGCGAGCCATTGCGCGCCCTGCAGCTCTTACGTGAAGGCCAACAATGTCCCAAAGTGAGTCGGCAATGACTTCTTCGGTAAATGCAAGCTTAACGCCCTTCTTAGAGACTTTGCCCTCGATTTGCTTTGCAAAAGCGAGTGCTTGCTCTGGATACTCTTGTCCTTCTGGGATCTCTGCTGCTTGGATAGCGTTTACTGCAGGGAACTCCAAAGAGCGTCCCTTTCCGAGGCGAACTGTTGAAAGAAGTGGCGTTACCAACAATTGTGGCTCTGCTGCTTCTTTAAGAGTGCGAGAGATAATCTTAGGGAAGAGTATTGCTGCATCTGGCGATGCAAACGCTTCCTTAATAGTTACTCTGTTGTCTTCGTCAATGTGTCCATCCTCGGCCAGCGCGGCTTCCCAAGCTGGGAGACCCGAGAGGAGCTCTTGGATTGTCTTACTCATCTTAGGATTATTCCTCCTGTGTTATTGATTATATTGTGAGATTAACGCGGAACGCGCCAATTACGTTGTGGACATCCAGGTTGCTACGGATACCAAGCTTACCAGAGTAGCTTCCGGCTCTAGTGAGCTCGAATACTGTCTTTAGTGCACCTGGATCTGAAGGAAGCTGCATGTAGGAAAGAAGACCATCATCAAAGTTGGTTGCAAACTTTTCTACCTCTATAACCTTACCAACCTGGAGGTAAGAATATACATTACTGCTTGACAAGAAGTCAGAGGCAGCTGCCTTTACTGGACGTCCCATGTGATCGGAACGAACGATATCACCTACAGCAACATTGTCATTAATGGTTGATACCATTGGATACTCAATGTAGCCATGTGTGATAAATCCTGCACCTTGTGAGGTGCCCTTGTCGAATGGGCGGTACAGGTCATACTGTGCGACGCCAATTGGAACTGATCTTGCAGGAACTTGAACTGTGTCAGTAGCGCCCGAGCTATAGCTTGGGGTTGCACCATCAAGTGGATCCCAGCTGGATGGCATGCTGTCACCCCAGGTGACTGCTGAGCCAGTTCCGTTAGCAGGAGCTACCTCTGCGTCACCTGTAGTTGCATTAGCTACTACAGAAAGAATTGTTCCCTTAGGAATGACGATTTCAAAGCGATCGTCTTCACTATCTAGATACCAGGTTGGAAGACCTGCAGCTGGAAGGAGGTATGCGGCTGGGGCGATACCCTCAGAAACCACAAGACGACCAGAACCAGTTTTAGTCCCTACCTTACGAAATTTTGCTAAGCTCATTTGTTTTTCTCCTTAAGCAAAGTATTGGTTTAAAGTTTACGGCGACCCATAAGAGCATCTACAAAAACTTGTTCGATGCTTGGGGCTTTTTCTTCTTTTTGTTCTTTAACTTCGCCATCAACGGTAAGAACATTAGTCTCACCCTCAACAACTTCTGTCTCAGAATTCATTTCTGGCATTGCAGACTTAGCAGATTTAACTGCTGGCATCTTTGCCAAATCTCTTAAAGAATCAGCCAATGAAGATGCTGTTCTATTTGAGTGATCCTCAATTGAACTTTCTCTAGCATCAGCGCTCTCTACTCCTGCAGAAATTTTTGCGTCAACAACTCTTTCTACTAGAGTTCTGTGTAGAGCCTTCTTAAGTTTCGCATTTTCTTCCTCAAGGAGCTTTACTCTTTGTAGCAAAGCAGTTTCATCGGTCTCAGCGACTTCTTCTTTATTGTCGTTGAGTGAGTCTTCCTTTTTCTCCTCTTCGGAAACAGCCTGAGTTTCCTCAGACTTCTCTTCTGACTTTTCAGCTTTTTCGGAATCAACAGCCTCTTCAGCTTGTACATCCGCCTTGTCTGAATTGTCTTCTGAGACCTTTTCTTCAGCTTCTGGCTTTTCTGCGGCATCTTCTTCTGCTGGTGCTTCTTCTGAACCTTCTGGATCAGCAGTCTGCTCTTCAGCCTTTGGTTGCTCTTGCTCTTCGCCAGATTCTGAGGCAATTGAGGACAAATCGTTGCTAAGCTCTTCGGCTACGGCAAGGATGTCCTCTTGTGTTTCAACATTGTCCATTGTTTTAATCTCCTGAGAATCAGTACTGATTTTTTCATCTCCATCAGATAGTAATGAGTTATTGCTATTATTATAATCTTCACTTTCATGGATTGAAAGTGCTGTCAAGAAAGAGCCCTTAAGATGGAGATAAAGGGGCTTTGATTCCTTCTTTTTAAGAGAAGTAAGAACTGATTCATTTTCCTCAATTGATACTATATCTTCTTCATTCATGTGAAGAACAAAAGCAGAACTCTTTGCAACCCACTCGCCATCGGTTGTTGCAACATTGCCAGCATCTGGACCTTTTACAGATCTAACGCTTGACTTTGAGTCTGCTGGCTGATTAACAAAAGAATATTCTTTAAAAGAAATATCTTGCATATCAACATATGCTAATTTGCCTTTATAAACTTGACCTCTTCTGTATTTTGAAAGAGGTGGCCTTCCTGCTTCAGTTTCTTTTGCGAGGTCTGCACCACTGATTGAGCATATTGCTCTGTTTGCTCTTCCGCCTACTGAGCCAGTTAAATATCTTTTGTCTAAAACTTTTTGAACAGCTACTGGATCAGTAATTGCTATCTGCAACCTAACATAGGATGATCCATCCTGTTCTTTATCCATTTTTGCAGCCATAACCCTGCCAATAGGCTCAGAGTTTAAATCGTGATTTAGAATAATTGGCTTTGGATATGGTTCAACCCAAGACTGGAGAGCCTTTTCTAATTCAGTGGCTGAATAGTTATTATAGTTTCCGTGTCAAGCCTTCATGAATTGCGGCGACTTCTATAATTAGTCCCTGATTAAGATTATTTGCTTCCTCAAAAGAAAAGTCTGATTGAGAAAAATCAGGTAGTTTTACTGTAAAGTTTTCAACAAAGTCAAAAGCCATGTTTACTCCATTTTTATTAGATCAAAATATATAGTAATTTAGTTTTATAACATTAAACAATTTTATACAAAGATATCACGTTTTTATATAGTTTTCAAAAAGAATAGATTCTCTTTGATCCCCTTCTTTTAAGAACTTTTGAAGAAGCTCTTCGTGCATCAAGTGCGGTGCATATATGTAAGATGCGCTATAAAGGTTGATTCCTTTTCTTTTTGCATCAAGGCACCAGCCCAAATCTTCTCCCTGAGAATGAAATTCATAATTAACATTCTCATATGTTTTTTTGGACATCATTTTTGCAGCCATGATTATATCTGCTTTAAAATAACTTCCAATAGGATAAGATTCTTGTCTATAGGCTTTATTTGGTTCATCATCTTTCCATGACATTACGCTTGGAAACTTAGTGTCAAATGGAGTCATGAACATTAGTGGGCTTACTGCATCTGCTCCATCGTTGATGTGCGATACAAGAAGCTCTATTGTTGATGGATGTTTAATTATTATATCAGAATCTAAACTAAAATAATAATCAGGACTTATCTCTCTTGCTTTTTCTAAAAGAGAATTTCTGAGATTAACCATATTGTGATATTTAGACATTGTCCATTGTCTTGAGTTTGGAGAATGTTCAAAATGAGGAATGTCTTCTCTAATAGTTATTTCATAATGTGCAATCTCTGGATAAGTATTTGCAAAATGTTTTAAGAAAGCTATTGTTTGCTCATCATCTGGAGCGGTTTCAAATATAAAACCAATGTCAGATAGAGGAATAGATTGTCTTTCGATTGCTGACGCCCACAATGGGAATATCCAGCTTCTCTTATAAATTGGACAACCAATTAAAACTTTCATTATACTTCCTGTGTATCAGGCTTTTCTTGCTTGACAGTCTTTTTTGCAGGTGTTTCTACTTTTTCTGCAACAGCTTCTTGCTCAGGCTTTTTAGCTTCTACTTCTTTAATTTCTTCTTTTTTGACTTCTTCTTTTTTCTCTTCGACTACTTGCTCATCGCTATCTTCGTCTTCGGTAAGTGCGTCAAAAATGTCAGCAAAAGCTTCGACTATATCTACAAGAATCTGCAGAGCCAATCTTACTTGACCATTTTCTACTGCTTCTCTAAAACCCTCTACTGCGTCTTCTTCTCTGAGATATTGCTTAGATATCTCTGATTCGATCATAAAACTCATTATGTTCCTTTAACTGTTTTTTGTCTCAATGTCTATTGGATATATATTATACTCGTCTTCTAGCAAATTTTCAACAAGACCTAACCATGAATTATCTGATCTTTTTATGTTAGGAGAAGTATTTCTTCCTTGTTGATTTTGTGGCCTAACAGCGTTTCCTGGGCCTCTTCTATTTGAGGGAAGGTTTCTTTGCCCTTTTTGAGCTGGCTGTTGCTTATCGCCATCTGCTACTACATCTTTTTGATTTTTTTGTTGAACATTTTGAGTAATTTTTGCCTGAGCTTTTGCCATGTCCATTTGAACTTTGCCTTGTTTTGCTTGGAACAAATCATCTTCTTCAGCTTCTGGGTCTACTCCAAGTGCGATTCTTGCTTCGGTCAAGCCAATAAGATTGTTAACATATTTTTGTATAATATGTGTTTCTTTTTTAACTTGAGTATCAACATCTATTTCATTAAACTTAAAGTAGCATCTGTCTGATGTCTCTTGCCCAATTGGATTAGTGATTGGATCAAAACCGCCTTCAAACAAAAGCTCATTAAATATATGAAGCCTTATCATTTCTGCAAATTGTTTTTGGAACTGCTTAATCTTGTCGTACAGAGCGGTGTCCAGTCTTTCTGTCATTGCTCTATTGCCACCATTTAGCGTCATACCTAGATGATGTGGAGCAACTCCTAGTCCGATTGCTACTCTTTCTTTAAAGTGATCAAGATATGCACTTGCATCTAGCGCTGCATTATTTGCGCCAATGACATCAACATCATGCCTAAATGGAAGTATTAGACCACCTTCTGCTCTAAGGTTTTCTATCTCAGATGCTGCTTGATCTATCTCTTCTGGCTCTGCTGGCTGATCGGCTGTTCCAATTCTGTACTTGTAAAGAGGGAACAGTTCTCTATGAACTAAGTTCTGTATATCTTCTTCCATTTGTCTTAGGGCAACAACGTCATCTAATACGTTCGACATAAATGGAGTACCAAAAGCTCTTCCAGGTTTTCTATCAAAGAAAAGATGAATAACTCTTTCTGCTGACCAAACTGGATCTCTATCTGTTGGTGCGTAAGTCAAAGGGTCTGTCTGCTGCTGATAAGACTTTGGCTTATTGTATTTATCTCTTAAAATTCTAGTTTGTTCTGTTGGAATTAAATAATATCCAACAACTGGCTGTGTTGCATTTACTGGCTCAATTTGTGATGGGAAATACTCAGAAAGATCTCCTCTTGCTTTAACAATAAATACGTTTGCAAACTTAAATAATTGATCAGATAAATCTATTAAAAACTCAAGGAAAGGCCTCTTCATTGCCATTTCCATGTAGTCAATTCTTTGATACAAATATTCGACTGCCTCTGGATTCTCCCCTACTATTTGCCATCCTTCTTTCCAAAAAAGGTCCTTGTACTTTGCTACAGCCTGCTTAACATAAGAGTCTGTATCGACCGCTTGAATAATGCGATCAAAGTCGTAAGGAGATGGCTCAAAGTTGCTTCTGCCAGTATAGAAATAGTTAGTGCCCTGATAGCCAAGTGCTAGGGCAGCAACTTTCATTGTTTTAGCTAAGCCACTGATTTGCGTGGCGTCTAATTGGGCAGCAGTAAATTCAAATTCTTGATTAGAAGACTGCTGAAAGGGTAAATACTGACGTATGGGCATGAGGGTTGTACTCCAGAGTTTAGCTTATTTCTGTATAGTACAGTTTTTTATTTAATATATTCAGCTTTTAAGGCCAGTTGCTTCAAATGCTTTATTAAGAATAATATTCTTTACTGCTTCAAGCCAAAAAATTGTTTCTGGCTCAGAGAAGTCACTCTTATAGGCGAGGTTTGCTTCGCTGATACTGATGCTAATTGTGAACTCTTTTGGAGCTTCTACTGAGGCTTCCGTGGTTGTTTCTTCTGACATTTTACTTTTCCTTCTTTGTTGCTTGTGGTACCGAGAAATCATCTTTATTCATTTCGGCTTGTTGAATCTGTAATGACAATTGTTTGACTGTAGCTTCTTTAATTACTAGTTCTGTCATTAACTGTGTTATTTTTTCTTGAAATGTTTGAATAATTAAATTTACATCTAAATTAGACTCTTGCATTATTTCTCCTAATATAGAAATTACTTGTAGATTATATCAATTAGTTTATTTAGACGCAAGTTGTGACTCTAAAAATTCTACTCTTTCTGACAAATATTGAACAGAACCTACTAACATAGAAAGAACTGCATACCTTTTCCAGTTTTCTACCTGAAAAATGGTTCTATCATCAAGGTCTTCATGTTCAAAATTATTTAATATTTTTTCTTTTCCTTTTTCTGTTGCTGTATAAGTTGCAAGCCATGGCATTTGTTCAGCAACTTCTTCTGCTATAAATCCATAATCATAATCTAATTGTTTAATTTCATAACTTTCATCTGTATCTAGTTTTTGATTTTTTTTGTAAGTAAATTTTTTAAGTTTTAATTTTTTAATAGTATTTAAGGCAAAAAGATTATCTACTGCTTGTATATTTTCTTTATACCTTGCACTAGAACCACTTCTAGAAATAATCCACCTAGTTGCGCCTTTATAACTTCCTTGCACATACCTAGCGTCTTCTCCTCCGGCAACAACTGAGGCGTCATCGGTAAAGTAATCATTTCCGCTACCGTCTAATGCGCTGCCTCTAAGTATAATATCTGTATTTACATAAAAGTTGTAGCCAGATACTAAATTCATTTCAAAGTGCCTACTTTGGCTCCAGGCTGTTCCTGTGTAGTATGCTGGTTCTAATACTACAGCTTCTGGAGCGGCTGTAGAGGAAGACCTGTACCTTACATTTATTGATCCTAATGTATTTCCAAGTTTAGTTTCTTTATTTGTTGCACTTAAAACCCAAATGGCTCCAGAACTTGCGCCTGCAACAGCATTATTATTAGAGTCTTTTCCATCTGCTCTAATTTGTAATCCTAAATCTGTTGTAATTCCTGTTGCATATATATTATTTGCAAAGACGTTACCAGAAGTGTCTACCTTAAATGTTGGCGAAGTTGCTGCATTTTGAATAAGTGCACCGTTTAATGTTCCTCCAGTAATTGTTCCTGTTGCGGTTATTGATCCGCTAAAGCTTCCTCCTGATGCATTAATAACTCCATTAACAGTTAGTGTAGGGGTAGTTCCTGCAACCACTTCATAATATAATTTATCTCCTAAAGAAAATCTACTTGATGTGTCAACATAAAATGGAGTATTCGCGTTTGCAAATTGATTTGCCCCAAAATATAAAGAACTAGAACCTATTGCTATTCCGCCAGCAGTAGAACTTGATATATTAGCTCCAGTGGTAATTGCTCCAGTTACAGTTAATGTATTATTATTCCACTGTATGTAGTTGGTGGAGTTGCCAACTTTTAATAAAGATGTTGGGACTCCGCCAACTGGAGTTCCTCCAGTTGGATTCCAATACAACTGATTAGTTGCGTTTCCTACAACAAATTCTGAATTACCTGCAGTATTTTCAGAGTTTCTTGCCCATCTATTATTTGCGTCTATAAATATGGAGTTAGCAGACAAAGTTCCTCTAATTGATGCGGCATCGAATTGTGCGGTTCCGTCACCCTTAATAATCCAACCCTGACCTACACCTAGTCCACCTTCAATAAAATTAGATGATCTGATAACAGAAACTCCTGATGATGGAGTGTAAGATTGAATTGGTCCTGAAGCGTTTTTAAGAATAATTTGTTCTGCGCTTACAACTCCTGCGGTTATTTTTGCAGCTGTCAATGACCCAATATATTGGTCAGCAATCAAAGGAGTATTTCCGCTATGACTAACTAAGCCAGTCCATGCCCCTGCATTTCCAGAGGTATTAATTGCTCTGACTCTTCCATAGTATTTTTTATTTGTAACAGTTTCTACGTTTGTTGATGGATCTACAGTTGTGCTGCTGTTTTCAACGGAAACAACAAATACTGTTGACCTTTTTCTTCCTGTGGAAACTAAATTAGAAGAAGTTGTTGACCCATCATAAATTTCATATTCATATTCAGAAAAGTCTTGATCTGTAACTGGTTGAAAAACAAACATTACAGATTCAAAGTTGCAATAAATATTAAAAGAATTAACTGGGCTGGGGACTGATCCAGAAGAAGGAGTTTTTATTCTTATTGAATCTGGAATAGTATCTGATGCAGATATTTCTGTATTCTTTGGCTTTACCGCAAAAAGATAATTTGAATCTGGTTTTAAACCACTGACTGTTTTTCTTATTGTTGCCATTATCTTACTACTCCTGTTGAGACAAATGATATGTCTTCTTTTATTTCTTCTTTTCTTATAGAAAGATTATAATTCTTAGAAAATGCGTACTTGCTTATTTTACATTTTTTGTTTGTAGATGAAAGATTTTTTTTATCTAAAACTTCTATTTCAAAGTTTAATAACTCAAAATAAAAAACTTCAAGAAAATCTTCTTGAAGTCAAAGTTGTATAGCACGAAGAGATGTCACATAACTCC
>JACCDW010389527.1_pt1 | contig 17973 bp, 16 predicted proteins | sample 7449781 | NCBI WGS metagenome assembly JACCDW01 (sample SAMN15323449, study PRJNA562643) | freshwater metagenome | isolation source: river surface water | place: USA:Blue River Watershed | collected 2017-08-18
CGGATCAGCTTCAGGCGGGAAAAAGAACGTTTGGTTGGCACCCATCTCGTGGATGTCTGCAACGACCACGGGCATCCACTCGAGCATCAAGCCAGCATGCGCACGCATTTCAGGTTGCGTCTGAGTGAACCAGTCGCGGTTCATGTCGAATACGTAGTGATTCATCCGACCACCCGGCCAGGGCTCATCGCGCTCGGCGGACAGTGGCGAGGGATCCGGCTCAATACCGCGTGCCGCTCGATTGCTGTTGATGAAGCGCTCACGCCCGTCTGGGTTTTGCAGTGGCAAAACGACCACGACGGTTTCCTCGAGCATCTTCGCGACACGCGGATCGCCGCGCGAGGCCAACAAATGATAAGCGGTCAGCAACGCCGCATCCGTTGTCCCGGTTTCGTTACCGTGTACGGAGTGCGAGAGCCACACGACGGCGGGCATCGACTGGATGATCTTGGCAGCCTCGCCCTGACCGAGGCGTCGTGGATCGGCCAGCTTGGTCATGGAGTGCTTGATCTCATCGAGACGGGCGATATTTTTCTCGCTACTGATCACGCCGTAGATCAACTTACGGCCTTCCCAGCTCTCACCGTATTCAAAAGCACGCATGCGCTGCGGCGCCGCGGCTGCCAAAGCCTCGAAATACCGATTGACCTCCTCCGCCCGAGCCATCTCGGCGCCCACCTCGAAGCCGAGCACACTACGCACTGAGGGAATGGCGACATCGTAATCGGCACCGGGCCAGTAGTCCGCGGTTTGTGGGGCCAGCGTAATCGGAGAGCGAGCAGCCAGCTGAGGCGAACCTGCAACCGCCACGAGTGTTGCAATGACGACACCCACCCGCGCTAGCGTGAACTTGGCAACCATACGACTCACCTCCAATATGATGTTGACATTATCCACGCTGACGGGCTTTATCGGATAGCCTAGCTAAAGCGAATCTTTGGGGCTCCGCATGAATGGACTCTCTGCGCTTGATGCAATGCTGCTGCAGTCGATTTGGATCAGCGGTCTATCTGCAGCCACGCTCGGCATTCTGTGGAACTCCCGCAACCTGTCGGTTTACCTCTGGTGCGTGAGCGGCTTACTCGGCAGCGCGTATACGGTGCTGGCGTTGGGACCGATCGCGGAGTCGGTGTATCCGACCTATTGGGGTAAGACGGCGCTCGGACTCAGCGTTGCCGCTTCTGCCTGGATGAAAGTGGTTGCCATCAGACTGCTGACGCCCGACACGAACCTAAGAAACCATTACTGGATAGCCGCACTCATTGCACTCACCCTCGTTGTTCTGCCGTTGCTCGGGGTATCACGCACAAACCTGTCGATTCTGTTGACACTCTTCATAACTGGCCTGCTCATGTGGCTCGTTCGTGATGTGTTTGACCTGGGTAAGCGACTGCAAATGGGTAATGCCAAAGTGTTCGCCGTCGTACTGGGTCTGCAAGCGGCCGCCATCTCGTTGATGAGCATCTTCATATCAATGAGTGGAGCAGATCCGCTCGCTCCCCCTGCCGATAGGCTGCCGATCAGCTCGACGATCTACACGCTCATCTTGTCGCTGATCAATACCGGGCTATTCATCTCGTTGATCCTCAATCTCAGCATTCGACAAGGTGAAGCACTACGCCAACAACTCCTCGCCGCAGAGGCCAAACAGTCACGCCTCAAGGAACGACAACAACTCCTCGCAGACATGCACGATGGGTTTGGCTCGCAATTGATCACCGCGAAGATACAAGCGGAACGCAGTGAACTCAGTCAACAGCAACTAGTCGACGTGCTCCGCGAGTGCTTGGCGGATCTTCATCTACTCGTCGACGGCCTTGACGACCGAAGCGACACGTTCGCAGACACTCTCAAGCAGTATCGCCAACGAACCGAGCGCAGATTAGCCGCGCATCACGTCTTACTGCTTTGGCGTATCGACCTGCAGGAGGCGCCTGCGCTATCCCCGAAAGTGACGGTGACCGTGCTGCGAATCATTCAAGAGGCGATCAACTACGCCTTGACACACGCCGAAGCTCGCAAAATCATCGTCTCTGCACACTGCACGCTCACCCGCGGCATCACCATCTGCATCGAAGATGATGGCCAGGGGATAAAGTGCGATCAGACAAAGACGCAGGGAATGCAGAGTATGCAGCAACGCGCGCGACAACTCGGCGCAACCCTCAACGTCGGACCCCGAGACGACGCGCCCGGTACTTTGGTTGAACTCACTGACCTGCACGGCGAACGCGGTCAGTTCCAACCTGCTCCCTAACGGTTTTTTGGCAACATCTGCACCAAGGTCGCATCCTTCTTGACGAAGTGATGCCAGAGAGCCGCGAGCGCGTGGACGCCCACGATGGCGAGCATGCCCCAGGCCAGCCAAATGTGGGCTGGCTGCAAAACCTTGGCCCACTCGATGTTCTTGGGTAGCCAAACCGGTAGCTCGAAAAGCCCGAAGAAAAAGGTACGACCACCATAGGTCATCGACGCCATCCAGCCGATCAACGGCACCAGAAGCATGGTCAGATACAACGAGTGATGACTCACCTTCGAGGCGACGATTTGCCAACGCGTCATCCCCAGGGGAAACGGCGGTCGTTGGTTGCGCCAATTCCAGAACAACCGTACGGCGATCAGAAACAACACCAGAAGGCCAAGCGACTTATGAGTTTTCAGCAACCGACTGTATTCGGCTCGGTTCGCCTCGATGGTCAAATCGCCGATATTGACCATGTAGTACATCAGTGCGGTCGTACCGAGAATGCTGAGCGCCATGACCCAGTGGAAAAGCTTCGACAACGCACTCCATGCGACAGCATCGGCTCGCGCCGAGAGACCTGTTCGTGTGACCCACGACAAGACTATCCAGAACAGTGCGATCGACGCTGGCCAAGCAAACAGCAAAATTTGCAGAAGCTGTTTGATGGAATGGAGATAACCCGACGCCCAGGCTGCAAGACCAAGTGCGGGCGCCGCTAGAAGCACGATAACGCCGATCAGGACTTTCATGCCCTGATTCTCCGGCAGAACCCACGGGTTTTTCCAGCCCTCTAGAAACTGCTATCCGATCGAGCTACGCCCGCGTCTTCCAAAGCGAGTACAAAATGCCGGCCGCGAGAATACCGGTCGTCACACCCAGACTCAGCATTGCAGGTACTTTGCCGTCGAACAGCCAATCACCGACGAAGATCTTGGCGCCAATGACGATCAGCACAACCGACAACGCATACTTCAGGTAATGGAAACGATGCACCATCGCAGCCAGTGCGAAGTACAACGCCCGAAGACCCAAGATGGCGAAGATGTTACTGGTGTAGACGATGAACGCATCGGGCGTAATGGCGAAGATCGCTGGTACCGAGTCGATTGCGAATACAAGGTCTGCGATCTCCACCAACACCAAGCACAGCAGCAAAGGCGTTGCCCAAGTAACGAGCTGACCAGTTTTGGTATCCGGCGATCGAACCCAGAAACGTTCGCCATGCAACGTCTCGGTGACACGCAGGTGCTTGCGCATCAGGCGTAGCACCGGATTGCTCGAAATATCCGGTTTTTGATCCATCATCACGATCATCTTGATTCCGGTCGCGATGAGAAACACGGCAAATATGTACATGATCCAAGAGAATTGCATGACGAGGGCAGCGCCCAGGCCGATCATGATCGCGCGCAATACGATGACACCGAGAATGCCCCAGAAAAGAACGCGATGCTGGTACTCCCGCGGGACTGCGAAGTAAGTGAAGATCATCGAGATGATGAACACGTTGTCGAGTGCCAGAGTCTTCTCGACGAGATATCCCGTCACATAAAGCTGCACTGCCGTCCATGCGCGCTCGGCAGAAGATGCGGCACCTGCAAGCTCGGGATCGATGGAGCTAGCACCGGCGTCGGAGAGGTAAATCCAATAGACGGCAACTGCCCATGCCAAGCCCAGCCCGATATACAGGGCTGACATGTTGAGGCTCTCTCGCACACCGATTTCTTTCGAATCGCGATGCATGACACCGAGATCGAAAACGAGCAGCACCAATACGACGCCGATGAATGCCAACCATATCCAGATCGGCATGCCGAGCCACAGCGTCTGCATGAGTTCCATTCGACAGCTCCCGCACGTTCCATGATTAGGGATGAGCCGGCGCAACTCTAGCGACTTTATCTATTCGTACAAATCGTATTTTTCTTCTTGATATTTCGGTTATCTCGATACTTTAAAGGAGGGCTTTCAGTAAAGGATTACCGAAGCGCCTCGACGCTGTAACCGCGAAGAAGCTCTCGCGAAGGCCGGTCACTCGGGCGTATTCCACGAGAACTCGCCGATCCAACTCGTCTTTGACAACGACCGGCGGCACCAACGCGACGCCCGGGCTCTCGCGTGCAACCAAGCGGAGCATCGCCATGTCGTCGACCTCAGCGGCCACTATCGGGCGGATTCCAACCTGCTCCATCAAGGAATCGAATGATTCACGTAGGCTGCTTTCGGGACCCGGCAGGATGATCGGCGTGTGATGCAAATCCTCTGGAAAGCGGAACTTAGCGCGTGAGCGGACCGGCCTGCCCACCAGGCTTGCCTCTTGCTCGCCGATCTTGAATACCCGCCATGGCGTGATCTTGTCACGCGGTACGACGCTGTTCGTCAACACCACGTCCAAAGAGTGAGCCGCCAGCTGCGGCAGCAATTCACGCAGTGAGCCCGATCGCAAAACCAACTCGATGTCGTCACGCCCCAACAGCGGCTGCAACCACCCCAACTGGAAGTTTCGCGACAAGGTGGCGACAGCGCCAATTCGTAATGCGGCGCGCCCCTGTTTTGCCGTGCCTTTGAGCGTACTGAGGAGCTCCTCACCGGAACGAAAGATGGAGTCGGCATATTCGAGGGCGATACGTCCCGCTTCTGTTAGCTCGATCGATCGCCCTTTGCGCTCGAACAGCGCATGTCCGAGCCGCTCTTCGAGCTGTCGAAGCTGAATCGACAAAGCGGAAGCCGAAATGTGTAGCCGTGAGGCCGCGCGGGTAAGGCTGCGCTCATGGGCTATCGCGCGGAAGTAACGCAGGTGGTGGTAATTAAGAGAGCTCACCCACAAATTATATTTTTTATAACGATTGGCTTCAATAATTGAATTGGATCTATAGCGGTTCCAACTCTAGATTGCGCTGCGCCAGCGGTATGTTTGAACCCGCCTAGAAGTGAATCCGTATGAATACCTCCCTTTTTGCGAGCCTCATCGACCCGGCAATCCTGCTGTTCTTCTTCGGAATACTCGCGGGCGCCTTGCGATCAAATCTCGAGATACCGGCGGCAGCCGCCAAGTTCTGCTCTCTGTACCTGCTGTTGGTCGTTGGCTTCAAGGGAGGAACCAGCCTCGCTGCCACGGGTTTCACACCCGCGATGGGCTGGGCGCTGTTGGCGGCGGCCATGCTGGCACTGGCGGTGCCAGCGTGGTCGTTCGCCGTCTTACGACGTCGACTGAGTCCTTTCGATGCCGCTGCGGTGGCGGCAACCTACGGTTCAGTCAGCGCCGTCACCTTCATCACGGCAGTCGGCTACGCCGAGGGCCAAAACATCGAGACCGGCGGCTATATGACAGTCGCCCTCGTACTGATGGAGTCACCAGCGATCATCATGGCGGTCCTGCTAGCGAGCTACGTTCGATCACGCCAGAGCGTCGTCGCGACCAGCGCTACGCCGCTGAGCCTTCGTGCCGTTCTACACGAAGCGTTCACAGACGGCGCCCACCTTCTTCTGCTCGCTGGCGTGCTGATCGGCTTTCTGACGGGTGAGGATGGCAAGCAAGTCATGAAGCCTTTTACGGATCTCCAAAAAGGAGTGCTGGCCTTCTTCCTGCTCGACATGGGCCTGCTGGTGGCGTCTCGCGCGCGGGAGCTGCGCAACAACGGGCCTATCCTCGGTGCATTCGGGCTCCTAATGCCACTGTTCAACGCCGCTGTCGCGATGACTCTGGCAAAGGCATTCGACCTTTCGCTCGGGGATGCCTTCCTCCTGACCGTACTCGCGGCATCTGCCTCGTACATCGTGGTGCCGGCGGTTGTCCGGTACGCTATCCCAGAGGCTAACCCGAGCCTTTACTTCACGATGTCACTGGCGATCACATTTCCGTTCAACATCCTGATCGGGCTGCCGCTTTATCTCTGGATTATCGAGAAACTTTGGTAGCGAGCCGGATATGATCGTAACGCGCCACTAAAAGCCTGAAGGAGATACGTCATGTACCGACCAGCCCCAGGACTCCCCGGACGCCGTTGGATCGAACGCCTGCTCTCGAAACGAGCGCGTCGAGCCGCCAGCAGAGACTTTCTCTTTGACACACTCCCCAAAGGCGGCACCGTCATCGAGGTCGGCGTTTTTGATGGCGACTTCTCGGAGCGTATTCTGGCTATCAACGAACCGGCGATCCTGCACTTGGTCGACCCTTGGTTCACCCGCGATGATGGATCGCTATACGACGGCCCCACCCAAGACTTCGGTTCGAAAGATGCGGCTAGTGCGGCCCTCGAAGAACAGTACCAGCAAGTCGCGCATCGCTTCGCCAAGGAGATTCAATCCGGGCGCGTCGTGATGCACCGAATGTTGTCGCACGAAGCGGCAGCGCTTTTCCCCGATGGGCACTTCGACTGGGCCTATATCGATGCGAGTCATTTCTATGATGACGTCAAGCGAGACCTAGAGTCCTTCTTCCCGAAACTCCGCAAGGGCGGCTACTTCGCCGGTGACGACTATGATCGACGCGGAATCTGGGATCATGGCGTCACTCGCGCCGTGGACGAGTTTCGTCTCGACCCGTCAATCGAGACCATTCGCCTGAAGAATCATCAATTCCTCATTCGAAAACGCTGAGACAGTCTCGCCTATCCGCACGTCCGCTCTCCAGACATTCCGTATCACCCAGCCCATGGCGATGCTTTACGACATCGCACAGACGGTCTGTTGGGTATCACGCTGTCCGAATGACATCGCTCTAGGATGATCTGCGTAAGATAAAAGAGCCGCGGCTTCACACCGTCGGCGATGTCATCAACGCGCACTCTAAGCGGCGATCGAAAGAGGATGAGCAGGAATCCGCTCTCGCCGCTCGAATCATCGATCGAAAACGGTATCTCGCTCGAAACTTCTGACCGCCCCTGATGGTCACCTAGAAATCTGCCAGCGAGCGCAACTCGACAGAAAAAATAGAGCCCGAAGCTGATGGTTCCAGTATCAACCCCAACGATCCCTTCTCCGCTGAGGTGACGAACGAGATCCGTTCGCCGCTTCGGGCTTCGCGAACCACGATTTTCCCAAGGGGCGGAACTCACGTGGTCTCGACGGTTCCCATTCTGATCATCCGGCTTAGGCGTTTCCGCGCGGTATCACACGAAAACCGCACGAGCCCAATCGATTGGTCAAATGCGAACGAAGCGAGACACGACGACAGTCACGATTAACAAACCCACCAGGCCCAAGCCCCACACCACCCATAGCGCCGGAACAATCCAGCCGAGCGATTCACTCGCCGACGGCAATATCGTCGAGACTGTCTGGAGCCAACTCGCGACAGCAGCTAACGTTTCGCGACCACCGAACAAGTCAATGACAGGCGCAACCCATTCGGGAAGCGGAATTCGCGAGACGGCCTCGGTAATCCCACCGACTCCTCCGGATGCGATGGCTCCGACTGACCATTGGACCACTTCGACTGCGATCGCAACGCCTGCAGTCCAAAAGATCGCGAGCAGCACGGCAGTTCCCCAGACAAAAACCTTCACGACCGACCTCACTTATTGCCCAACGAGCGTTCGACGCCCCAACAATACAAAAGTTCATCCGTCTCATCACAATTCACAGATACCAAATCGTGTTTGGAATATCATTGGTGGGCAAATGACGGTACATATTCTGATTCTCTGCACGCACAACTCCGCGCGTAGCGTTCTTGCCGAAGGCATGCTGAGCCACTTGGCTAATCGGCTGAACCTAGATGTACAAGCGCATAGCGCAGGTAGCGCACCGAGCGGCCGCATCAATCCGTTCGCACTCGAAACCCTACAGAGCGCCGGTATCGACACCACCGGTTTTCGCAGTAAAAGCTGGGATGAGTTTACTGGCGCTGACGCACCGCCTCTGTCGATCGTGATAACGGTGTGTGACAGCGCAGCGGCAGAGACATGTCCGATTTTTACCGGACAATGCGAGCGCCCACCGATCAAGATCCACTGGGGTTACCCAGACCCATCAAACGCCGAGGGCGGCGAAGAAGGCAAACGTCGTGCCTTCGAACTCACACGCCAAGCGATCGGCTACCGCATGCTGCAGTTGTTGCAGTTGCCGCTTGAGTCAATGGATCGTGCGACACTCGAAATCGAGCTTGCGCGCATCGCCCGGAGTTGAATCCATGATGAGCGCATCTGACAACGGGACCTCACCCCTCGGAATCTTCGAGCGTTGGCTGTCTCTGTGGGTCGCCCTCGCCATCGTGGGCGGCCTCATCCTCGGCAAGCTCCTGCCTGATGGGGTTGCAGAAATTGCCTCGCTCGAGGTCGCATCGGTGAATCTTGTCGTCGCCGTGCTGATCTGGGCAATGATCTATCCGATGATGGTTGGCGTCGACTTTGCGAGCGTCCGTGACGTCGGTCGCAAGCCTCGTGGACTGATCATCACACTAGTGATCAATTGGCTCATCAAACCATTCACCATGGCTGCCGTGGCGCTGCTGTTTTTCGATTGGCTTTATGCAGATCTTCTGCCGCGCGATGACGCCCAGCAATACATCGCGGGCTTGATTCTGCTCGGAGCGGCGCCCTGCACCGCGATGGTCTTCGTCTGGTCGCAGATGACCAAGGGCGACCCGGCTTATACCTTGGTACAAGTGTCGGTAAACGACCTCGTCATGATCGTGGCTTTTGCGCCAATCGTCGCGCTCTTGCTGGGCGTCACTGACATCGTCGTTCCGTGGGGAACATTACTTCTTTCAGTCGTGCTCTACGTGGTGATTCCGCTCATCGCCGGTGCCGTCACTCGACGCCGTTTGATCGTCGCGCACAGTGGTGACGAACGCGCGATTGATGCATTCACCGCTCGTCTGAAACCATGGTCAGTAATCGGCTTGCTGGCAACGGTCGTCCTGCTATTCGCCTTTCAAGCGGCCACCATCCTCTCTAACCCGTTATTGATACTACTGATTGCCGTCCCAATCATCATTCAGTCCTACGGGATCTTTGCGATTGCCTACGCGTGGGCGTACGCGTGGAAGGTTCCTCACAACATCGCCGCTCCCTGCGCGATGATCGGCACGTCGAACTTTTTCGAGCTCGCAGTCGCTGTGGCCATTGGTCTCTTCGGACTCTCGAGCGGCGCGGCATTGGCAACCGTGGTTGGCGTGTTGGTAGAAGTGCCGGTCATGCTATCACTGGTGGCGTTTGCCAATCGAACGCGCGATCGATTTCCGAGCGCAGTTGGTTAACCACTAACAGTCATTCGAGCGCTGGCTCGATAGACCGTAGAACCTCATCCAGTGCGTAAAAGTGAAATGTGCGATCCGTCGACATTGCAACGAGCAATCCACCGGGGAATCCGGGTAATCCCGTTGCGACGAGATCGATACCGTCAGTGTCTTTCGCTGTAATACGCACTCGCCCAACGAGCGCATGTCGATGGGGGGCGTTGATAGGCCCGTCGAGGTCAAAAAGCCTTAATTCGCCTGCCTGTTGATCGGAAACGAATAAGAGCGCTTTCTCGTGTCCACGACGGAACACCGCGCTCCCCTCGTGATCTCTGGCAAACCCAGTACGTCCGAAGTAGCCGAGTTCGTCGTTTGCATGCTCTGCCGCAGGATCGGCGTGATACTTGCGGATTCCGAAAGTCTCATCACTCGCAAAAACAGCTCCCGTCACCGCGTCGACCGATAGCGCCTCAATCTCCTTACGGCCGCTCCATTCGCCGAAAGCCCTAACCTTGAGGCCCCGCAACGTCCCAGTTCCGTCGTCAATCAATCGGTACTGATGTAGATACCCCTGCTTCGGCGCGAGTCGATCAGAACGACTGACAATAACGAAGATCGCGCCATCCGAGGGACGGGTATACGTTGCCACTCCCATGACATCTCTTGCGCGCTCGCCCGCAAACACCGGAATGCCGCCACCGTCTACCGGTCGCATGTCGGGCAAAGAGAACACCCGTAGGCGATGGGCAAAGCGCTCCGCGACGATCGCTACATCGACTTTGCGTCCCGCGAGCGGTACGTCATAGGCGATATCGACGTTATTGGGGCGAAGCAAACCCCTGACGGTTAGATCGCGCCTAGCTTTCCCATCCAAGCCGAAAGCATAAAGCGCTCCGTCAGAATCCTTATCCGTACCGAGAACTAAGCTGTTGGCAGGATCAGCCCGATCGATCCAAATCGCCGGATCGTCAGAGTCGTACCGTACTGGCTCAGTCACCACGCGCGGCTTCAGTCCACTTGAGGGCTCTGCCGCCAGTGATCCAATCGGAAGGAGCATAGCCCCCGCAGCAGCGGTTACCACGCTCCGACCGAAATGCCCGAGTAAACTTTGGAAAGCGCTCACCATGCGATCGATACTCGCAAACGTATTGCTACAGCTTCAGACGGCCACCAACAAACACGCTGTACCCGAACTTTTCGTACTCGTAGACGCGGCTACGATTACCGTAGTAACGGATACCGGCAGTGTTGGTGAGGTTTTTAGCTTCGGCAAACATCTCGAAGTTCTTGTTGAATTCATAGCTCGCGGTCAGATCGAGCTGATCGCGACCTTCCCAGTAGAGATCCAACTCACCGTCCTCGGCATTGATCTCGTTAAGATAATCGCCGCGATCGGTATAACTTAGGCGAATGCTGATCGGACCCTGCTCGTAGAACAAAGCGAAGTTCGAGACCGTCTCTGACTGACCGGGCAAGGGAAATTTGGAGCGCCCTGCATAGGTTCGACCCACATCGATTTCAGCGTCGACCAACGTGAGGTTCGCAAACACGCCAAAGCCCGACAACCAACCCGGTAGCTTGGTGAACTGCTGCTGCCACGCAAACTCGACACCCGACAACGAACCATCCGCATTCTCCGGTGTGACCAATGTCGCGGCTTGGCCGATGTAGCTGCCTACGCTACGCAAAGTGTAGTTGTAGTCCTTAAGATCCTTGTAGAAAGCGCTCGCGGACAGCAATCCCATCTTGTCGAAGTAATACTCGACAGAAAAGTCGAGATTATTCGACACGGTGGGCTTCAAGTCGGGGTTACCAAGAGAAACGACCAGCGCCGAGCCTTCCTGCGTCTCGAGTGCTCGCGGAACGATATCCGTGAAGTTCGGGCGCGTCATACCGCGAGTAAGCGCAGCACGGCCGATCAGACCGTCATTGAACTCGTAGCGCAACGTCAAACCCGGGAACACATCGGTATAAGAGTGGGTATCGGTGCGTGAACGAATCGTACTCGTACGAGCATCGAACACTGGCGCTGAACCGGTGGTTTCTGTCTTTTCGACACGAACGCCAGCGAGGACACCCAAGCGATCGTAGTCGAGATCCCACATTGCGTAGCCCGACAGGATCTGCTCATCGGCCTGGTAGTCAGCCGTCGCCGACTGTTCGACGCGCGGTGGCGAGTTTCTCTTGGTCGCATCGAAATAGGCGTCCGCCAACGCAGGATCGATCTTGAAACCAAGGTCATAGCCATAATTTCGACTCGGAGTACTAGTCAGCAGGGCTGCCAAGGGCGATGCCGGCGCTGCCGTCGACGCTCTATCACGGAACCGATTCTCATCGGCACGACGCTCGCCATCTTTCAACTTCAAGCCAAACTTGAACTGCCCCTCGCCGCCACCCACTGTAACGGGCAACCGAGCATTGATAGCGAATGCTTGAGTCTCTTCAGCTGTCACGCTCGTACGATAGGCGTTCTCGCGGAAGGCGAAACTGCTCGGCGTCAGATGCTGATTGGTAGTGAACAACGAAATCGTCGGCTCGAGCGTGCTGTTGCGGTAATCGTAAGACAGAGGTGCCGTCGCAGTGCCGAGTGCCGCTGTACGGAATAGAAGTTCATCGCGGCGCGGGTAGGTTTGCTCGGTGTCCGCCAACGAGACGGTAGCATCGACGATAAAGTCACCGAAGGCTCTCTCGCCACCTACCTCGACTGTGGAAATCTGGTTCTGCTGGATACGGTGCCGAATCTGCTTGGCTACGCGGACGTTTCGGAAGCTGGCAGTCTGATCGGTCGCACCGGGCAGCAGAACACCCTCTGACCAGAGCACAAGCAACTGGTTTCGATACTCATCGTCGGTAAACTCGGAGTGAGTTCCACGAACAAAGAAACGGTCATCGTCCGAATTGCGCCACTCGGCCGCACCAGTTAACGCGATGCGCTCACGCTGTGTGTTGTAGTCCTTGAAAAGGTTCTCAACGATGCCAAATACCGACCCGCCCTCCGGTCGCGTCAGACGGTTCCAGACGGTCTCGATGTTGTCGACTTCGCGATCAGTCTCGGAGTAGCTAGCCGAAAACAACAATCCGAACTTGCTGTCATCGCCCCAAATGTTGCTGATCGAGCCCGAACCGCGCTTGTCGTGGGTACCACCGAACTCGTTGTAAGAGCCGCCCGCTGACGCACGTGCACGGAAACCCTGGTAGTCAAACGGGGACTGAGTCTTGATATTGATCGCACCGGTGATGGAATCTGCGTCCTGATCAGGACGCAAAGTCTTGCTGATTTCCAACTGGCCGACGATGTCCGAGGGGATCGTGTCCAGATCGATCGCACGGGTCGTCGGGTCGGGCGCCGAGATACTCACACCGTCGATGGTGACGGCCGAAAACTCTGACGGACCACCACGAACATTGATGTAGCGGCCTTCACCTTGATCGCGTGCAATCGCGATACCCGCCACGCGCTGTAGCGCCTCGGCAATGTTCGGATCCGGAAAGCGGCCCACGGTATCCGCTGAGACGATATTCGTCACGCTACGCGAGTTCTTCTGCTGCTCGGCAGCACGAGCCGCTGCGTCGACGATTGCGGTGATCACTACCTCCTCGAGCTGATCAGCTTCTTGTGAGCGAGCAACGGTAGACGCTACGGCTCCAAGTGCGATTGCGATACAGACGGCACGATGGATCACAAGATTCGGCTTCACGAATAACCTCTGGCGACAATGTCGGTGGACGGAAAATCGGGCGCCAGAATTTTGTCGTTTGAAAATGACGTCTTTGTGACAACTACAAGTCAATTCGATGTCACTTCTCAGGTCAGTTACGTCAATTCACTACCATCAAGGGAGCACCCGCTGTCGAGCAGCCTCGCCAATGGAAACCTGAGTTACACCCGCGATTTTTCACGACTCCGCTATCAATGAAATCAAGTTGTAATAAGTTGAGCTTATCTTAAGGGCAATGCGAATCCTCATGATCTCGGATGTCTACTTCCCCAGAGTCAACGGGGTGTCGACGTCGATCCAAACCTTTCGGCAGGATTTGGTGAGTCTCGGACACGCATGCACCTTGATTGCACCGCAGTATCTACAATCACCGCACATCGCCGATGACGCCGACGTTGTCCGAATTCCCTCGTTTCAGGTACCGCGCGATCCGGAAGACCGGGCGTTCAACTGGAACGAGTTCATGCACTACACCTCGCGGCTGCGGCCCGAGGATGTTGACGTGGTGCACATCCAAACACCGTTCCTCGCGCACTATGCCGGCGTTCGTGTCGCACGACGTTTGGGTGCGCCCATCGTCGAGACGTACCACACCTATTTTGAGCACTATCTGCATCACTACGTGCCCGGTTTACCGGCCTCGTGGATGAAGGCTCTGGCACGCCGTTTCACGGTCTCGCAGTGCCACGACGTGCAAACGGTGATCTCGCCTTCACGCCAAATGGCCGATGCACTGCGTGCCTACGGCGTGCAAACGCCGATCGAAGTGCTGCCCACCGGCTTGCCGGCTGGTTGCTTCGCGCCTGGCGACGGAGCCCGTTTCAGAGCCGCTCACGGAATCGATCCGCAGCGCCCCGTCGCACTCTTCGTCGGGCGCGTCGCGCATGAGAAGAACATCGATTTTCTGGTTCGAATGCTCGCACGTCTGCGAATCAAGATTCCCGATGTGCTGTTGATCATCGCGGGAGAAGGGCCTGCCGAGTCGCACATTCGTCAGCTCGTGACCTCGCTAGGTCTTGATACGAATGTACTCTTCAAGGGCTACATGGATCGTACGACGACGCTACTCGATTGTTATAACGCAGCCGATGCCTTCGTATTCGCTTCGCGTACCGAGACGCAAGGTCTGGTGTTACTCGAGGCGATGGCTCAGGGCACACCGGTCGTCTCGACGGCGGTTATGGGCACGGCGGATGTGCTGGCCGGCGTGAAGGGTGCCGTGGTGGTTCCCGAGGATATCGAGGCGTTTTCCGACGGTGTCGTCTCGGTACTGCGAGATCCTGCCAAGCGCATGCTGCTATCGGAGCTCGCCCGTGAAGATGCGCAACGCTGGACCTCGCGAAGTATGGCTGAGCGCCTCTCTCGCCTGTACGAGAACGTCATTGAGGCGGATGTGTCGCGCAGTGCGTTGACCTCATGAGCGCCTTCTTTGTTCGAGTCGATCACGCCGAACGAAGACTTTGTCTGCTCGCGAACGCTGCGTGTCGTCGCCGCTTCATTCGTCATACCTTTCGAATCGTCTCCCGCCTAGGTGACGGTATTTTCTGGTACGTGCTAAAGGCCGCCATGCCAATCATCGCGTGGACAGGTGGCCGCTCGATCACGCAGGGTCTTTGGATTTCGCTCGAGATGTTCACCGCGGGCGCCTTCGGATTATTGCTCTACAAGACACTCAAAAACAGGTTGGTGCGTGAACGGCCGTACATTGGATTGATCGGTATCGAATGCGCCATGCCACCGCTAGATCGCTACAGCTTTCCCTCGGGACACACCTTGCATGCAGTGATGTTCACGGCGATTGCGATATCGCATGTGCCGGAACTGGCAGTGCTGTTGGTGCCGTTCGCCTTGCTAGTCGCGGCGTCGCGCGTGGTTCTCGGTCTGCACTACCCCACCGATGTGCTCGCTGGTGCGCTACTTGGTGCGCTGATCGCACAGGGATCGAATTCGCTTTTCTAGCACTTAAGTGAGTAAGGAGCGACGATCCCTGAAAACTATCGATCGACTCGATAGCGGATCGTCGCTTCCTTTAGGCGCCTGATTGTGGGGCGCTAAAAACCAAATCCAGATCCAGCGCCCAGCAACGTGGCCACCCCTAACAAGGCAAAAATTCCAGCAGCGATGGAGTGCACGAGGCGCATCGGAATTCTGGACGCCAGCTTGTCGCCTGCGAATACGGCCGGTACGTCGGCAATCAACATACCGAGCGTTGTACCGATCACGACCATCAGAGGCGCAGCGTAGTGCGCAGCCAGCGCGACCGTGGCGATTTGGGTTTTGTCACCCATCTCTGCAAGGAAAAACGTGACGAGGGTCGCACCGAAGACACCAAACTTCTGCGCTATCTGGGTCTCCTCCTCCTCGATCTTGTCGGGAATGAGTGTCCAGATGGCCATACCGATGAAGGAAAGCCCCAGCACCCAACGCAAAATCTCGGGGCTGATGGTCGCGGTGATCCAGGCACCCAAGGCACCTGCCAGACCGTGATTCACCACGGTGGCAACCAGAATGCCGAGGATGATGGGCAGCGGTTTTTTAAAGCGCGCGGCGAGAATGAACGCCAACAACTGAGTCTTGTCGCCAATTTCTGCCAGAGCGACGACACCAGTCGATACGAGTAGGGATTCCATAAACACTCCGAGGCCGGTTGCATAGACTAATGACTGCAGCACACCCCGGCCACGACAGGAGTGCAGCAGTCAAAGGTCTTGCCAAGTGCGATACCGCCTGCGCCATGACCGATCGGTCAAGTGTGTTGACGCAGACCACCCCGTTGAAAACGAGACGCGGCTACTCCCCAGTGACGCGCGCAGATTATCACGGGCGCTGATTCTAGTCATGTTGGGCGCGTTGCCGCGCCATCAACGACGCGGCAACATGCTCGATCAATACCCTCACTCGATGCGACACGTATCGATTACCCGGTAGCACGGCATACACACCAAGCGGAGTGATTTCGAAATCTTCGAGCACTTCGCGCAACTCGCCGCGCTCGAGATAGGGAGCCGCGATGAAATCAGGCTGTCGCGCCACCCCCATACCTCGCGCGCAGGCCTCTGCGAGCAGCACGCCGTTATTAGCGCTGATATGACCGCGGACGGGCACACGGTGCTCACGATCTCCCTGCCGATAAGTCCAGCTCGCCGGCGTCGGATCACTGGCATAGATCAAACATTCGTGATGCCGTAGTTCCGAAGGATGTCGCGGCACGCCATGCTGAGCCAAGTAATTCGGCGATGCGAGCGTCATCAATCGGCATGCGCCGAGCTGACGAACGACATCGCCCGGCTGCAAAGAGGAAGTCACTCGGATGGATAAATCGAGGCCCTCTTCAATGAGATTCGATCGCTCATCGGAAAGATCGAGTATCAACTCGACGTGCGGATGTTGTTTAGCAAAATCGAGCAATGCCGGCCCGAGTACCTGTAGCCCAAAACTCAGTGGCAGTCCAAGTCGAATCAAACCTCGAAGATCGGCCTTCTCCTCCGCAAGACCCGTCTCGGCAGCGTCGACCAGATTTAGGATCACTCGACACTTCTCGAGATAGGCGGCGCCCGCTGTGGTGAGAGCAAGCCGGCGCGTACTCCGCGTGATCAACTTGACGCCGAGCTCTCTCTCGAGCGCAGCGACTTGCCGCGTGACGACCGATCGAGCCACCTGCAGTTGCTCGGCGACTGCCGAAAAGCTGCCTGTCTCGGCGACGCGGACGAATGTCTGCATGGCATTGAGCTTGTCCATTGTTGCTAATAATGCAACAAATTAGTGTGCACTTGGGTGTTTTTCGGCTTCTGTTTAAGCCTTATGGTTCGCGCCCATGAACGCTCAACCCGCCCTATTCGTTCCGCACGGCTCGCCGATGTTCGCGCTGAACCCGGGTGCCGCCGGCGCCGCCCTGCGCGCTCTTGCGGGCCGACTGACGCGACCACGAGTAATCGTGGTCGTGAGCCCGCATTGGGAAACCCTCATGCCGACGGTAGGCGCGGCGACCACGTTACCGACCATTTACGACTTCAGCGGGTTCGATCGCCGTCTCTACGAATTGAGTTATCCGGCGACGGGCTGCCCGGCTGCCGCCCTCGAGGTCGCCGACGCGCTGCGTGCTGCAAGGCTTCCGGTCGCCCTCGATGCGACTCGCGGACTCGACCACGGCGCATGGGTGCCGCTGCGTCACATGTTCCCCGACGCCGACATTCCGGTCGTACCGCTGTCGATCCAATACCAAGAGGGACCGACCTTCGCCCATGCGGTCGGACGAGCGCTGTTCCCCTTGCTGCAACGCGGGTTCTTGATCGTCGGCTCCGGCAACATCACGCATAACCTGAGCGATTGGCACACGGCGATGCAACGCGGCGGCATCGACGCAGACTATGCGCAGCGATTTTCCGATTGGGTCGAAAACCGCCTCGAAGCGCAGGCGATCGATGATCTGCTCGACTATCGACGAGCACAGTTCGATGGTGTCCGCGCTCATCCACGCGACGAGCACCTGTTACCCCTGTTTACCGCGCTGGGCGCTGGAGGCCCGGGTGCGAAAGCGACCGCCTTCCACCGCGGGCTCAGCGAATTTGTCCTCGCCATGGATGGCTACGTCTTTCAACCGCGAGAACGCCTATGAGCACCAACTACCACCCGGTTGCCAAGACACTGCACTGGCTGATGAGCATCCTGATCATCGGACTGCTCGCGCTCGGCCTCTATATGCACGAGCTGCCACTCTCGCCACAAAAACTGGAGTTGTACTCCTGGCACAAATGGTTCGGTGTGACGGTGTTCATCCTGGTGTGGCTGCGACTCGCATGGCGACTCGTTCACCCTGCGCCACCACCGCC
>JACCDW011280921.1_pt1 | contig 17973 bp, 22 predicted proteins | sample 7449781 | NCBI WGS metagenome assembly JACCDW01 (sample SAMN15323449, study PRJNA562643) | freshwater metagenome | isolation source: river surface water | place: USA:Blue River Watershed | collected 2017-08-18
GGCTTTGTATTTGTTAATATGACCGGGTTGTAAATAATGTCTGGTCTGAAATATCCAGGTTTCGGTTTTGTTTTCTGAGTCTTTAATTAGATCATCGGTATAATCGTATACTGTAATTTTTGTAGAAGGATAGTTTGTTGAAATCCAATTTAATAATGGTTTGGCAGCAAATTCCCATTCGCTTAAGGTATTTTCGCTTCTAAGATCCCATGCATTACCAGTGACATTTTTGTCTCCGCCTTTGGGATAACGAAATACCACTTCATCCAGATGTATACCATTGAGTAAAAAACTAAAAATAACTGTGGTTGAATCTGAACCCCCAGAAGATTCGACTCTAATATAATCGTATTGATCTCTTAATTGTTGTGCTCGTTGACGATAGAGTTCGTCTAACGATTCCTCGGGTTCAACATGCCAGGGATATTTTATAAACACATCTTCGTTAAAAAACCACCGAACTTGAGATTTAGTTTTTGTGGCGCTGATTAATGCGTGGTATTTGTTGTAATAAATTTCGTTGTTGACCAGATAGTAGCCCAACTTTTTATTGGGTTCAAAATTTAATCCAGCAAATGAAGTATGTTCGATTTTGATTGACATTGAAAAAAAATAATAATTACTTGATATTTATTTGTAAATATGCTATACTAAATAAATTCAGGCGCGGGATGGAGAAGGAGTATCTCGAGAGTCTCATAAGCTCTAGTCCCTGGTGCGATTCCAGGTCCCGCAACCACTTATGCTTTATTTGATATTACATCCACTCAAACGTCCAGCAGAAAAGCAAGCCGACTTATTACGTGCCACATTAGACCTGTACGGAGTGGACTACACTGAATGTGGTGTAGAAGCAGTACCCGATGGTGCTACAATCGTTACCGACTGTTTCCTTATGGAAACCCCCTGTGGTGATCCGGGTGATACTATTGCCTCCCGGATACTCGAGAAAGCCTCAGGACGAAACAATGATATTATATTTTATTACCCTAGCGAAAGCTACGCAACACTATCGGCAAGTTTTTGTCCTACAGCAGAAGCACTAGAGCAAAAGGGCATTAACGGTTATTTAATCAAGTGCGGCGATTGGGACATAGATGGCTACGTAAAGAACTATAACATGCCGGAGTTCTTTGCGTGGATCATCAACAATGAATTTAATCGTGCTCGCTTAGAGTACACATGTAATCAAATCGACACAGCAGTAAAGACACATAAGTTTTTATTTCTCAACGGAGAATATCGAACCAATAGAGAACAGTTTTTTGAATTATTCAGAGAGACTGGATTACTAGAAAACAGTATATGGAGTCATAGGTCGGGTAAAAGTGCTGAGGGGTTTGGTCCAGACCAAGATTGGCCAGATCCATTTGTACATCCAGACTTTCGTTTTTATGCTTACTATCCTAGTCACTATTATCAAACAGGTATAAGCATTGTTAGCGAAACTACACAGAACGAATGGTTCCCAACAGAAAAGACTTATAAAAGTTTAATGCTAGGACATCCATTTGCGGTTTATGGCGGCCAACATAGTTTGTCTAAGATTCGGGCTCTAGGATTTGAAACATTCAGCAACGACATAGATGAGTCATATGACTTGTGTGAGTATCCAATTGAACGTGCTGAACGGTTGGTCAAGAGTTTACGGGGATCCGGTACACCGCAACCTAGCAAACATAATAGGCAACAGTTTCAAAAAGTGGCTAATTCGGTATACAAACATTTGCTAGACATCTTGCAAGACATAGACAAACGTGTTATAATAAAAGAAAACTTTACGGTCGATACACGTATTTTACAGAAATATTTTTTAAATTGAAACCTAAATTAATTAAAGCCTACATGAAAACTGCAGAGACGTTTGCAGAACTAAGTCATGCTAGACGCTTACACGTTGGCGCTATTGTGGTCAAGGATGATAGAATTATCTCTATCGGCTACAATGGTATGCCAGCAGGTTGGGACAATAACTGTGAAGATGTTATTCAGCACAGTGATGACACCACGTCTTTAAAAACCAAACCCGAGGTTCTACATGCTGAAACAAATGCTATTGCAAAATTGGCGAGGAGTAGTGACAGTGGTCTGGGGGCTGATATTTTTATCACTCATAGTCCTTGCCTGGATTGCGCCAAACTCATCTATCAGTCTGGTATTAAGCGTGTTTGGTATGGCGCTGAATATCGTAGTAGCGATGGACCTGATTTTCTCAGACAATCAGGCGTAGAAGTAAATCAAGTTAAAAATTAATACGGAGAGTTGGCCGAGTTGGTCGAAGGCACCTTCCTGCTAAGAAGGCATCGGGGCTAAAACTCTGATCATTGGTTCGAATCCAATACTCTCCGCCAAACACTATGTTAAAAGATTCGTTTTGCTCAAGCCCCTGGTTTCATGTTAGATTAACTTTTGACGGAAGTTATGAACTGTGCCGCTGGGCCAAAAACGCAAAAACTAATTTTAACATTCGCAACACAACTTTAATGCAGTTTTACAACAGCGAGCCCATGCGTCGACTTAGGCTAGATTTGCTAGATGGACGAACACCTGCACACTGTGAATCCTGCTATTATCAAGATCAATTTGGCAAATTGTCAGGGCGTGTTAGGCAATTGAACAAAAGCGCAATTACCATGTCAGAGTTTCCCTTGACATTTCGATCGAGTCCGCACTTGCCTTTGTTTGAATACAGCAATGACATGCTGGGTGCTTCGTGCCATTGGCCCACAGATTTGCAAATAGATCTTGGAAATGCCTGCAACAGTGCCTGTGTCATGTGCGACCCAGAATTTAGTTCTCGCTTGGTTGCAGACTATAAAAAATTAAACCAACTCAATTCTGATCTGTTTGCCAAACCGGTGATATCACAGTCCTGGACTGAGGATGCTGAGACAGTTGAACGTTTTGTACAGGAACTGCAATCTTTTCCTTACATACGTTACATACATTTCCTTGGCGGTGAAACCTTGTATAATCAAGCCTTTTACAACATCTGTGAACAGATAGATGGCACAGATATAATTGTGGGCACAACCACCAACGGCACAATCTACGACAAACGTATAGAACAATTGATACCCCGGTTTCGAGAATTTCATCTAGGTATCAGCATTGAATCTGTGACTGGGCTAAACGACTACATACGTTATCCTGGGCCCACTGATCGCATACTAGAAAATATTCGTAAATTTGTGCAACTAAGGGATCAACATCCAGGACTAAAATTGGAACTTAGAATAACCCCTAACTTGTTCACAGTGTATGAACTGGACTTGTTGTTTGAATTCATGATAGAACATGACATTATTGCCGAAAGTTGTAATATCTTGCATCAGCCACGTTGCTTGCGCATGGAACTCATGCCCGAAGACATTAGACAAGAAGTAGTGGAAAAATTACAAAAAATTGTTAACCAACTGGGCAAGTATGAACCACAGGTTAACACAAGACGATCAGATCTGAGTCATCAGATCATTGCACAAATGGCCAACGAATATCTAAATTTTGTTCGCACGTACACATCTCCTGCAGATAGCGAACAATCTCTTCGGGAATTAGTTAATTTTTTAAAAAGTTTTGAATCAATTAGACACAACAGTATTCTAACCCATGCTCCAAGATATGAACAATTTCTCAGACATATTGGCTATTGAAACCAGTGACCAACTAAAGATCAAATTGACAGTGATTGTTCACGGTAACATAAACTATCAAATGCAACTCAATGGTCAGCCAATCACCGATCCGCACACTGATCTAACCGTGGATTTGTTTGACTCTGTTTGTTTGACTTGCCACGTAATTAATGTTGATGACGGTGCTGTGGAAATCAAACAGTTGAGCATAAATGGTACAGAAATTCTTCCACTTTATCAGCACCTGGCTGATCCAGCCACAGCCTGGATCAATCAAACAGGAATCTGGCAGTTTGAAATACCCAGCCCATTTTACACCTGGTACCATGCAATTTCTGGACAAGGTTGGGTTGCATAATCTATGATTATCCTGTATAATTAACACATTATTAATAAGTTTGAGCACATGGTGTGGCGACCATCTGATACTTGTGGTAGTCCTGATAGCAGTAAGTAGTAAAGGCCCCGTGGCACGAGAGTGCAATATCGGATACTTCCGAGGGTATAAGGATATTTTAAAACTGCGAAAGGGTACAAGATTCCATGAAAAAGCCTGTGAAGGCGAGCCTTTTAGTGCGGGATAGCGACCCGTAGGCAATGTGGTCCACAGTCGAAAAGCAGATTTTAGTGTGCTCAAACTTATTAAATGGGATAAATATCTTATATAAAAATCCTTTTGGAGAATCCTATGAATCAAACAAGAAAAATCACCTGGTTGATTGCTCATGAGCCTGTGCAACTGTTTTTGCGTACAGCCCAAGCATTCAAAGAAAAAATTGCAGAATTAACTGATGGAAAATTTGAAGTAGAAATTTACACAATCAAAGAATATGATGCAAAGTATCCTAACAAAAAAACCAAGGATACCTCTATGTCATTCAAAGCAGATCCAATGCTGTTATTGGACCAAGACGATATTCAAATGAGTCAAATGCATATCACTGAATTGGCTCGTTGGCATAGCCCAGAATTTTTAGCATTGGAAATGCCATTTATTTTCTCAGATCATGATCATGCCAAGCGTGTATTAGAAGGCCCAATTGGTCGTAAAATGCTTGATGATCTTAAAGACAAGAGTCCTGCTAAAGGCATGGAATTTACATATTCGGGCGGTTTCCGTTGTATTGTTAGTGAAACACCTATTAATGATTTAGACAGTTTAAAAGGTCTCGGATTTGCTACAACATACAATCCTGTCACACTTGACACCTGCGAAGCCATTGGTGCTATCCCCCAAATATTTTCAATGAAAGATTTGTATGTTGATCCAGATTTCTTCAAACAAGAAGGTGTTGGTGCTGATGCATTGGAAACAACTATTCCTCGTTATTTGGCTCAATTCAAAGATACAAGTAAAAAATATATGGTTAACACCAAACACAATTTATTCTTGACTAGTATTATTATTGGGAATAAATTTTGGGATACTTTGTCTCAAGAAGAACAACAACAGTTTAGTGAAGCATGCAAGTATGCTAGTCGTCTTGAAAGAAAGTGGAGTGTGGAAGATGCTGAAGCATTTGCTGCTAAGGCGGATCACAGCGATATTGGCGTAACTTATGCAGAACTCAGCGAGGAAGATACTGCAAAATTTAAACAAGCAGTTGCTCCGTTGTATGACAAATACAGAGATTTCTTTTATCCAGGTCTCATTGACGGAATTATCAAATCATAATTTGTGAATTCTCCGTTTCAAAAAACACTCAAACAAATAACATTTAAAACATTTTACCGTAACCGGATAGAAACATTCGGTTACGATAATTTGTTTTCCAATCGGCGTGTGTTAATTTTTTCCTTAACAAATATTCGCACTATATGTTCAGGAAAACAGTTAAAAAGTTACATGAACAATTATGAAAAATTCAAAGAACTTGGAATTGATGAGATTTGTGTGATTGATTCCACGGATTGGCTAATAGGTCCTTACATAGATAAAAGATCTACAGAAATAAAAGGACTCCCTGACAGGGACATGACATTTGTTCGTGCTCTAGCAGATCACTATAACTATCAAAAAGACACAGTTGATTTGGCCAGATTCTGGCAATATGTGGTTATTATCAACAACGGTGAACCAGAAAACTTTTGGCATAATCCTTTCAAATCTAATGCACCTCTAACCATACTCAAAGATCAAGCATATAGATATAGAAAATTATCAGCCGATACAGTTTTAAAATATCTAGTTGACAACAATTAGTAAAATAAGTATAATATAACAATGCCGGTTTAGCTCATTAGGTAGAGCAACTGATTTGTAATCAGTAGGTGGTCAGTTCGAATCCGACAACCGGCACCAAAATTGTCCGGCACTCGCCCGCAAGGAGAGCAAACAGTATAGCCAGAATCTACTGGTGAATCCACAGGACGCTGTGGGCTACGGATATCAGGGAGGATAACTCCCAACCCAAACATTATGAACGAACCAAAAAAATCTAAAAATCCATTTGTTAATTTGGCTAACGCAGCCCGAGCGGCCGCTGCCAATCCGCGAGTACCTGGTACCAAAACAGCACAAGTGCAGGCCGCCAAATACGGTAGTCAAGTAAGCACAAACAAACCGGCCAAAAAATCTGCCGGGCGCGGTCGATAACCAAACTTGTTGACCTTTAATTAAAAAGATGTTATACTGTTTATAGTATAACCTTAATTGGAGTAGTCAAATGTTTGAAAGTTTAGAAATTCGCCGTGCGGCCAATGGTTTTATTTTGGTAGTTAATACCGAAGAAGATGCCAAGGAATATGTGTACGATACCGAACGCAAATTGGTTCGTGTGGTCAAACAATATCTTGGTGAACGTGTTACTGCACAAGAAGCCGAGTAATTACCAAATAAAGTTTTTTGCATAGTAGTCAACTATGCCTTTTAGTTCTTGATCAAAATTGGCCTTGGGTGTCCAACCCAGGGCTTTAATTTTGCTATCGTCAATTGCGTAACGCACATCTTGCCCTTGACGACGAACAGTTAAATCCAAATGTTCGTCATAGGCGCCATTACATCCACCTAGATAATACAAGTCAATGATTTTACGAGCAATCACAATATTTTGTTCTTCGTAATTGCCAGATATGTTGTAAATTTCATTGGTTATTCCAGATTCGATGATGGTAATGACGGCTTCTGCGGTATCTGAAGCATGCAACCATGTGCGTCGAGGAGTTCCTTCGTTGTGCAAAGGAATTAGTCGTCCCAGACTCAGTGCCTTGATACTAGTAGGTATAAATTTTTCAACATACTGCCCAATACCATAGTTGTTGGTAGGACGAACAATAACATACGGAACACCGTAGGTTCTAGCCCAGGCAGTGATCAACATGTCTGCGGCTGCTTTAGTGGCAGAATATGGATTGCTGGGTTTGAGCATGTCTGTTTCTTTGTGAAATCCTGACACAATATCTCCGTAGACTTCGTCGGTACTAAAGTGCAGTAGTACAGGTTTGTGTTTGCGATCTTTGATCAGTTCTAACAAATGATGTACGCCATTCACATTGCTTCTTAAAAACACATCACTGCTCAAAATACTGTTGTCCACATGACTTTCGGCTGCGGTGTTGATGATATAATCGCACTCGTAAAGGTGTTCAATGTCGTTGATATCCATTTCATCGTAGATAAAATTTGGATGATCATAAAAATCACAGTCTTTGATATTGGCGGCATAAGTCATGCTATCAATGCCTCGCACTTGCCAATCACGCTGTAAACAGGCACGAGTCACATAACTGCCAATGAATCCAAAACATCCAGTTACATACACTACACGTTTCATATTTTTCTCATCAAGTTCAAGTATCCTGGATTGGCGCTGTTGATCCAGGTGTTAAAATCTTTTTCCAGTTCTGCTAAGTCTGCTGGACGATACTGCTCAATATGTGGTAGACTCAGCAAAATCAATCTATCATCGTCAGCCCAATGACTGACACCATCGTGACTGTAGTCTCGATCACGTCCGGATCCCAGCAACTTTACATTAATGCCTTCGTAATTCACATAGTTGCGCAAGAACTCAAATCCACGATATAATAAAAAACTGCTCATTGAATAGCACACCGGTACAAGCCCTTCGTTGGCCATGCCAATGGCTGCACCTATCATGAGTTGTTCGGCTGCACCCACATTGTAAAAACGATCTGGGTAAGCATTGCGAACATGATCCAGGATACCAAATCCCAGGTCTGCAGTGATCACACGAATCTTGGGATTCTCATTCATTTCCAACAACAACAGTTCAGCGCATTCTTTTCTCATTTTGTCAAGTACTCGTAGTCTTCAGGTTTTAATACATAGTAGTGTGTGAGTAATTCTTTGGCAAACGGCCAGTGCAGTGGTCCGCTCTTGCGTATGTTTATTCTAGGCAAAAAGGTCTGTAACCTGTTGCACAAATAAGGCACATCGATGCTGTCGTAGGCACCTAAACCGTTGATGTTTACATACACTTCTAGATTGGGCACAGGGTGTTCATGTATAAAACGTAGGCTTTCCCAGATTGATCCTTCGGCACATTCACCGTCACTGATCATACAATAAACTTTCTTGTTGGGTGTGGCCAAGGCATGTCCGACTGCTATAGGCAGTCCAGATCCCAAACTACCAGTGGAACAGTACAGGTAATTAGCCATGTCACGTCCAGGGTGGATGCCATGTTTATGTAATAATTCAACTGGATCTACACCATAGTATTTCTCCAAGACCACATACAGAGCCAGGCCAGCATGTCCGTTGCTGAGTATGAACACTTCGTCATCTTGACGACAAGCATATATTTCTTCAATAATAGGCAAAGCACTCAAGGTTGAACTCAAGTGGCTGAGACGTTCTTGATAAGTTATGTCAACGACTCTGCGTTGTAAGGGTGTCATTTCCATGCAAATATTTGATCGTGAATAATTGGTTCGGCCGAATAGCCAGCATTCTTTAACACTGATATCAACTGTTGTCTGTTTGATTCTAAGTTACCGGGCCATAAAATTCCATCATTGCTGTTGGTCTGATGTGTTTCAATAAACCAACTACCAATTTGGTCCTTGACAGGATCCAGTGTTGCGTCAGTGATAGCCACAGTTTCTGATCCTTCGATGTCGCACTTGACAAAATCTACCCAGTCAAGATTGTTTTCTTTGAGCACACTGGCAATGGTACGTGATTGTACACGTACTTCTTCGCCCACATGATTTACCATTGAGTTAATTGTGGGATTTTCATTGATGTAAAAACTGATTTCCCCATCTTGATTACCCAGTGCTGTTGCCTGTATGGAAATCTTGCTGATATCCTTGGTAAGTTTTTGTAGAATGTTAAATGTGCGTGGTGTTGGTTCCAGACAAATAATCTTTTGAGCACTGTCCTGTGCATACAGACTGAATAGGCCAATGTTGGCACCAATATCCAGTATGACCAAGTCTTGCTTGTTGGACAGCACTGGGTCATACAAGCGTTCATTGTTGATTTGATCCAATACAATGTTGGTCATGTTGATATCACCACGATCAAACCATTCGACTACTTCGTTGTCAGTGGAATCAATTATATATGTTCTATTTTTTGTTGTATTAATTTGTTTTTGCATGTTTCATCTTTTCTATAAAATCTTGTATGCCTGCGTCTAAATCATACTGGAGTTGAAATCCGCAACGCAAACGTAACTTGGTATTGTCGCAAACCCAAACCTGACTTTCGTAAGACTTGCTGAGTTGATCGCGTTTTTCCACTGGTGCCACTCGACCAGTCACACGTTCCCAGGCCTCTAGTACTTCAAAGTTGCTGTACTGCCGTCCCGACCCAAAGTTTATGATTTCACCAGGTTCCCAACCAAAGTCCTTGACATGGTCTACGGCACGCACAAAGTCTTCAATGTAGATAAAGTCATGATAGCCCTGATACAAGGTCATGGGTTGATCTTGAAAAAATGCACGATACAAGGTAGGAAATAGTCTATGTGGTCGTTCGTGTATGCCATAGCCTGAATAGATACGTGCTACCAAGGTTTTGAGTCCGTACTGTCTAGCATAGGCCTGACACAGTAGTGTGGCTGCCCCCTTGGTGGCTTGATACACATCTACAGGATTAATTGGATCTGATTCTGTGGTAGCACGATTCACAGGACCATATTCGGCACTGCTACCTATCTGTATAACTCTACACTCAGGACAGTATTCACGCACACTTTCCAAGATTTCGTTTACCAACAATATGTTAGAGTCAACCATGACTTCGGTGCGATAGATTTCGCCAGCACAGTGTATGATTAGATCTGGTTTATGTACATATATGGCACCACTGAGCCTCATGCTGGTTCTAGTGTGCTCTACAACTTCGTGATTGGTAGAAAAATAATCAGCCAGGCTACGACCCAAAAATCCAGTGGTGCCAGTGATCAGTATTTTCATTATTGTACCTGTTTTAAAAATTCATCTATTTTTGTGCTATGTATCAACAGCAGATCTTCGCTGGGACGTGTAGGATCTGCTGGCAGAAACGTTTTTGGATACAACGGCACATAGTTCATGCTGTCAATGATGTCAAACATGCGACTGGTTGCTGTGGAATCAAACCCACTAAACCATTCAGCAAACAATTTTGGACGTATGCGATCAACAAACTCTCTACTGCTATCTAGTATAGCATAATCGTGCCCTTCAGTGTCAATCTTGATCACGTCAATGCGATCAATTTCTTCTTGGGTGAGGTACTTGTGGCACAAGGTTTCCAAACGCATGCCGGGCACTTGTATGCTACCTGACCCAGATCCAATACCCCAGTTATGATTTACCAGGCCACCATTGCACATGCCGTTGTTGTGATCACTGAATGTGACAGTGACATTGTCTTCAGTGGTCACAGCCTCGCTGGCTACCACAAACTTTCCCAGATGTCGATTCATATTGCAGGCAAATTCCAGCCAGGGATATATGGTTGGGTTACACTCCACAGTAAGTACACAGTAACCACTCATGGCCAACATAGGCACAGCAGTGTCTCCGCTGTGAGCACCAATGTCTACAATTGTGGTTCCTGGCTGTAGTATCTTGCTCCAATTATAGTCGCGGAGATAGATGTCTAATGTTTGACTGAAATCTCTATGTCCTTCGTAGGGATGATCCATTTCAAACCAATAACTGATCACACCCGGGCGACCGTAACGGGTATAATCGTTGCTATAGGCTTGCCTGATTGGAGGCACTGTAAAAATATGTTCGCTCATCTAACTATTTGCTGACTCAATAGTTGAGCACGTGCAATACGTGTGGGTTTGTATGTGCCGGGCCAGTGTACAATCCAGTCACCGGGTTCCCAGGCTGCCGAATTGCCCATGATGTCAAAACGTGCATCACAGTAATCGTATATTGCTGGTTCGTAACTGTTCATGTAACGCTGTGGAACCAGTTTGACAACACTGCTCAAATCAGGAAACGTGTCAATTATGACCTGCTGTTCGGCCCAAGACTCGTTTTTGTATTCTTCTTCTTTGTCCACAATCATTTGCAAGTAAGCGCGACCGGCTTGGCTGTTACGAGCCAAAAAATTTCCAGAGTTGATGTTGAGTCTATCCACAGGTACAATAAAATGATAGTCGTTGTCTATCTTGTCCTCTATTGGAATAGTCAAATTGGTTATCATGGCATCACATTCGCTGAACAACAACCACTCAATGTCTGAACGTTGGTTGAAAATATCCAACACATAGTGGATCTTGTTAAATCCCATGATGGGACTATATTTTGTTTCTTTTAATACAAAAAATTCATAACCGTGCAACGCACAGTATTCACGTTTGGGTGCGTCGGTTAGATCGGCCAAGTCTTGATAGTCTTCAGTGTTGATGCTGGCAACAGCGTGCATATGGTCCTTGAAAAATTGACAGTAAGGTATTTATCGTGCTTAAATATGTGTATGAAAATATATGACTGTTTCACATTTTACAACGAATTAGACTTACTGGAACTGCGTTTACAAGAATTATACACTAGTGTTGACCATTTTGTCATTGTTGAATCTAACCAAACCTTTACTAACCGATCTAAACCGTTTTATTTTGAAATCAATCAAGATCGGTACGCACCATTTTTAGACAAAATTATCTATGTCAAAGTGGAAGACATGCCCGGTAGTGACAATCCCTGGCACAATGAGCATCATCAACGCAATGCCATAATGAGAGGTATTGAGTCGGCACATGGCAATGACATTATAATTGTCGGTGATGTGGATGAAATTCCACGTGCAGCCGCAGTGGATACCTTGCGACACAGTGATCAAACAATTTTTGCATTTCGCATGCCCATTTACAATTTCAAATTCAACTACATGAAGTTGAATCCGGATCTTTACAGTGTGTGGGCTATGGCAGCCAGACGTGTAGTTTTTGAAGAAATTTTGCCTAACAGTCTGCGTGACATGCGTTTTGGTTTCTTTGATGCACCTTATCGGTTTGTAAACAACGGGTGTGAAGTGATTGAACACGGTGGTTGGCACTTTGGATACTTGGGCAACCGAGAGTATCTCATTGACAAGGCTCGTAGTTTCAGTCATCAAGAAGTCAACACACCAGAATTTATAGCACAAATTGATCCTGAGTCTAGTATTGCCAAACGAACCAGTTGGAAACAAGACAGCGATGATCGTTATGAAATTGTACAACTAAACAACTATTTTCCAAACTACCTGATCAAAAACACAGATAAATATCAGCAGTATTTGTTGCCCGGTGCAACTGTGTTGGCTCAAGACTTATTACCCACTTACTGTTATCAATGAACGCATACACACTAGAAATTACCACCATGGTTGGTTGCCCGTTAATGTGCACCTATTGTCCACAAGACAGCCTACGCGAAGCCTACGGAGATGATGTCAAATATCTCAGCCTGGCAGATTTTAAAACTATAATTGACAAACTACCACAAACAGTGCGTTTGGATTTTTCAGGTCAGGCTGAACCCTGGGTAAATCCTGAGTGTACAGACATGTTTGAATATGCCATGCAGCAGGGATTTCGCGCAGCCATATTTACTACCTTGTACAACTGGGATGAAGCCACAGTTCACCGAATGGGCGAATTGCTGTTGAACTATGCTGACCAAGTTGATATTGTGAAAATACACTTTCCCGATGACCAAGGTAACATGAAAGGCTGGCGTCCCAGCGAAGAATGGAACTATGCCTTTGCTGGTGTAAGTGCTGTGGTAGCCGCAGCCGGCATACACTACGAAGCCATGACTATGAGTGATCACGGCGTGCATGCGGCCATACGTGACCTGCCTGGTGTGGGAGTTAGCCATAGTTGGAGCATAGCCGCACATGACCGTGCTGGCACATTGGACACAGAAGCAGTTAAACAACAACCAATTACCTTTAGTCCCAGACATGAAGGGCCAGTTAAATGCAGTAAAACTGATTTGTACAACCAAAATGTTTTATTGCCCAATGGCGAAGTTCTGTTGTGCTGTATGGACTATGATAAAAAACACGTGGTGGGAAACTTGCTGGCGCACAGTTACCAAGATTTGCCAAACACACCAGGCATGAAACGTTTGTTGGAATTAAACGCACTGCCATATTACACCAGTGAAAGCCTGTGTAAAAGTTGTACTGATGCTCAAATTGTTTGACCCTGCGGTTCAAATAGCGTATAATACAAAATTCAATTAGGAAAAAAATGTCAAAAACAGTATTAATCACCGGCGGCGCCGGATTTATTGCACATCATGTGATAGACAAGATGTTGAAGGAAACGGACTATAAAATTGTCTGTTTGGATCGATTGGATATTTCGGGCAATCTAAATCGTTTGCACGACATGTTACAAGATCACGATCCTGCCAAAGTAAGCAAGCGACTACGCATTGTATTTCACGATCTCAAAGCCGAACTCAACAGTCAAATTGTGGCTGACATTGGACATGTGGATATTGTGCTACATTTGGCAGCGGGCAGTCACGTGGATCGTAGTATCAGTTATCCAATGGAGTTTGTGCAAGACAACGTGGTAGGCACAGTAAATATGTTGGACTATGCTAGAAAAAACTTTCCTAACTTGGAAAAGTTTGTTTACTTTAGCACAGATGAAATCTTTGGTGTGGCACCTCCGGGGGTAAGTTACAAAGAATACGATCGCTACAACTCAACCAATCCGTATTCAGCAAGCAAAGCAGCCGCCGAAGAGTTTTGCGTGGCCTATGAAAACACTTACAAGATGCCTATCATTGTCACACATACCATGAACGTGTTTGGCGAACGGCAGCATCCAGAAAAATTCATTCCATCAACAATTCAAAAAGTACGTGATGGTGAAACTGTGATCATTCACGCAGACCCAACACGTACACAAGCCGGCACACGCATGTATATTCATGCCAGAGATGTGGCCGAAGGCTTGATGTTTATTCTTGAGTTGAAAAACTACAAACATCAAGGAGACTATGGGCATGCACACTGTCCCAAGTTTAATCTTGTGGGCACAGAAGAAATCGATAATCTCAGCCTGGCGCAGATGATTGCCACAGCACAGGACAAAGAATTAATTTATGAAATGACTGATTTTCACACCAGCAGGCCTGGACATGACTTGCGTTATGCCTTGGACGGCGGCTTGTTAAAAAGCCTGGGTTGGGAGCCCAAAATCAAACTCAGTGAACGCATTCGCGACATGGTAAAATGGACCTTGGAGAACGACAGATGGCTACGCAAGTGAAACATCTTTTTATTGTAACAAGTGCTATCAACAGCAAGTTTGGTGTGTTTACACCTGAGCAACGTCTAGAACAAACTGTGGCCACTATTAGCAGTATCAAAAGCAAACTGCCCACGGCCAAGATTGTGATCATGGAATGTTGCGGCACACCCATACGTGAAGATCAGGCGCAAAGTTTGATTGCTGTGAGTGATCACTTTAGAGACATGAGTCAAGATGCTGATGTACAGGCTCTTTACGACAATGACAACTGGGACGTGGTCAAAAACGGTACAGAAATCATGTGCTTTGGTCGCATCTTGCAAGAAATCAAAAACACACCTGAACTGTGGGATAGATTCAAAGACGTGGATCGCATGCACAAGATGTCAGGACGTTATGTGCTCAATGAAATGTTTGATGCTGATACATATGAAAGCACAGACATAGCAGACAGAATCATCATTGGACCCAAATACAAAAGTCAGTTTCCTGAATCAGTGACCACACAACCTTGGCAGTACATGGCAAGATTGTGGTCATGGCCTACCACACGACTGGATGAAGTAATTCAAGTTTATCAAGACAGTCTGGTATTTTTTGCCGAACGTTTGGCTGCCGGCGGTTATGTGGACATTGAACATGTGTTGGCTCGATTCCTTAATCCTGCACATGTGCATGAAATTCAAAATCTTGGTGTAGAAGGTTGTATAGCACCCAACGGAACTCCTATCAAAAACTAATGAGTAATTTTACACAAATTCAAGAATGCTTGGCCTGTGGTAGTCCGCACTTGAGTCTTACCTTGGACTTTGAACCACAACCATTGGCCAATAATTTTAGAGAAATCAAGACTACCATACACGAGTCACGCTACCCGTTGAGTATCAATCGTTGTACTGAGTGTAATCATCTACAACTCACACACGCAGTAGATCCTGCAATAATTTACACACACTATCTTTATGTGAGTGGCACATCGGGCACATATTTAGAATACATGGATTGGTATGCTCGCTGGGTACGCGAACAGTTTAGTTATTGGACCACTTCGGTCTTGGATATTGGTTGCAACGACGGCAGTCAGTTGGATGCGTTCGGTCGAGCACAGTACGAAACCTGGGGAGTTGACCCAGCAAAAAATCTCTACACAGAATCAAGCAAGCGGCATAATGTAATATGTAGTTTCTGGAACGAAGAAACACTCAACCGACTTGGCAGAACTTTTGATGTGATTACCACACAAAATGCATTCGCCCACGTTCCGGACCCACTTGCTTATTTGAAACTGTGCAAACAAGCCCTGCGTCCTGATGGCAAGATCTTTATCAGCACCAGTCAAGCAGACATGGTCCTTAATGGAGAGTTTGACACTATCTATCACGAGCATATCAGTTACTACAATGCCAATTCAATGAAGTGCCTGGCTGAACGTGCTGGCTTGTACTTGGAAGACGTGGTCAAGACCCCCATACACGGCACCAGTTATATTTTTGTGTTGTCTAAACAACAGCGCAATCCGTATCGTGTGGCCAATATTCTGGCCATGGAGAAGTCTGCAGGATTACAAAAAGTTGAAACTTATACGGATTGGTCAGTGGAAGTCAAAGACCTGCTGAATAGACTGCAAGAGCAAATTGCCGAGTTCCGTGGATTCGGATACAAGGTAGTGGGCTACGGTGCGGCAGCCAAGGGTATGACTCTGTTAAATGCCAGCGGCATTGACCTAGATGCTGTGATCGATGACAACCCACTCAAGCAGGGCTTATGGTGCCCAGGCAGAGAAATTCCAGTGGTCAGCAGTGAATATATCAAAGAACTTGACAAAGATATTCCGGTGGTATTTGTTCCATTGGCATGGAATTTCTACGATGAGATTGTGCGTAAAATTCGTGCCATTAGAGATCAAGACGGAGATCTGTTTATGAAGTATTTCCCAACAATTAAAGTGGATCATTATGAAGATTGAAACCCCTACCTCTATCCTGGTCAAGCGACGTGCTGCCTTGGGCGATGTAGTCATGAGCACAGGTGTGGTTCGTGAACTTTACAAACATCACAATAGCCGATGTGCCATCACAGTGGAAACTGAACATCCGTTGGTGTACAAAAACAATCCTTACATTGTGGATCTACGCAACTGGGGCGAGTGCAATCCTGCAGACTATGATGTGGTTTACAATCTAGATGATGCGTATGAACTGAATCCTGACAATCATTTTGTGACCAGCATGTTTTATCGTGTGTTTGGTGACTATGCTACAAATCTAAATCAAAGTCCAGACCTGCACCCAGACGAACAAGACAAGCACACAGTTGATCAAGACATAAAAGAAATTGATGCACCATTTTTTGCTGTACACATGCGACAGTGGCACTGGCCATTGAAGAACATTGACATCGACGTGTGGTGCGACATATTTGCTCGTGTGTTTGAGCAACGCACAGACATCAAGATTGTCACAGTGGGCGGACCCACAGACCTCAGTCTAGAGCATCCACTAATTTTCAATGCCAATGCCAGATACACTCCGCAACAGTTGAAATATCTTTTAGATCACGCTGGTTGTTTTGTAGGCATTGATTCAGGACCATTTCAAATTGCTGGTGCATCAAAAACACACATTGTGGGATTACTCACACACAATCCACCTGAACACATCATGCCCATTAGACGTTTGGACCCAACTTGGAATCACACGGCCATACAGGCATCGATTGACTGTGTGGGCTGTAACACACAACAACAAAGACCAGTGCGTCAGGTGGTGTGCAAACATGGAGATTATCGTTGCAATCGCATGTGGGACACTGAACGCATTGCAAAAACTATACTGGAACATCTATGAAAACATACAGACACTCGGGTACACTAGGCGACCTTATTTACAGCCTAAGCATTGTGAAAAAAATGGAACCAGGACAGTTTTTGGTTGCCTTGAACAACATTGAAAACTGTGTGAGTCAGTACGGATACCGTCCCGAAGAAGTAGACCCTGCTCATAAAGGTCGTTTTACCGAACAAGACTTTGAATGGCTCAAGCCCTTGCTCAAGCGTCAAAGTTATATTGAAGCAGTGGGCACTTGGCGCCAAGGCGATGCTGAACCTGATGTAGATCTGGATCGTTTCCGTGGCACCCTGTTTCGTGGTTTTGAAGGCAATTATGTGCAGGCCTATCATATAGCGTTTGGATTACCATTTGCCATGGCAGACTACGATACACCTTGGTTGGAAGCCGATCCTGTGACCATCAAACCCATGGTAGTTAGTCGTACTTTCCGCTACAGAGATCCGGCCGCAGACGAAGTTTGGAAAAACATGGCTCGTGACGGTGTGTTGGATCGCCTGGGTATTTTTGTAGGTACCGAAGCCGAGCACAAGGATTTTGTGCAAATCACCGGAGTTGAAATACCTTATCACCCAGTGGCCAATTTCTTAGAACTGGCCAACATTGTGGCTGGAGCCAATTTGGTCATGGCCAACCAAAACTTTGTTTACAGCCTGGCCATGGGGTTGGGCAAACAAACAGTTTTGGAAACGATCAAAATCAAACCGTTACAACAAAACGAGTGTTTCTTCCCCAGACCCAATTGCCAGTATTTTTAAGGTATAAATAAATTTGTGGGAGTTGTGTTGACAAGCCCACATTTCTGTAGTACAATAA
>JACCDW010056513.1_pt1 | contig 17965 bp, 10 predicted proteins | sample 7449781 | NCBI WGS metagenome assembly JACCDW01 (sample SAMN15323449, study PRJNA562643) | freshwater metagenome | isolation source: river surface water | place: USA:Blue River Watershed | collected 2017-08-18
CGTAGCATTTTTGATATAGTGTGCTTCATCGACAATAACCAAATCAAAATTGGCAGCAAGAACTTGAGAGTCATCTTTCTTTTTAGTGTCATGGAAATTTTTTATTATGTCGTAGTTTATAATTACAAAATCTGCTTCGGTACTAAAGTTTTTACTCTCAGCAATATAAATTGATTTATCTGAATAGTTTTCAATCTCACGTTTCCAGTTAATCTTTAATGTTGCAGGACAAATAATTAATACTTTCTTTGAGCCCGATTCTAACGCTGCAATAATTGTCGAAGTTGTTTTACCAAGACCCATATCATCGGCAAGAATAAACTTTTTGTTCTCAACTAATTTTTGGATTGCTTCTTTTTGGTGTTCAAGTGGTGGTCGGTGTGAATACTTCGAATAATCAATTACCACGTCTTTAACTGAATTATCTTTAATGATTGCCGCTTTTGGTAACCAAAAATCGTGTAATTCTTCAGTTTCTAAAATCCTACCCCAAATATGGTATGCCTTTTCTTTATCCGCCAACAACTTCTCCACCCACACCTTTTGTGGTATTTCGGTGTATAATTTATCGTCGGCTAATTTTTGTGCAAAGTATGCGTCAAGGATAACCCACTTCTTAGCAACCTTTGGTTTTTGGTCGTGAAAATTAATAATGTATTCTGATTGACTTCGTGTCGGATAAAACTTTTTATTGATTTGTGATTTGCGTTTTAATTCCAAGATATAGTTATTGAATCCTTCATAAGATTCAAGTATCGTCATCGCTTTTGACTCTAAACTAACATCACTCATTTAATATTCGTAAATTTTATCTTAAATATAGTAAAAGTTTAGGTATTTATCAATATATGAAACAGACATCAGAAAAGTTAGTTCCAATTACAAGATTGGGTATGTTCTTCGGAGGTGAGGATTATGACCTTGATGTTGGGATGGGACAAGAGTGGTTAGAAGGTGATATGAACTTTACGGTGGTTTTATATCGTATTGACCGTTACAAAACCAAAAAAGATAATGTATATGGTGAAGTAGTTGAAGACGGAGTTCAATTCATGGCACCTGTAGAAATAAAAGGTTTGGTTCAAGTTATGGCTCCAACCAATAAGTTCTATGGTAATTCAAGAGTTGAAATTCAAGAACCAGGAAGTATGAAGTTTTCAGTTTATCAAAAAACTCTTGATGATTTAGGGGTTGAGATATGGATGGGTGATTATTTTGGATATTACGAAAGTGAAGACCGAGTTAGATATTATGTTGTCAGTGATGATGGATATGTTAAGTCAGACAATAAACACACTTACGGTGGGTACAAACCGTTCTATAGAACAATTACCGCAACATGGGTAAGTGAAAACGAATTTAGAGGAATATAATGCAAGTAATAATAACAGAATCACAATTCGATAATTTATTTTTGGGTAAAAAAGTAATGGTATATTACAACTTACACAAACACACATTTTCCATAACATATAAGAGTAAGGTAATTATGCATGCCGACTATGTTAAATTAGATGATGTTGAATTTAGAGTAAGAAAAGGTGGAAATGAAAGGGTTAAAAGAGAGAAACAAAAAAATGTTCACGCATTTGTAATTGGAACATTAATGGATTATTGCGAATATCCTTGTGATGACATACCAAACCCAAATTCAAATATCACGGTAACTTACTACCCCAATGATTATGATTCATTCATATATAAATCAACAAAGGAACCAATATACTCGGCTAAAGAAGTAGTACTTGCCAACTTAAGAGATAAAATATTTGTAACAAAAGAATAATGCCATTACCAAGAACAATAGTCAAACCTACCTTACCTTTAGTACCAAAAAAAGTTTTGTCTGAAAGAAGAGAACAACTTTTAGAATATATTAAAGAGGATGGAACTTATTTACCTAAGTCAGTTTTACATGCCGACTTGGATAGAGGTATGCTTGATTTTGTTAAGACGGAACTTGAGGTTGTAACCGCGGGTAAAGTCGTTCCTTTATTAGATATTATCATTACAACTCAAAACTGGACTCAATACTTGGAGACATGGCAATTCGTGGATTTAGATTACAATGCTGCACCTCCATTTATCACAGTAGTTAGAACACCTGAAGTTAAGTACGGAACCAACCCGTCACTTCAATATACGATTCCAAACAGAAAACAATTTTATTATGCGTCTGTTCCAACTTGGAATGGAAACGAACAAGGTATGGATATATATACTATTCCACAACCTGTACCTGTTGACATCAACTATCAAGTTAAAATTATTTGTAATAGAATGAGGGAGTTGAATCAACTAAATAAAATTGTGATGCAAACTTTTTCATCAAGACAAGCGTACACTTTTATTAAGGGTCAATATGTTCCAATTATTTTAAATAATGTGTCAGACGAATCTCAAATGAATATGGATTCAAGAAAGTATTACGTTCAAAGTTATGACTTTACAATGTTAGGTTATTTAATCGACGAAGAAGAATTTGAAGTTAAACCTGCAATTCAAAGAGTTACACAACTGATTGAAATTGATACGTCATTAAGAAAACAAAGAAGGGAAAAATATCCTGAAAATCCCGATGAGTTTGAAATGCCATTTTTATTTGTATCAGGTAATACGATTTTAACGGATAGAATCGATTTTACTGCGAATATGAATTTAGTTTCAACTGATAATGTTGAAACATTTGATGTCTATATTAATGGTGATTATTATGGTAGTGATTTACAAAGAATCGAAATCACCACAAATGATATATTAAGGATAGAAGTTACAAAAACTGACAATACTCAAGAATCACTTGTGACATACGAAAACAAATTAGTTTAATCTTCTCCATAGATATCTTTTTTTTCTTTACAGTTTTCAATAATTAAATTCTCCAAAAATTTATAAATCTTAATTCCACGTTTATCACAGTACTTTTTTAGGATATCATGTGATTCAGGGGATATTTTAATGTTCTTTATTTCTTTCTTGGTTTTCATGGGTAGAAAAAAGGCAGAATTAATTCATACCGTTTATAAATACTTATCCAAAAGTAAAGTTTTTTCGCAAAATCTCTAATATTTATCAATAAAATAAATCTGTAACAGAATAATTTAATAATGGCAACAGCACAAGCAAATCAAAAAGTATTCGTATCACCAGGCGTATACACATCTGAGACCGACTTATCATTCGTAGCCCAAAGTGTGGGTGTAACGACTTTAGGTCTTGTTGGAGAAACTTTAAGAGGTCCAGCATTTGAACCAGTATTCATAACAAACTATGACGAGTTCCAAGCCTACTTTGGTGGAACTGAACCCGTTAAATTTTATAACACCCAAATCCCGAAATATGAGGCGGCATACATTGCTAAATCATACTTGCAACAATCAAACCAATTGTTTGTTACGAGAGTATTAGGTTTGTCGGGTTATGATGCGGGTCCATCTTGGAGTTTATCGTTAATTGCCAACGTTGACCCTACAACAATTGGTGACCCATCAAACGCAACTACATTTAGTGCGACATTTACAGGATATTCTTCAGGTACTACAATTGCATTCACTGATGTAACTCAATTACCTGATGAAGTACAGGCTAACTTAAACGTACAATATAAATTAAGTGATGGTTCAACATCTACAATACAAGCAGACTTTAATACTATTTTAGGTGGTATTATTGATACACCATCATTATCTGCAACTACTTCAGTAGTTTACGGAGCAATACCAAACGCTGATTACGATACTTTAGTTGCAACATACAGTGCGGTTACTGACCCATACGATTGTGTTAACACATTTAACGATAATGATTTATCATCATCAGCAAACGACCCATGGTTTTATGCTAACTTTGATATCTCAAGTGGTAATGCGTACACAGGTTATTCTTTCTATTATTCTGTAAGTAGTTTAACTACAGGTGGAACTGGTGTTTTCACAGGTGTTATTACAGGTGAATCTTATAGTTTCACAGGTACCGCTTACAGTGAATTTAATAACATGGTTGTTGGAACTCTTCGTTCAAGAGGTATTTCATTATATAGTAATAGTTCTACAAGTGAAAATCACGGACCTGTTTATCAAGTAAGTGGTCTTACAGATTTACAAATTGTAAGTACTGGTCAATATTCAGGTATTACAAGTTCACCTTTTGCTACTTTCTTATTATCAGGTGTGACAAGAGAAAACGATACTTTCTCATTTGAGACTTCATTATTGGCAGCATCTTCAAAATACCTAACTAAAGTTTTAGGTGTGGACAACTTTGGAAAATCAAGATTTGAAGTTCCAATTTATGTTGAAGAAGTTTACCAAGGTAGTTTGAACTACGCTTACAACCAAGGATATATTAGAGGTTTAAATTCTACTTTAATAGCATTACCTGAAGCGAGAAGTCAATCAAGTCAATCTATCGCTTGGAACTTGGAAAAATATCAATCACCTGAAACACCATTCTTAGTTTCTGAATTAAGAGGTAATAAAGTATATAACTTATTTAAATTTATTTCAATTTCTGATGGTGATTCAGCAAATACCGAAATTAAAGTTTCAATTGCTAACTTATCATTTAATAATATGTCGTTTGATGTATTTGTTAGAGATTTCTTCGATACTGACGCTAACCCAGTTGTAATTGAAAAATATACTAACTGTAACTTAGACCCAGCATCTAATAACTTTATTGCGAAAAAGATTGGTTCATCTGACGGTGAATACGCATTAATTTCAAGATACGTTATGGTTGAGATGGCAGATGAGGCACCAATTGACGCAATTCCTTGTGGATTCTATGGATACACACAAAGAGAATATGAAGATGTTTCTTTATACCCATCACCATACCCTAAATTTAAAACAAAATATGATTATCCTGGTGAAGTTATTGCTAACCCACCATTTGGTACTGCAACAGGAGGTTCAAATACTGTCGAGTCTGCGGGTGACATTGTAAGAAGAACTTACTTAGGTTTCTCAACACAATATGGTATTGATGAATCATTCTTAACTTATAAAGGAAAACAAAATCCTCAAACAGGTTGGGAAACTGCAACTGACTCTATTAAATGGAATGTATTAAGTAAAGGTTTCCACATGGACTCAGGAGCAACTGTTGTTACTATTTCAAACACTTCAATGTCAAGTGGTCAAACAGCGTTTGAGTGTGGTGTTGCTGACTTTAGAGAAGACCCTGCAACTCAAGAAAATCCATACTACTTTATCTACTCAAGAAAATATACTGTATGTTTTGCGGGTGGATTCGACGGATGGGATATCTACAGAGAATGGAGAACTAACGAAGACAGATTCCAATTAGGAGCGTCAGGTTACTTGGCAGGAGCGTACCCATCATCAAGATACCCAACAGCAACTGGTGACGGTATGTTTAAGAGAATTGTGGTACAAAACAATACTCAGGATTTTGCGAATACTGACTACTATGCATACTTACTTGGTATATTAACGTTTGCGAATCCTGAAGCAACAAACATTAACGTATTTGCAACTGCAAGTATTGATTATGTAAACAACTCAAACCTTGTAGAAGAAGCGATTGACATGGTTCAATACTCAAGAGCAGATTCAGTTTATATCTGTACAACTCCTGACTACAGAATGTATACTCCAGACTCAACTAATTCTTTAGATATTATCTACTCACAAGAAGCGGTTGACAATTTGGATAACACAGGAATCGACTCTAACTACACCGCTACTTACTATCCTTGGATTTTAACGAGAGATACTGTAAACAATACACAAATTTACTTACCACCAACAGGTGAGGTTTGTAGAAACTTAGCATTGACTGATAACATTTCATTCCCATGGTTCGCATCAGCGGGTTACACAAGAGGTCTTGTTAATTCAATCAAAGCTAGACAAAAACTTACACAAACTGACAGAGATACATTGTATCAAGGTAGAATTAACCCTATTGCAACTTTCTCTGATGTTGGAACTGTAATTTGGGGTAACAAAACATTACAAGTTGCTGACACAGCACTTAACAGATTGAACGTAAGAAGATTGTTACTTCAAGCTCGTAAGTTGATTTCCGCAGTAGCAGTAAGATTATTGTTCGAACAAAACGACCAAATCGTTAGACAACAATTCTTGGATAGTGTTAACCCTATCTTAGATTCAATCAGAAGAGACAGAGGTTTATACGATTTCCGTGTAACTGTATCATCTTCACCTGAAGATTTAGATAGAAACACATTAACAGGTAAAATCTACTTAAAACCTACGAAGGCGTTAGAATTCATCGACATCGAATTCTTTATTACTCCAACAGGAGCTTCGTTTGAGAATATTTAATAAACTTAACGGGGGTACTAATCATACCCCCTTTATTTGCCAAATATGAAAAGACAACTTAGAGAGGGATTTAAAGGTGAGGGAACACCAGATATGAAATATTATGCTTTTGACTGGGATGATAATATTGTCCACATGCCAACAAAAATAATATTAAAAACTGAAGACGGTGACGAAGTTGGTATGAGTACAGATGATTTTGCGGAATACAGAAGTAAAATCGGAAAAGAAAATTTTGAATATAATGGAGATACCATTGTTGGATTCGGTGAAGACCCGTTTAGAAACTTTAGAACTGCAGGTGACAAAGATTTCTTAGTGGATGCAATGAGAGCAAAACTTGGTCCAGCATTTAATGATTTTAAAGAAGCGATTAATAACGGTTCAATATTTTCCATCATCACTGCGAGAGGTCATAACCCCAACACTTTAAAACAAGCTGTTTACAATTATATTATAAACGGATTTAATGGTATAGATAAAGACCAACTCGTTAAGAACCTTAAAAAATACAGGACGTTTGTAGATGAAGACGATATGACGGACGATGAATTAATCAAGTCGTATTTAGAACTCAACAAATATCATCCAGTGTCTTTTGGTGATGAGGAAGGAGCCGCCAACCCTGAAGAAGCTAAAGTTCGTGCGATGGAGGACTTTGTGTCCTATATTAAAGGAATGGCTAATTTATTAAGTAAAAAGGCTTTCTTTAAAAATGAAGTTTCAAATAACTTTATTCCAGAGCAACCTAGTATTGGATTCTCAGATGATGATATTAGAAATGTAGAAGTAATGAGTAAACATTTTAAAGATAAACCAGATAATATAGTTAAGACTTATTCTACTGCTGGAGGCGTTAAGAAGGAATATAAGTAGATTATAATCCCGACAAAATAAAAGTAAAGAGAAAAAATTTTTAACAAGACTATATTTATAGGATATAAACAACAAAAAAAACAAAAATTAAAATAACATGGCTGATTTATTAATGAAAATGCCGATACCTTACGAACCGAAACGCCAGAACCGTTTCATCTTAAGGTTTCCATCAAGTTTAGGTATTAACGAATGGTTCGTTGAAAGTGCTTCAAGACCATCTATCAAGATTGGAGCAACTGAGATTCAATTCTTAAACACATCAACATTCGTAGCAGGTAGATTTAACTGGGACCCAATTAGTGTTAAATTCCGTGACCCTATTGGACCATCTGCGGCTCAAGCACTTATGGAGTGGGTTCGTTTACACGCTGAATCAGTGACAGGTCGTATGGGTTATGCTGCGGGTTACAAAAAAGACATCGACCTTGAAATGTTGGACCCTACAGGAGTTGTTGTTGAGAAATGGATTCTTTATGGAACATTCTTAACTGATGTAAACTTCGGAGCGTTATCTTACAGTCAAGATGCGTTAGCGGATATCACAGCTTCTTTAAGAATGGACAGATGTGTGTTAGTGTACTAATACTATTTACATAAAATCATACTCATTTATATTTAACCGTAAAGCTAATAAACTTTACGGTTATTTTTTTATATGGAAAATCAAGCAAGAGACTACGGTCAAGAAAATTTTACACTACCACACGACGTGGTTCAATTACCATCACAAGGTATTTTTTACAAGAATAAAAAGAAATCCCTTAAGGTTGGTTACCTTACTGCGTCAGATGAGAACATTTTGATGGGTGGGGCAAATGATTTAACAATGACTTTGTTAAGAGCAAAAATCTATGAACCAGATGTAAGAGTTGAAGAACTTATTGAAGGTGACGTTGAAGCTATTCTTGTTTTTTTAAGAAATACTGCGTTTGGTCCTGAAATGACCATTAATGTAACCGACCCTGTTACTAAAAAACCATTTCAAACCACAGTTATGTTGGATGAGTTGTCTATTATTAGTAATCAAAAACCAAATGAGGACGGTACATTTACGGTTATGTTACCAAAATCTCAATCCACAATTAAAATTAAACCATTATCCTACGGTGAGATTCAAGAAATCAATCGTTTAGCATCAACATACCCACAAGGTAGGATTGTTCCAAAAGTTACATGGAGAATGGAAAGAGAAATATTAGAAGTGGATGGTTCAAGAGATAAAGCTCAAATTGCTAAGTTTATTGAGTCAATGCCAATTGCGGATTCAAAGTTCATAAGAAACTTTATGAATGAAAATGAACCAAGATTGGATATGAACAAAACTATTATGGCCCCGTCAGGAGAAAAACTAACAGTGAATGTTGGTTTTGGGGTCGACTTTTTTCGCCCTTTCTTCTGATTATAGAAAAAGTCAAGTTGACGAATTTTATTATTTGACAACATTATTGAAAATTTCGTATCAAGATTTTGAACGAATGCCAATATTTGTTAGGAAATATTTATTAAATAAATGGATTGAAGACAATAAGAAGGACTAAAAAATTAGTCCTTCTTCTATTTATATAGAAACCAAAAAAACTAAATGGCTGCTGAAGAAGACTTAAATAATCTTAAGAAATCGATTGAAAGTTTAAAATCACCTATTGATACAATACTCGAAGCGATTGGGGATATGTATCAAGGGGCTGAAAACCTTAACAACGCTTTTCTCCAAGGTAGAACCCGAATGGATGAAATGGCCGATGCGGTTGCTAGGTCAGCTTCAGGGGTTATTCGTTTAGGTGGACAAATTGGTGACGTTTCGGCAACAATGGCAGATATTGCCAGAGCATCCCAAAGAAATGTATTAGCAACTGAAGAACAGGTAAGTAAGATATACGCTGCTAGTAAAATACTTGGTAAAGATTCTGAAGCTATTGTTAGAAGTTTTGCTGAAGTCGGGATTGAAACATCTCAAATAGGTACAAACCTTGAAGAATCTATTGATTATGTACAGAGTGTTGGACTAAACGCTCAAACTGTAATGGGGGATGTTCAAGAGAACATGTCCTTAATGAATCAATTTAGTTTTGCGGATGGTGTTGCTGGCTTAACAAAAATGGCCGCACAAGCATCAATGTTAAGATTTGACATGCAAAACACCGCGAATTTTGCAAATAAGGTAATGGGACCTGAAGGTGCAATTGAAGCGGCTGCAGGGTTCCAAAGATTAGGGGTGTCAATCGGAAACTTAACAGACCCATTCGCATTAATGAATCAATCACTTACTGACCCTGGTGCGTTACAAGACAGTATAATTAAAGCAACAAAACAGTTTACAGAATTTGACGAAAAGAGTAAAACATTTAAGATAAACCCTCAAGGTATCTTAATGTTAAAAGAAATGGCCGAAGTTACAGGTATTAGTGCTGCTGAACTTTCAAAAAGTGCATTAGCTGCTGCGGATTTAGATAAAAGAATTTCTGCAATTAGTCCTGAAATACAATTTGAAAAAGAAGAAGATAGACAATTGTTGGCAAACATGGCAACAATGGGTAAAGAGGGTGAATACGTTGTTCAAATTAAAGATGATAAGGGTAATGTTGAACAGAAAAAATTAAGTGAATTAACTCAAGAAGAATTTGAAAAATTAAGGGAACAACAAGAAAATGCTCCGAAAACTCTTGAAGAAATTCAAATTAGTCAATTAGACGTTTTAAAAAATATTCAAGCATCTTTAGATGCAAATATTGCTAAAGGTACTTTTGGTGTTGCTGCGACGCCAGTTATCCGTGAAAATCTTGTAGGTGCGGAAAGAATTAGTAGAGCGGTTGTTGACTCAATTGACAAAGCGGTTCCTCAAAGTTCTGAAATTACTGAAAAGGTTACTGATGCGGTAGATAAAATGAGTAAGTTATTCATGGCTAAAGACGCTGGAAAACTTAGTGAACAAGATTTGGCAAAACAAATTCAAGCACTTGAAGATGGTATCATAAAGCAAGCCAATAGTGTTGGTGATATGGGTATGGATGTGTTAAAAGATTTGTTAATTGATGCCAACAAAAAAATTACAGGAACTAGTGGTATTGAAAAAGAATTTAAAAGTTTTATTAACGAAACTTTAAGTGCTGCTGGTGTTAAAACAAATGCGGCGGCTGAGGCTGTAAAACAAAAGGCTCAACCTAAACCATTATCTGAGTCAAATATTTTAGGTGAAAAACTTGAATCTAAAACAAAACAAGTAGAAACAAAACAACCGTCACAAATTAATACTAAAACAGATGTGACAGGTAATATAAAAATAACTATTGATGGAACGGTTGGTGCTAACGGTTTAACACAACAACAATTAAATGCGATTTTTAATAGTGATGGATTTAAACAATATATTGCAGGTCTTGGAAAAGATGCAAAAGGCTCTGGAGTTATTAGTTATCAATGATAAAAAAAATCTTATTTAACCTATTTATTAATAAAGTTATAGATGGGTAGTCCATTAGATTATATCAGTACGGAAGGGTTCAGAAAAAAATTGATGACCCGTAATTTAGTACCATACGCTAAATCACCTAGCCCTGCGTCCCCTCCAATTACATACGAAGTAATTCAACAAGATTTAACACCTGTTGATTCACCTGATTTCTTAATTGACACGACATTTTTTGCTGACAAACAATATACACTTAACAAGTGGGGTAATGAAGGTGGGTATGAATTTGCCCCTGACATTACAGGTAATTTAAATTCAATATCGAATTTAGGAGAATATGGACCTGGTCAACAAGATGCCCATATTGTTGATACAGGATTTGCGGCAACTCAAAAATGGAGACCGTTAAATGCTTACTCAAGCCCAAACACTTTTGATGCGGGGGAATCTGTTGTATCATTAGAAACTGTTAGACCTGACCAAGATAGACCACCAAATGGTCAACCATATTATACCTTCACACCATCATCATACCGTTCAGTATCAATCTTATTAAATCCTGACCCACAAGGTAGTGACGGATTATTGAGTTCAGATTCATTTATTGCTCGATTAGGCGCAAAAACTTTAAAGAAAGAATTTGAAGACCGAATTGGTAGAGCAATTATTAGAGAAACTATTGGTCGTGCAAACATTTTAAATGTTAATAGTAGTACAAACCTCGTTAATATATTAACAGGTAATGTTCCTATTATAGAACCAAATTATAATATTACGGTACCATCAAATCCGTTAGGGGCTGCGGCACAATTTGCTCTAAGTCTTGCGGGCAGTCAATTACCATTCTCACAAATACCTGGTTCATATTGGGACCCAAGTATTAATCCACCACAACCAACTACAATCCAACAATCATTATTGGGTAATCCGTTGGCTGCGGGTGGTAAACTTATTAGTAATCTTTTAGGTGCGGGTAAGACAGGTTCTCAAATATTCTACGAAAATACAGGACAAGGTCAAAAATCTTTATTGTTTAAGAATATTAACTTTAACAGATATAAGCCAAGTTACGACAGGACTTTAGTTGATAGATTGGGAGGAGCTCTTGTTGGTACAAATACAAACAACGCCAACTATTATATTGGTTCTACCACATCTGAACCATCGAGAATATTTTCACCATCAGGTTCCCTACCAAACGACGCGTTTGGTAATGAACAACAGTCACCTGTTTATGGTCCTGAGGAGTTGGCTCAATTGTATGAAGGACCAAGTAAAGAAATTAGACTTGGGGCTAACGGACCTACTTACAGTAATGGTGGGGGTATTGAAGGTGGATTTACGTGGGTATCTCCAAAATACAAAGGTAATGCTGGTAAGAAAGTTGGTATTGGTGGTGAGATTACAAACGAAGATGAAGATTTTAAACCATCATCATATAACTCAACCGAGTCAACTGAAAGAACATTTAGAGAAGGTTCAATCCTTGATGACACTCAGAGACTTATTGATAGCCAACCACAAGGTGGTAACCGTTTAAAACATGCGGGTAATGCAATTGACCAAGTTAGTAAAGTATTCAACGATGGATATAAAGAAATGACCAAAGGTTCAAGAGTATTAAGTTATGTTGGTGCGATTGGACAAGAAGTTGGAACTGAATATTGTCGTGTGTTCGCCAAAGATATTCCTTACTTACAATACAATGACCTACAAAAGACTGATGGTATTACAACTGAAGGTAGAAGATTCTCATGGTCTGTATTAGATAAGACATATAACCTTAACATTGCTCCAAACAAACAAGAGGGGGGACAAGACTCAACAAACATAATTGGGTCAATGAATAATGCCTATGCCAAGAAATATATGTTCTCATTGGAGAACTTAGCTTGGTCAACATCAAACGCGCCAGGATTCTCGGTATCTGATTTGGCGGTATGTGAAAGAGGTCCTAACGGTGGTAGAGTTATGTGGTTCCCACCATATAATTTAACATTTAGTGAATCGGTTCAAGCCAGTTGGAATCAAAGTGATTTCATCGGTCGACCTGAACCAATCTATACTTACAAAAACACAAGTAGAACTGGTAGTTTGACTTGGGATATTGTTGTTGACCACCCATCGGTATTAAATATTATTGTCAATAAAGTGTTGGCAAACGAAACTAACAAAACAAGAATCGATAGTATATTGGATTCATTCTTTGCGGGATGTAGAAAATATGATTTGTATGAATTGGCTAAAAAATATTATACCATCAATCCAAACGATTTGTTCCAAATACAACAAGCTATTACATCTAAAGAAATTACAAGAGAACAGATGCAATATGCGATTAAAGAAATTACCGTGGATAATCAAGTTGCAGCAAACAATAGCGGTGGTGGAGTTTCTGGTTCAGGAGGAAGTGGTGCGGGTAGTAAAGATTACTTTACAAAATACGAACAACTTGGATTTTACTTTGGTAACGACTTCCCTCAACCAAAAACGGCTCCAAACTATAGTGACGAGTACACTAGATATACAAGTACAACAAACCGAGCGTTATATTCAAAACAACCAAACGGAGCTCAGTTAGATGAATTTTTTAATACGGTCGTAACTCCAAACTATGAAGTGGCAAAACAATTTGCGATTGATTTAGCAGAACAAATTAAGAATAGTGAACCTGGTACACAGGTATCTGTTTATATTAATTCAAGTTGTTCTGCACCTCAAACAGTTGAATATAACAAATCATTATCTGCGAGAAGAATTGCTTCTGTTATTAGATTCTTTAATGAAAATCCTGCGACTAGTAAATACATTAAAGAACAAAGGTTAATGGTTCTTAGTGGTACAGGTTTTGGAGAACAAACCACATCACAACCTAAAAAATCTAAAAAAACTCAAGGACCTTTTTCAATAGACGACTTGGTAATTGGTGATACTGTGAATTGTACTGACAATGATGGTAAAGCGGTTGGTGGTGATACTCAAGCAGTATCTAAAGAGATATTCACGACAAATGCGATGGCGTGTAGAAGAGCGTATGTATCTGCAATTAAATCTAATTTAAAAGAACCTCAACCTGTTTTACCTGACAAAAAGGTAACTGTGGTTACAGGTAATGTTGTAACGACAACTGAAACTCAAACTCAAATTGAGAATGTTGCTGTAGTGAGAGATAACATTACAAAAAGAGTATTGAGGTCATTATTGTCTGAATGTGATTACTTTGAAGTAATTAAAGAAGAGACACCAATGGTGTATGATAATCTTAAAGATAAGATAAAGTTCTTCCAACCAGCATTCCACTCAACAACGCCTGAAGGATTAAATACAAGATTAACATTCTTACAACAATGTATGAGACCAGGTGATACAATACCTGTTGTTAAATCTGTTGGTGGGAAAGATGTTTTGGAATATAATAACGCAACTAACACGGCATTTGGAACTCCTCCCGTATTGATATTAAGGGTGGGTGATTTTTATAATACCAAAATTATACCAACAAGTTTAAGTTTGGCTTATGAAAATTTAGATATTAACCCTGAAGGGATTGGAATTCAACCTATGATTGCTAAAGTAACTTTAGCGTTTAACTTTGTAGGTGGTAGTGGATTAAAAGAATCGGTTGATAAATTACAAAACGCATTAACATTTAACTATTACGCTAATACTGAAATTTACGATGATAGAGCTGATGTTACGGACACTAGTTATCAAGTAATTGATAAGGACTTCTTACAGTTTGCTGCGTTGTCTGGAGTGCAACCACCGACAATAAATAACGCGGCACCTAATAATGGACAGACTAATGAAAGTACAATTGGTACCGTAATTAACAATAGTATTACTGAATCGGGAGAAACTGGCACAATTAGTTATAAAGGATTTATGGATGGTGTTGTTAGTGAAACTCAAACATATTTCACTAATGTTGTAAATAAAACTAAAGAGTCTGTTAATCAATACAATAACGCTTTACGTCAACAATGGATGTTAGAACGAAATTATACTAATGGTAAAATTACTGAAACCGCTCTCACCGATACAATATTGTTTGGTAAACCAAATAATACTGAAAAACGAATTAATGATATTTTTGATGAGTTATTAACGGATATTAAAGATGATAATGAAGGTTTCATTAAATTTATGACATCTCCATCCCAAAACTTTTCAACTAAAATTATTAGACAACTTAAAGAAAATTATACAAATGTAGTTAAAACTAAAAGCGGAACGTATCAAAATGCCATCACTACCATAACTCAAGGTATGACTAATGTACAACAGTCTTACGTTAGAACTATTGGGAAGGCTAATACAATTACTTATTGGGCTCCGTCATACCCTAATAGAGGTACTGATGGGAAACAAGAAAAAAATGGAAACGTCATTACATATGTGACATCAGGAACTTCACAGGTTGATACAAGTTCTCAAGGAGTGACTAATACATTAGATGAGTTAAAAGAAGATTTGAGAAAAATTAGTTCTGGTATTACCGAATTTAATAAGGTTGTTAATGTTGTAACTGATTTTACATATAACGGCGCCACATATAAAGGTATTTTAGTTTTCCCACCAAATTATAAATTACCTGAAGGTCAAAAAGTATTTGTTCCATTTAGTAATTCATCAAATTTCTTTGAGGCACCATTTAGAAGGGTTTATATGATAATTTCTGACGATGTTGTTGATAGTAAAAAATATGAAACCTTTAAAAATGCCATGATTGGTAATATACTTAATAATCCGAGTGTTCTTGGTGACGCGACTAATGGACCTTTACTAGATGCTCAGTTTGATTCATATTGGTTAAGAAATGCTAAACCCGTTTTTATTAATGAAAATGAAATTACTAAAGAGTTCATAAATTATATGGAAAAAGAAAAATTACAGAACTTCTTAAAGTATACACCATTCCCAAGTAAAGAAAGAGTCTTCACTTATACAAATCAAAATGCTAATGATGCTGGTAGGGTTGAATTAATTAAAGGTTTGGGTGCAACTGAAAACCAAAATACAAATAATAAAACGTGGAATGACCAAACATTAGCAAACGTATATATATCAAAAGCAAAATTTAACTAATGGCATATCAATATTGGAATAGATATAGTGACTTCTTAATCAATGGTGAACAAACTGTTGTTCCATTTGTGCAATTACCTCAAAAACCAACTGATAAAAGTTATATCTATAAAGTTGCTCGAAGTAGACTTGATGTTGTTTCACAAGAATACTATAACTCACCGTATTTTGGTTGGTTAATATTACAAGCAAATCCACAATTTGGTGGGTTAGAAAATAATATATTTGACGGGGCGGTATTGATTATTCCTTATCCACTCCTACCTTCATTACAGGATTATAAAGCAGCCTTAGAAAACTATTTTTATTATTATGGCAGGTAACACACCAGGGGACAATAGTGGAAATGTGTTGGTAGAGTTTGATTACAATAACATTATTGTTGTTGACCCAAATAAAACTATTGATGCGTTTGGTAATATTCGTGAAAGATTGGTTGACCATGAAAAAATGGTTATGTTTGCCAATCTTGAAGCGGAAATATTACCAAGAACGAAACTTGCTGTAGGAGGAAGTCCTGAAGATACTGCCACAGTCATATCGGTTGCTAAAATTAATTTTTTAAGACCAACCGAAAATACCTCACTTACTTCATCATATTATGACGAATTAACGGGTAAAGGTGCTAAAAATGGTTTAGGTGATAATCAAACTAGAGAACAATTGATATACCCTAATGATGGTACTAAACCATACAATAAAGTTACTGTAAATAATCCTGGAAATACTTCAAAAGATAATGGGTTGTTAGGTATTACGAACATTAATGTCACTACAAATACTTCTTTTATACCTACGGTTACTATGGAATTAGAAGATGTTCAGGGACGAGCATTGTTTCAATTAGGGGATAATTCACCATATTCAGCATTTTTTAACTTACCTTACCCACCGTTTTATTTGACATTAAAAGGTTATTACGGACAGGCAATTAAATACCAATTAAATTTAAGAACGTTTAATGCTCGATTTAACTCGTTTAGCGGTAACTATCAAGTTACATTGGAATTTGTTGGATATAAGTTTAATATATTGAATGAAATTTCAATGGGTCATTTATTGGCGGCACCCCATATGTATAGTACCAGATTTGACATTACAAAGTCACCAACATCTAATGAAGGTTCAAATAAAAATATTGAATCAAGTACCAAACAAACGGGTGCAAATACCGCTCAATCATCAAATAGCCAAGATAATGTTACGACTCAACTTGTTAGTGAAAAGGGGTATCAGAAAGTAGTTGAGGTTTATAGTGAATATAAGGCCAAGGGGTTACTTGACCCTGATTTTCCTGAACTTACGTTCGCTCAATTTATGAATTCATTAGAGAATTTTGAGAAAACTATTATCAACACTTATACAAAGGTTGACGTTCAACCTCTTACAAATATAAGGGCTTATAAGGAGTCTCTTAAAAATTATTATAACACTGTTTATGGTTCAGAAACCTCTTGGTATAATAAATATATGAATCAAAAACCTATTGTTTTAAATAGTGGTACTTACGTTTATGGATTTAAACCAGAATTACCAATAGAGAAACAACAGAGTGCTAGAACTGAATTAAGTGGGTTTACGACTAAATATAATGAGTTGTTGGCGGAAAACCCAACATTAGGGGTAACAGGTCCAACACCAATTAAAAATAGCATTAATTACAATACTATGTTAATTAATGTTAGCTTGGATAACATTGATATATACAAAACAACAATCCAACAAACAGGAAAAATTGCACCAACTGATGATGATATTAAGGCAACTAAATCATATTTAGAAAAATTATTATCACCTTCTTTTGAAGTGACATTAAGTACTGAGTTAATTACTAATCCTGGAAAGTCTACAAATGTTGTAGTGAATCCCCTTTTTATTTTTAAATCAAAAAGTAATTTAGACTTACCAAGATTTGAAAATTTAATTTATCAAATTGAGGCGGAAGCTAATAGACAACTCACTGAATACGAAACTGCTTTAACTGCTGACTTCTCAAGAAAAATCGAAGACCCAAAAATTGGTATTGGTTTTAAACCTACGGTTAGAAATGTTTGTGCGGTAGTAATGGCTTCTGCTGAGGCCTTTATTAGATTAATGGATGATGTTCACACTAATGCTTGGAACGTTAAATATGACCCTGTTAGACAATTAGCGATTTTAGATAATCCATCCTCTGCACCTGGTACCGATACAGTTGATAATTTGCCAAAATCACAACAGTCGGCAAATCAAAACCAAGGATTATCCACAAGTCAGATACCAGTATACCCGTGGC
>JACCDW010715451.1_pt1 | contig 17961 bp, 18 predicted proteins | sample 7449781 | NCBI WGS metagenome assembly JACCDW01 (sample SAMN15323449, study PRJNA562643) | freshwater metagenome | isolation source: river surface water | place: USA:Blue River Watershed | collected 2017-08-18
GCCGAGGATGATCAAGCCGGGTTGCTCTTTGTCCACCAGGGCCTTGAGCAGCTTGGCCACGGCCAGCGGTTGCAGGTCCAGGTCCGCTGAGGTCTCGACCAGGATGCCACGGTCTGCGCCGATGGCCATGGCCGTGCGCAGGGTTTCCTGGCACTGGGTCACGCCGCAAGACACCGCGATCACCTCGGTGGCCAAGCCTTTTTCTTTCAGGCGCACAGCTTCTTCGACAGCAATCTCGTCAAACGGGTTCATGCTCATTTTGACGTTGGCGATGTCCACACCTGAGCCGTCGGATTTGACACGCACTTTGACGTTGTAGTCCACAACCCGTTTCACGGGAACCAGAATTTTCATGAAAACATCTCCATTGATAGATCAAAACCAGCGACGTTTTGAAACACGCCTTTGAGGAAAACAATTGACGTTACGTAAACGTCAATTGTGCATCAAAACACTTTTCAAACAACCCATTATTCACAAAAAAGCACGATCGTTCGTATTCTTCAAGTGGCTTTCGTGGTTTTTTTTGCATCCTACCCCCGGGAATTCACCGACCAAGCGGTTGGTGAATCAGGGTTAGCATGGAGTGCATTCTGGGCAAAACCAGATTAGATTATGTTTTGTAACCAATTTGACGGAGCATTCTGATGAAAAAAACCCTGATTTCCATGGCCGCAATTGCAGTCACCAGCTTGGTTGGTGTGGCGCAAGCTCAAACGGTTCTGACCGTCTCCAGCTGGCTGCCCCCCACACACACCGCCAGCATGGCGCAAAAAGAGTGGTGCGACCTGTTGACCGAGAACACCAAGGGCCGAATCAAGTGCAACATCTTGCCCCGCGGTGTCACACCCGCGCCAGGTACTTATGACGCGGTCAAAAACGGTTTGGCCGATGTGTCTTACACGGTGCATGGTTACACGCCTGGCCGTTTTGTGACGACGCAAATGACCGAGTTGCCATTTTTGGGCAACAGCGCGGAAACCATTTCTGTCGCGTTGAGCCGTGTCGCCGGCAAGCACCCTGAGTTCGCTGCAGAACACCAAGGTGTCAAAGTCATCAGCTTGTTCTCTCACGGCCCCGGCATTGTGTTCAACACCAAACGCGCCATCGCCAAAGTAGATGACCTCAGCGGCCTGAAGTTCCGCGTGGGTGGCGGCATGGTCAACGACATGTCCAAGGCACTCGGCATGAACGTCACGCTCAAGCCCGCGCCTGATTCCTATGAACTGCTGTCTAGCGGTGTGATGGACGGCACCTTGTTCCCAGCCGAATCGACCGAATCGTTCAAGATCGACAAGATCATCAAGCACGCAACCACATTCCCTGGTGGTCTGTACAACACCAGTTTCGTGTTCATGATGAACCAAGCCAAATATGACAAACTGTCTGCAGAAGACAAGAAAGCCGTGGATGCGATTTCTGGCGAAACAGCCGCACGCATTTTCGGCCGTGGCTGGGACAAAGTGGACCGTCGCGCCTTCGCGCTGATGCAAGTCAACGGCGTTCAAGTGACCAAAGCTGATGCCAAATTTGTGGCCGACATCAAAAGCAAAACCGCCCCCTTGGAACAAGGTTGGATCAAAGCCGCCGAGGCCAAAGGTCTGAAAAATGCGGGCAAAGTTCTGAGCGAGTTCCGCGCAGAAATCGCCAAACTGGAAAAGTAAACTATAAAAAACCGGGGTTGGTCAGTCCAGCGATGATCCACCCTCAGCGGTACCCGTTTTCACAGACGGGTACCGTTTTTTCATGTGAAGGAATGATTTTGAAAAAACTATTGGAAACGGCCTGCGGCATTCTTGCTGGATTGGCCTTGTTTGCCATCATGGTGCTCACTTTTTTGGATGTCAGCGGCAGAAAAATGCTGGACCACTCCATCACGGGATCGCTCGAGCTGACTGAACTCTTGATGGTGGTGGTCATTTTTGGCGCGCTGCCTCTGGTGTCAGAGCGCGGTGAACACGTGGTTTTTGACTCGCTAGACGGCCTCTTTGGCGATGCCATCAAACGGATTCAACGTGGCCTTGTGCACTTGCTGTGCGCCGCGGCCCTGCTTGGCTTAGCGTGGTTGATGTGGTCAACCGGCGCAGATTTTGTGGCCAGTGGAGAAACGACTGCGCAACTGAAGATTCTCAAAGCACCGTTCATTTACGGAATGGGCTTGCTTTGCGGGTTCACAGGCTTGATTCATTTGAGCATGATGTTCAACCCGTTGGACCATGACGATGCAGAAGGAGGCGCACTGTGATCGAAGCCCTGATTGGATTTGCCGCTATTTTCGGCTTGGCTTTGCTGCGTGTGCCTCTGGCTTTTTCGATGGGTCTGGTTGGCTTGGTCGGAATTGGCCTCACGCGAGGTTGGCTACCCGCCCTTGCCAGCACAGCCCAAGTGGTCTATGAGACAGGATTTGCCTATACCTTGTCGGTCATCCCCTTGTTCATTTTGATGGGCAACTTCGTGGCCCGAGCCGGTCTGGCGCATGAGCTCTTTCATGCGGCCTACACGTTCATTGGTCACCGCCGTGGCGGCCTGGCTCACGCCACTATCGCTGCTTGCGCGGGCTTTGGTGCCATCTGCGGCTCGTCAATAGCGACAGCCGCTACCATGAGCAAAGTCGCCTACCCATCCATGAAAAAGCTCGGCTACAGCGATGCCCTGTCCACAGGCGTGATCGCGGCTGGTGGCACATTGGGCATCATGATTCCGCCCTCTACCATCATGGTGATCTACGGCATCATCACCGAGACCCACATCGGCAAGTTATTTGCAGCGGGAGTCATACCGGGCATTCTGACGGCAATTTTGATGATGTTCGCCGTGGTCATCATGACCTCGCGTGATCCAGAACACGCACCGGCCGGAGAAAAATTCACCTGGCCCCAACGCTGGGCTGCTTTGCGTGGTATCTGGGGAGTGTTGCTGCTGGTGGTCATTGTGCTGGGCGGCATTTATGGTGGCTTCTTCACAGCCACCGAAGGCGCTGGCATGGGGGCGATGGGCGCTTTCTTGTTTGCATTGGCACGCCGCGCGCTCAATTGGAAAGCCCTGTTTGAGGTGTTGGTGGAGTCGGCCCGCACCACGGCCATGCTGTTCACACTCTTGATCGCTGCCACGATTTTTGCCAACTTCGTGAACTTCACCACCATGCCCATGGAGCTTAAAGAGTGGATCACCCATTTAGGCTTGTCGCCCATCATGATCGTAGCGGCCATGATGCTGATCTACATTTTGCTGGGCACTGTGATGGAAGAACTCACCATGGTTCTTTTGACCATTCCTTTGTTCTTCCCCATCGTGGTGCAACTCGGTTTTGATCCAGTCTGGTTTGGTGTTTTGATCGTGATGGTCATTCAAATCGGTCTGATTTCACCGCCCGTAGGCATGAACCTTTTTGTGCTCAATACCTTGCTGCCCAAAGTCGGGTTAGGCACCATCTTCCGTGGCGTGTGGCCACTGGTGTTGGTGCTGGTCATCACCTTGGGCATCTTGCTGGCCTTCCCCGGCTTGAGCCTGTGGCTACCATCCATGATGGACTGAGCCTCCATCGCTTCCACTTCAAGGCACACCGCAGGTGTGCCTTTTTTCTGTCACCAAGCGCAGGGGCAAACTTGCCCTTGAACCTCAGCTTCTGGTGGGCATATGCACCACCCGCTGGGGGAATGGAATTTCAATTCCGTTTTCCCGCAGTGTTTTCAAGATGGCAAGGTTGATGTCGGACTTAAGACTCAGCTGACCGCTGGCGGGATCTTCAAACCAGTAATTGACGGTGAACTCCAGCCCATCTGCACCAAAGGCAGACAAAGCCACCAAAGGCGCTGGATCGGCCAGCACACGCGGCTGAGCCTGGCAAGCTTGCAACAGCAGCGCCATCACTTTGTCCACAGGGGCGTCATAGGCCACTGAAACCACGGTGGCCTGCGCCACCTTAGAGTCGGCCAACGACAAACTCTCCACACGCTGCGTGATCAGCATTTCATTGGGAACGATGGACTCACGACCCGAAGGCGAACGGATCACGGTGTAGCGGGCCTTGATGTCGGTGATGCGGCCTTCAAAATTGTCGATCTTGACGCTGTCGCCGATGCGCATGCTGCGCTCGGCCAGAATGACAAAACCACTCACATAGTTGGCCGCCAGTTTCTGCAAGCCAAAGCCGATGCCCACACCCACCGCACCACCCAAGACAGACAAAGCCGTCAGGTCAATACCCACCGAAGACAGGGCCAACAGCAAGCCCACAAACATGAGCAAAGCCCGCACCGTGTTGCTGATGACCTTGCGCAGCGACAAGTCACTGCCTGTGGCCGACTTGAGCAAACGCGACTCTAGGGCCGAGGACACCCACAAAGTGACAATCAGCACCGCACCGGCGGTCAATGCCCCCTCCAGCAAAGTGCGCACCGACAACATGGAGCCCCCCACCTTCCAGCGGATCTGGTCCAGCTCGTCCAAGATGAGCGGCAAAATGCCCGTGACCCACAGCACCACAGCCAACCAGGCGATCCAGGAAATCGTGCGCTCTAACATGCGCACAAACGGAGCCTCGCCAAAAGCCACCTGCAACACCTTGACGCCAAAACGGATCAGGGCCAATGAAATGCAGACCGGCAACAAAATGCCAAACAATGCCACCGGACGGTCTTCGGTCAGCAAGGCGCGGGCAGCGAAAGTCAAAGCCAACAACACCGTCGGGAATAAAACCCCATCAATCAAGCGCTTGCCCAACAAAACCGACAACTCGTGCCCCGCAAACGCCCGGCGAACCAGCCACACCAGCAACCAAGACAATGCGATGCAGCCCGCAAATGCCGCCAGTACCTGAAGCGACTCAGCGCGAACCAAGGCATCCAGCCACACCACCGGGTCTGCAATGTTCAAAGATTTCATGTTCGCCATGAGGGATTCCTTTTGTCGATGAACGCCTGCACGCCCTCTTGGGCCACATCATCCATCATGTTGCAGGCCATGGTTTGGCCTGCCAATTGATATGCGGCCTCTACCCCCATCTCGCGCTGCTTGTAAAACAAAGCTTTGCCTGCACACACCGCTTCTCGTGGCTTGGCCAAGATGGCGCACACCAGTTGGTCCACCTGCGCATCCAGATCGCCGGCCGCACAGACCCGATTGACCAGCCCCCGACTGCGAGCCTCTTCGGCAGAAATAAAGCCGCCGGTCAGCAACATCTCCATGGCTTGTTTGGCATGCATGTTGCGCACCAGAGGCACGCTGGGCGTAGCGCAAAACAAGCCCACATCGATGCCATTGACGCCAAAGCTCGCGCTGTCCACCGACACCGCCAGATCGCATTGCGCCACCAGCTGGCAACCCGCTGCGGTGGCAATGCCTTGCACACGAGCGATCACCGGCACCGGTAAATTCTGGATCGATAGCATCATGCGTGTGCATTGGGCAAAGAGCCTTTGGTAATACGCCAGCTCAGGCTGGGCTCGCATTTCCTTGAGGTTGTGCCCGGCGCAAAAGGCCTTGCCTGCTGCAGCCAACACGACGACACGGGCATGTTCGTCCTGCGCAATGGCGTTCAAGGCTTGTTGCAAAGCATCGAGCAGGGCTTCGCTGAGGGTATTGAAGCTGCTGGGACTGTTGAGGGTCAGCCTGTGCACGCCACGGGCATCGCGCTGGTGGAGCAACAGGTCGGTTGAAGTGGGGGCGGTTGCGTCGGTCATGGCTAGATTGTGCACAAACGCGCCATGCAGCAACCCAAGCAAGACCGCTCACCGCGCCCTTGATTCAAACGTCCGCCAGCACGCGCAGGTGCGCCTCCACACTGCGGCCCAAAGCGCTGAGGCTGTAGCCGCCTTCCAGACAACTGACGATACGACCTTTGGCATGGCGGATCGCCACATCCTTGATGCGCTGGGTGATCCAAGCGTAATCCTGCTCCACCAAGCCCATCTGACCCATATCGTCTTCGCGGTGGGCATCGAACCCCGCACTGATGAAGATCAGCTCGGGCTTGTGCGCTTCCAGTCGCGGTATCCACATCATGTCGATCAACTCCCGGATGTCCATGCCCTTGGTGTAAGCCGGGACAGGCAAATTGACCAAGTTGGCCGCATTCGACTGCGAACCGCCCTCAGGGTAAAACGGATGCTGGAAAAAACTGACCATCAAAATGCGCTCATCCCCGGCCACGATGTCCTCTGTGCCGTTGCCGTGATGAACATCAAAGTCGACAATCGCCACGCGTTTGAGCCCGTGGCGCTCCAGCGCATATTTCGCGGCAATGGCCACGTTGTTGAAGAAGCAAAACCCCATGGCCTTGTCGCGACAAGCGTGATGGCCTGGCGGGCGAACCGCACAAAAAGCGTTTTCCAGCTCACCCGCCAGCACGGCATCGGTGGCATCGATGGCCGCACCAGCAGACAGCAAAGCAGCATCCCATGTGTGCGCATTGATCATCGTGTCCGGGTCCAGCGCCGTATGGCTCGGGCCGCCTGCGGCCATGTCTTCACGCAAGACATCTCCCAAACCACGCAAAGCAGCCACATGCATGCGGCCGTGGGCCAATTCGATGTCGGCCAAAGCTGCAGGGTTAGGCTCTCGGCGTTGCAAGGCCATGTCCAGGCCTGTGATCAGCAAACGGTCCTCAATGGCCCCCAGCCGCTCTGGGCACTCGGGATGGCCGGCGCCCATTTCGTGTTTCCAGCAAGTGGGATGTGTGAAATAACCTGTCGCACCCATACGGCTTGTTTTCCTGCATGTTCAACAGATTGTCAGAACTGTCGATTTTTTTGAATGACTACACATTTTCTACTTTCAGCTTATCACGCCCACCCACCCACGCTTCGCGAGACACCCGACTGCAGGTTTGGCCAGATGAGCGGTTTGAGGGCGATTAAACTGAGCATCGCATGAATTTTCTCTCACCCCCCACCCTGCTGCGCCATCCTTTGCGCCTTAAAACTGTTTTGACGGGCCTTTTAGCCTTGGCTGTCTCACTGGCCTGTCTGAACACCGCCCAAGCGCAAGCGTCGCAGACTCACAGCGCAAAAAGCCAACAGCACACCAGCAAAAAATCCAAGAGCAAGCACCAAACACCCCAAGGGCACCAGCATCGCGCACAAAAAGCTGCTGCAGCGCCTGGAACCCGCTTGAGCCAGAACCCCGCAGTCGCCATCTGGGCGCAAGAAACCGCACGGCGTTTGCAACTCGAGCCAGACTGGGTAGAAAAAACCATCCAACAAGCGCAACGTCTGCCCTTGGTGGAAAAGCTGGTGCTCCCCCCCGCAAGCCCGGTGGCCAAAGACTGGAATGCTTACCGGTCACGCTTCATTGAACCTGTGCGCATCCAAGCCGGACGTCAGTTCTGGCTCAAACACCGCTCCACGCTGGAGCGGGCCGAGCGCGAATACGGCGTGCCTGCGTCCATCATCGTCGGCATCATCGGTGTCGAGACGCTGTATGGCCAAAATACTGGCAACTTCCGAGTGCTGGACGCTTTGGGTACTTTGGCTTTTCATTTCCCAACCGCCCATCCCAGAGCCGCCGAACGCCAAGCCTTTTTTCGCAGCGAGCTGGAGCAATTTCTGCTGCTGACTTCACGCAGCGGAGCCGACCCACTGGCCATCCGGGGCAGCTATGCAGGCGCTTTGGGTTTACCGCAATTCATGCCATCCAGTTGGGCCAAGTTTGCGGTGGACTTTGATGGCGATGGCCGCATCGACCTGTTTGGCAGCCCTGCCGACGCCATCGGCTCAGTCGCCCACTATTTCAAAGCCTTCCAGTGGCACCCCGGCATGCCCACGCATTACCCCGTGACATTGACACCAGGCCAGACCGACATGGACAGCCTGTTGGCGCCAGATATCTTGCCCACCTTCAGCGTGGCCAGTTTTGTGAGCAAAGGGGCAGCATTGGAAGGTGCGGCACTCGCGCATCCAGGTCCATTGGCCTTGATCGAGCTGCGCAACGGCCCTAACGCCCCAAGCTATGTAGCGGGCACTGAAAACTTCTACGCCATCACCCGATACAACTGGAGCAGCTACTACGCCATGGCGGTGATTGAGTTGGCCGAAGCGGTAGCGCGGGCAGTCAAGAACACGCCTTGACCTTTCACTGAACTCCGATTGAAAGTCGGCATACAGTTAAGGGATGAACCTCACTGTGACCACTTATCAATACCGAACTGGCTTCATTGCGGGTTTACTGGTCATGGCCATGTCTGGCACAACTGCCCTTGGGGCCAGCTTGTTTGGAGACCATTCTTGCCAGTCTTGGTTGGTCCTTGGCTCCGCTGAAAAGCGTGCATGGACGAATGCCTTTTTGGCACCTCTCAGTTTGACCCTCAAGGGCCTTCAAAAAAGCAAAGAAGACAAATACAACGACGATCCCAAGGCCTATGAGCCCGCCATCATGAGCATCGATACGTTTTGCTTCAATCACCCTGACTTGGGTGCAGCCGATGGTGCGGGTCGTTATCTGAAAAAACTGTTTGACATGCCTGCATCTTGATGATCAGACGGCACACCAAACTTTTGGGTTATCCATATCCCAGCTTTTTTGCAAGCGTATTAAAAAGCATCGGTAACCGCATGGGCTGAGGTTTTCCAACCGCATTAATTAAGTCAGCAAGCAAGCCTCAAAATTCACTACACAGCCATGAACCCTCTCAACCCCAAAAAACTGCTGCTGAGCAAATGGACAGCCGTCAAACCCCTGAACAAGCAAAAGCACTTTTTGGTCAACAGGGTGATTCAACCCGAATTGCCCATAGACCCGATTGAGTTGGTGGAAATCGAAGCAGTGTTTTCCAAGGCCACGCAAACAATCAAGTGGCGTGACTTGCAAAACGATGAGGTTTGGAGGCAGGGTTGGGTTTGATGAAATAGCCAAGTATCTGGATGGTCAGCCATTGAACGTGCTCGCGGATAGTCAGTTTGGCATTCCCCCAACTCAGTAGACACCCATTTCCCGCGGACATCACTGAATAGCCCTCGCTCTATATTTGCAGACCTACTGTCTCTGCAGGCTTTTGATCCAATCGGCAATCTGAGCGGTCACTTCACGTTCAACACCTAAGAATTGATGATGGCCGCGGTTGCATGAATCCGAATGATCCTGCCCACCCTCGACAGTGATGAAGTCAACTTTGGGTGAATGATCAAAAGCCTTCACATAACCAAGCATCGGCTCATAAGGTGTGTGCTTGCACGAGTCCTTCTTGTGATGAACGATCAGCACCGGAACCTTGATCTTTTTCAGGTCAGCATCGGTGAAAACGTGGGCAAAACGCGCAATGATGGATGACTCAGGTTTGATGCTCACCGAAGAGGTCAACACAATACAATCGGGTCCCAGCTCGCCTAACAACGCTGCACCGGATGTTGCAGACAAAGAACCATTGCTTGTGCCCACCAAGCAGACGGGTTTTCCAGGGGCTTGATGTCTCATAAACGCAATGACACCCGCTATGTCCTGAGCATGCTCGGCGCTGGATCGAAATCCACTGTTCAAGTTTCTTTGATCACTTGGTGTGTCTACAGCCGCTGCAGAAACACCGTTTTCGGCAAATCGACCTGCGCCGCCAGCCAGAAAAAATCCGTCATTCCGTACCCAACCTTTTTCCTCAGATCCAGCAACACCAATGGTGCCCGGACCCCCTTGAAATAAAACAGCGGAGGCTATGGGATCCACGGCTTTTTGGTAAACGAATTTCTGCTTCACACCTTCGCGCGTTTGAATTTCACGGAAAGACAAGTTTTGCGCAAGTGACAAAAGGGGGAATAAAAGAACAACCGCAATTGAATATCTCATCACATTCACCTTGATTCTTGGTCGCCATTCAGGCGCTGATTTGCATCACCCATTTTTCCGTGTGCGGCTCTTGATAAGAGTCAGCCTTCAGCGCTGATACGCAGCCATCGCCTTGCCCACTTCGAGCGTGCCTTGCTCTGAACCCGACTGCGGAACAGTCTCACCTTGGCGGTCCATGACCTGCGCCAGCGCTGCAGCCAAGCGTTCTGGCGTATCAGGGCCCACGCCCAGGTGCACGCCCTGCGTCAGGGTGATGTGAGCCACTTCAAAGCTGCCTGCCCCTGCGCAAATGATCGTGCGGTTGGGCGCCTCTTCGCTGGCCATGACCAGCATGGCGGGGACCACCGCGCTGGGATCAAGGGCTTTGAGCACCGCTTCGGGCATCAGGCCTTCTGTCATGCGGGTGGCGGCCGTGGGGGCCAGGCAGTTGACACGGATATTGCTTTTTTCACCCTCGATCGAGAGGGTTTGCATCAAGCCCGCCAGTGCCATCTTGGCCGCACCGTAGTTGGCTTGCCCAAAGTTGCCATACAAGCCACTGGACGATGTGGTCATGACCACGCGGCCATAGTTTTGCGCCTGCATGATGGGCCAAACAGCTTTGGTGCAATGCACCGCGCCCATGACGTGCACATCCATGACCAGCTTGAAGTCGGCCAATTCCATCTTGCCAAAGCTCTTGTCGCGCAAGATGCCTGCGTTGTTGACCAAAATGTCCACCCGGCCCCAGGCGTCCACCGCCTGCTGAACCATGGCTTTGACGGCTTCAAAATCGGTGACCGATGCGCCGTTAGCCATGGCTTCGCCGCCCGCAGCGCGGATTTCATCGACCACGGCCTGTGCGGCTGACACCGAGCCGCCCGCGCCGTGCACATCACCGCCCAAATCGTTGACCAGCACTTTGGCCCCGCGTGCAGCCAGCGCCAAAGCGTGCTGCTTGCCCAAACCGCCGCCTGCGCCTGTGACGATCGCGACGCGGCCTTTGAAATCGATGCTCATGGTTTTTCCTTGGTTGAATGCGTGTGTGAGTGACAGGGCGTTGGGGCACCATCTGCTAATCTGGCTGTCGATTGAAAGCTTGCCCTACTTTAAAACAGCCAGCGCTTTGGCTGTGTTGCACGATTGACACCCGACATGGAACTGAACACTGAAATCATCACCACGCCACCCCTGGACTCTGCTTCGGTGGTCTTGCTGCGCGACAGTGCACAGGGTCTGCAAGTGCTGCTGCTCAGGCGGCACCAAGCGTCTAACGTGTTGGGCGGGGCTTATGTGTTTCCGGGCGGCAAACTGGACCCGGAAGACCAACACCCAGCACTGCTGTCGCAGCTCAGTCAAGATGCCGCCACCTTGCATCAGCGTTTGGCCGAGCCAGCGCTGCCCGAGCCACGCGCTGCGGGTCTCTTTGTGGCCGCGATTCGCGAGGCGTTTGAAGAATGCCGCATCCTGTTGGGCCAAACCGGGGACGACACCCCAGACCTGGAGGGCTTGCAAAATGCCTTGGCCAGCGGGCAAAGCTGGGCGCAGGCTTTTCAAAACCTGTCGCTCAAGCTGCACACCGATACGCTTGTCCCTTGGACCCGGTGGATCACGCCACGGCAGGCGTCTGTGACCCACAAACGCTTTGACACCCGGTTTTTCATCACCCGCGTGCCTGAAGGCCAAACCGCCGCACACGACAACTTTGAGGCCACCGAAACCCTGTGGACCACCCCGCGCGAGGCCTTGATCCGCTATTGGGACCATGAGATTGAACTGGCACCACCCCAAATCATGGGCTTGGTTCAGCTGGCGCGGCACGCAGACGCCCAAAGTGCGCTGGCAGAAGCTGGCAGTCGCCAGCCGCCTGTGGTGCAGCCCGAACCCTTTGACCAAGATGGCGTGCGAACCATTTGCTACCCCGGAGACCCAAGGCACTCGGTGGCGCAGGCGGTATTTCCAGGTCCCACCCGTTTGTTGTTTAAAAACAAGCGTTTTGAGCCGGAGTTGGGTTTAGCCGGTTTGCTTGATTAAAATTGGACAGATTACACTTTGTAACTTCTGAACGCCTTGACACGCCCCTGACTGTATGAGCCAACCATCTGCGCCAATTTACCTGTCTGTTGAACGGGCCATGGAATTCATTGGCGATGCCAGCGGCGTTCTGTCACTGCTCAAAACCCTGCACCAGACGCTGGGCGAAGATTTGCCACGCATCAAGGCGCTGCTGGACAAAGACGATATGCACGGTGCCAACCGCTTGCTTCACCAGCTCAAAGGCTTCACCCCCGTGTTTTGTGTGGACAGTTTGGTCGAGTTGGTGGTTTCGGTCGAACACCTGAGCAAACACGGCGAAGCACCCGAGGTCACCGCCGCCTACAACCGGCTGGCCCCTCAACTGGAGCAGCTTCGTACCGAAGTAGCCACTTACCTGGCTGAGCACCCTGAGGCCTGAGCCACCTCTAGGCTCAGCGCCCGCGCTGCCACATCCCCATCCCATGTGCCCACCCGGGCGGCTATGGCCTGGACTGGTTTTTCAGGCCGTCGTCTGCACCTGTGTGTCGAGCCAATGCGCGATCTGGACCGGGTCGTGCATCAAACGCAGCTGGTCAAAAGCTTCTTGAGCCTCGGGATACACCCGACGCAAATAATTGAGCCACTGTTTGAGTCGCCCCGCACGGTGCCTGGGGGCCACACGCAGGCTGATGCCCTGCCAAAACAAACGCATCAAACCCACAATGTGCGCCCAACTCACCGCTTCACCGCTCAAGCTGCTGTGCGCCAAAGCATCGTGGCGGGTGATGGCCAAAGCCAGACCTGGGTCGGCCACCATGCCTCGCCCGATCATCAACCTGTCGCACCCCGTCACCTCGCGGCAACGCAAAGCATCGGCCAGAGTCCAGATTTCGCCGTTTGCCACCATGGGCAAGCGCACATGCTGTCGCAAATCGGCAATGCGGTCCCAATAAGCAGGAGGGCGGTAACCATGCGCCTTGGTTCGGGCGTGCACCACCAAGTCGCTGGCCCCGGCGGCCTCAATGGCCAAGGCGCAGTCTTCGGCCCGACTGTCGTCGTTGAAGCCCAAGCGCATCTTGGCCGAGACTGGAATGTGTGCAGGCACTGCCCGGCGCACCGCCGCCACAATTTGCCCCACCAACTCGGGCTCGTCGAGCAAGACCGCACCACCCCGGTGCTGGTTCACCGTTTTGGCCGGGCACCCGAAATTCAAATCAATGCCCGCAGGCTGAAGCTCGGCCAAGGCCGCTGCATTCGCAGCCAAATAATCGGGGTCAGACCCCAATAATTGAACTCTGACAGGGACGCCCGCCACAGTACGGCTGTTGTTAAGCAACTCGGGCGCCACCCGAATGAAGGCGCGGCGCGGCAACACGGTGTTGGTGACGCGGATGAATTCGGAGACGCACAAATCCACGCCCCCCACCCGTGTGAGCATGTCGCGCAAAGTGTGGTCCAGCAGCCCCTCCATCGGGGCCAGCAAGACACGCGCCCCCAAGTGGCCCATGGTCATGTGTTCAATGCGTCAGGCCAATTTGCGCTTGAGGCGAACTTCTTCGACCTTGACCCCGCCCAAAGGCACGGTGCGGGCCGTGTTCATTTCGCGCTTGAAGCCTGCCAGATCGTGGAACCGCAGGGTTTTTTCATGCAACAAAGGCAACCAGACCGTGACGTCGGTGCAGCCTTCGTCTTCCAAGCCTTCGCGGGCGGCATCCCAAAGTGCCAAGCCAATGCCTTGGCCCAGACGGTCTGGCGCTGCATAGATGGCCCAGATTTCACCCGTGGTGTTTTTGGACTTGGGATCGCGTGAACGGTCAAAACCAACAAAACCAACGATCTCTTTGCCGTCTGTGGCCACCATGACTTGGGGTTCCCCGTATTCAATGGCCTCTTTCCAGAACGACACGCGCTTGGGCATGGGGGTGGCATCCCAATGGGCATCGGGCACCTGCCCAGCGTATGCGGCACGGCAGGCGCTGACGTGCAAAGCCGCCACAGCGGGGGCGTCTTGTTGGGTGGCAAATCGGACTTGGATATCGGACATGGCTTAAATAAGAATGAAAAAACAACAGACCAATGGGCGCTCATGCCCAAAGTCAAACCCTGTATTGTCGCTGCTTCGGTTATCTTCAAGGGATGTGGAAGCTACTGAAACCCTTGAAACTGCCCAAAGTCTGGATGGCGCTGTCAATCCTGGCCTGCTGCGCTGCTGCGACAGCCCAAAACCCGACGGCCCCAACGGCCTCACCGGCCGCCTCATCCACGCCCCGCGCCCGTTTTGAAGACAACATGGCCGAGCGCACCAAGGCGTGCACCGCCTGCCATGGCGACCAAGGCCGGGCCGGACCAGATGGTTATTACCCACGTCTGGCAGGCAAACCTGCGGGCTATCTGCACAACCAGCTGCGCAACTTTGCCCAAGGCCGACGCCATTACGAGCTGATGACGCGCCTGATCGACCCGCTCTCAGACGCGTACCTGGGCGAAATGGCACGGTATTTTTCTGCTTTGGAATTGCCTTACCCGAAACCCAGCGCCAGCAACACGATTTCGGCGGAACGCCTGGCCAAAGGCCAGCAACTGGTGACGCAAGGCGACGCTTCGCGCGGTCTGCCCGCTTGCACCCAATGCCATGGCGTGCGCTTGACGGGCATACAACCGAACGTGCCCGGCTTGTTGGGCTTGCCACTGGATTACCTGAATGCCCAACTGGGCGCGTGGCAAACGGGCCAACGCAAGGCCCATGCGCCCGATTGCATGGCCGAAGTCGTCAAACGCATTCCAGCCGAAGACCTGATTGCCGTATCCAGCTGGCTCGCTCGCCAAGCTTTACCTACTGACACGCACCCTGCCCCTCATCCCCCGGCCGGCCCGGCCTTGCCCGCGGCACTGCGCTGCGGTAGTGCGCCCGAACTGTCCAGCACAGCGGGAGGCCAGCCATGAAGACATCACGCATCGGCTGGGGCTTGGCCTGCACCCTTTTGACCTTGACTGTCTACGTTGTTTGGGACAACTGGGCTGACGCATGGACCACATCCGCCAGCACGACTGCCAGTCAAGCGCCCCACGACGCGGCCCGCCCAGTGGACAACAACGCGCAGATTGAACGTGGTCAGTACCTGGCCCGTGCGGGCAACTGTGTGGCCTGTCACAGTGCACGGGGCGCTTCACCCATGGCTGGGGGCCGGCGCATTGACACGCCTTTTGGTGCCGTTTTCAGCAGCAACCTGACGCCCGACGCGACCACCGGCATCGGCACCTGGAGCCCTCAGGACTTTTGGCAAGCGCTGCACCACGGACGCTCCAAAGACGGACGACTGCTGACACCCGCGTTCCCCTACAACCACACCAGCGTCATCACCCGCGCAGACAGCGACGATCTGCTGGCCTGGCTGCAAAGTCTGCCTCCGGTGCACCAAACTGTTCAGCCCCACACCCTCATGTGGCCCGTGGGCACACAAGCGGCGCTGGCGGTCTGGCGCAGCCTGTTCTTCAGCCCAGCACCGTTCAAAACGGACCCTGGACAATCGGCCGAGTGGAACCGAGGCGCTTATTTGGTGAAAGGCTTGGGCCACTGCACCGCATGCCACAGCCCACGCAATGCCTTGGGCGCCAGTGGCGCTGTCGACGATTTGTCGGGCGGTTTGATGCCCGTGGTCAACTGGTATGCCCCCGATCTGACGCGTGACAGCGAATCGGGATTAGCAAGCACACCCTTGAGCGACATCGTGCAACTGCTGCGCACGGGCCAGAATCTCCAGGCGCAAACCAGCGGCCCCATGGCCGAGGTGGTCCAACATGGAACCCAACACATGACCGAAGCGGACTTGCACGCCATGGCGGTGTATTTGCAGTCCCGCGCCACCAAGGTCCCCGCATCGAGTGCCGCGCCCGTACGTGCCAAAGTCAGCTTGGCCGTGGCCGAAAAAGGTCTCAAGATCTACGATCGGCATTGCGTGCAATGCCACGGCGAGCAGGGCCAAGGCGTCACCACGCCAGCTGGCGACACGGCCTACCCTGCTTTGGCGGGCAACCGCGCTGTGCTGCTGAGCGACCCGACCAACCTGGTGCAAATGGTCTTGTATGGGGGCTATGGGCCAGCCACCGCATTGCACCCTCGCCCCTTTGGCATGCCGCCCTCGGTGCTGGAACTCGATGACCGCGACATCGCTGCCGTGCTGACCCACCTGCGTACCCAATGGGGCAACCGGGCCAGCGAGGTCACGCCCTTGCAGGTTAACCGCATTCGGGCCGAACAAGGATTCTGAACTTTAAATAAATACTATATTGGTAAATTTAAAATACAAATAGCACCCTTGCGAGACTCCAATCAACTTTACAAATCAAGTAAAGAATCAACCTCGCAAGGGTAAAACAATTATTTAAAATCAAAAACCTCGGTGAGTTTTGACACATTCACGCATGAATTGCCCAGATTCCAAATAAGACTTGCCTTTGATTGGATCGGAATAAATTGTACGAACAACACGTTTAAGAAAAACTCTTGTTGCAACGCTATCTTCAGAGTTATATGTATCTTGAGCTATGCCAATTGGCAATCCTTGCTGACGGAATTGGAGTGTTTGATTTTTCATCACAGAATCCCAAGTCCCACAAATTGCCTCTGAAATTTGTGCTGATGCCAAAACAGGAACAAAAGCCGCCAAAAATACCCATTTACTTTTCGTCATCACAAAACCTCACTTTAATTAAACTTCAACAAGTTTCGGAGCGAAACCGTTATCAATTCTATCAAATGTCATTGAATATTTTATAGATACTTTTTAGTTAAAAAAACACCAAATGAAATTAAATATTTACATATTGACAGGCGCTTCGCGCGGCATGGGTCTGGCCATGGCCGAGCAGCTGCTGCAAAAGGGTAACGTCCTGCTGTGCATCTCGCGCCACGCCAACCCCGACCTGGCCTTGGCAGCCCAAAAGGCCGATACAAAACTCATGCAATGGATCCACGACCTGGCCGACGGCGAAAGCGCCAGCGCCCGCCTGCGTGAGTGGCTGCAAAGCCAGAACCCGGCGGATTTCGCCAGCGCGACCCTGATCAACAATGCTGGCGTCATCCCGCCCATCACCCCACTGAGCCAGTCACAGCCCGCCGATCTGGCCCTGGCCCTGCGCGTGGGCTTAGAAGCACCCATGGCCTTGAGTGCGACGTTTTTGGCGGCCACAGAAAGTTGGGCCCTGCACCGGCGGGTGCTCAACATCTCATCCGGTTTAGGACGTCACGCCATGGCCTCGCAAGCAGGCTATTGCGCCGCCAAAGCGGGCATGGACCACTTCACACGGTGCATGGCACTTGACGAGGGCCTCAAGCCCCACGGAGCCAAAGTCTGCTCTTTGGCCCCCGGCGTCATTGACACCGACATGCAGGTGCAGCTGCGCGCAGCGGCCTCTGAGGCCTTCCCGGACCAAGCCCGCTTTACCCAGCTCAAAGAAAAAGGGTTGCTGAGCACAGCCCACCAAGCGGCCAGCCAGGTGCTGGCTTATCTGGCCAGGGCAGACTTTGGGCAAAACCCGGTCGCAGACGTGCGGGACTGATCCCCACCTTGCATCCATCTACCCGAACTGTCAGGTCACTGTAGTGATCGACCTTGACACTGGATGGGTTATCTCATTCCTATTTTGAAATCTTGGAGACCTGTCATGAGCCGTGAAGTTGTTGTTGTCAGCGGTGTGCGCACCGCCATTGGGACCTATGGCGGCAGCCTGAAGGACATTGCCCCCACCGAGCTGGCGGCACAAGTCGTGCGCGAAGCATTGGCGCGTGCAGGCACCGAGGGCAAGGACGTTGGCCATGTGGTGTTCGGCCATGTGGTCAACACCGAACCCAAAGACATGTATTTGTCGCGCGTGGCCGCCATCAACGGTGGTTGCGCCGAAGGCACCCCCGCCTTCAACGTGAACCGACTGTGCGGCTCGGGCCTGCAGGCCATCGTGAGCGCCAGCCAGTCCATCATGCTGGGCGACTGCGACATCGCCATTGGCGGCGGCGCTGAAAACATGAGCCGTGGCCCCTACGCCAGCCTGAGCGCCCGCTGGGGTGCCCGCATGGGTGACACCAAGATGGTCGACATGGTGGTCGGCGCGTTGCACGACCCCTTCCACACCATCCACATGGGCGTGACCGCTGAAAACGTGGCCGCCAAATACGGCATCACCCGCGAGATGCAAGAC
>JACCDW010503978.1_pt1 | contig 17949 bp, 18 predicted proteins | sample 7449781 | NCBI WGS metagenome assembly JACCDW01 (sample SAMN15323449, study PRJNA562643) | freshwater metagenome | isolation source: river surface water | place: USA:Blue River Watershed | collected 2017-08-18
AAGAAACCTTTATTGCGGAATTGTTAGACGGACTAACCCCACCTCCCGGCTATTTTCCACAGAATGTACTTATGAATATTCAAGGATATGCCAGCATCAACGACGTAATGAAAAAAGGTACCCAACACCTTAGCATTGATGCCTTTGAAGCAGCCGCAGAAGAATCGGATGCTCTAATCATCGATACCCGCGAAGCGCAAATCTTTGCCAAAGGATTCATTCCAGGATCCATCAATATTGGCATCGATGGCAATTTTGCTCCGTGGGTAGGCTCCTTGGTACCCGATGTTAAGCAGGCTATTTTACTCATTACCGATGAAGGAAGAGAAGAAGAAGTGGTAACCCGATTGGCTCGTGTTGGCTACGATAACGCATTGGGGGTACTTTCAGGCGGATTTAACGCTTGGACCGATGCGGGAAAACCCATCGATACCATACAATCCATATCGGTAGATCAACTGGCCGAAATTGTACGGCAACATCCCCAAACCTTGATTTTCGATGTACGAAAAGCCAGCGAATTTGGATCCCAACATATTGTAGGTGCCTTAAATGGACCTTTGGATTATGTTAATGATAGCATGACCCAAATCGACCCCAGAAAAACCTATTACGTGCATTGTGCGGGTGGATACCGCTCCATTATTTTTATTTCAATCCTGAAAGCCCGAGGATATAACAACCTCATTGACGTAGCTGGCGGATTCAATAAAATCAAGGAAAATTCCGCATTCCCCATCACCGAATACGTTTGTCCAACTACCCTATTGTAGCACTACAGCCGAAATTATAGCCGTTGAACTGCAATGGTTATTCCTCAGCAGCTCAACATAAAGATCTATCCACCGAACAGGCTGCTTTCTTCAGAAAGTGGCCTGTTTTGTTACTGTAAAATTTACGCAAATTTTGATTCTTCCTAACAAATTCATTATTTGCGATTTATGATTCGGACTACCCTCTTTTTAGTTATCACACTATCCATCCTCGTGGCAGCCGTTGCATCGGCAAATATTTCCTTAACCCACAACCAAGAATCGGCCTTAAACTCCGTGCTCTGGATTGTATTTGGAGTAGCCATGGCCTGTTTTATTATCGGTGAAATTACCAATAACAACTCCCAAGTTGACAAATTATGGAGCATAATTCCCATCGCCTACGTTTGGCACTTTACGTTTTATTCCGATTTTGAGCCTCGAATGGTACTTATGTCTGTATTGGTTACGGTATGGGGACTTCGACTTACATACAATTTTTCACGAAGAGGCGGCTACAGCTTACTGCCTTGGAAAGGGGAAGAAGATTACCGTTGGAGCGTATTGAGAGCTAAGCCCGAATTTCAAGGGAAAGGTCGGTGGATGCTTTTTAATTTGTTCTTCATTTGCTTGTATCAGAACGCGTTGATTTTCTTGTTTACCTTGCCGATTTTGGAAGCATGGCGAGGCAATGATGCCCCCTTGGGATGGCTCGATTATACGGCAACCGCTTTGTTTCTTGGATTTTTAACAATGGAAACAATTGCCGATCAACAACAGTACAATTATCAAACAGAAAAATATCGACGTAAAAATTCCGGTGAAGCACTGGGCGAATTTTATGGAAAAGGATTTACGCATACCGGATTATGGGCTAAAATGCGGCATCCCAACTACGCTGCAGAACAAGCTATTTGGCTATCGTTTTACTTATTCAGCGTAGCCGCAACCGGAGAATGGTTAAATTGGAGCATTTCTGGTGCCATTTTACTCCTATTTCTTTTTCGAGGGAGTTCAAATTTCTCCGAGGATATCTCAACCTCTAAATATCCGCAATACACCGATTACAAAAAAACAACACCGCGCTTCATTCCTTGGTTTTAGTTAGTTGTACCTTTGCGGCGCTATGGCCATCAATAAAAAGAAAATAACCTGGATTTCTGCTACGGTAATCGCCATCACCTTAGTTGGTATACAATGGGTGAAAGTTACACCCAACAATTCTGGGAATAAGCAATATCACATCTCTAAAGCCTATCCCACTTCTTACCGGGTAAGTCAATTATTAGATCACGCTTGTAACGATTGCCACAGTAATACTACCACCTATCCATGGTACACCCACTATCAACCCTTTGGTATGTGGATCGAAAACCACGTGGAGGAAGGTAAAGAACATTTGAATTTCGATGAATTTACCCAGTATCGTCCATGGAAACAATACCACAAAATGGAAGAATTGGTAGAGGTAATCGAAGAAGATGAAATGCCGATGTTTTCCTATACCCTTATGCACGAAGATGCAAAATTGGCTCCAGAAGATAAACAATCGCTGATTTTATGGGCAAAAGGCGTTATGGACTCCATGACACACCTATATCCCAAAGACAGTTTGATAAGACCCAAAAAGAAGGACTAGCCAAGTAGAGGCTGCTGCTAATTTTGAAGAATCCTCGAATTTCCCTATTTTTGCAGTCCAATTGGGGGATTAGCTCAGCTGGCTAGAGCGCTTGCATGGCATGCAAGAGGTCGCCGGTTCGACTCCGGCATTCTCCACCCAATACCTAAAATAAGTGATTGATTTTCAATCACTTATTTTGTTTTTAAGAGAATTATTAAAACAAATTGTTAAAACTTATTATCACAAAAGTTAGTAGTCCAGTGTGTCGGACTATACTTTTTGAAACTAGTTGATATTTATATTCATATACAAGGGGTGTTGATTTACCTGACTGGAATAATCGGACAAACATACCCCTCTTCGTCGCTCTAATTTAACCCCCTCGGCAAAAGTAATCAATGACGAATAATAAGGAGTTAAACACACTGGTAACATTGGGTATTTTGAGTTGTGAATAATTCCGATGAAGGGGGGGCAAATTAGAGCGACGAAGAGGGTTTGTCGTCAGCGTTTTTCCCATTCGGGCTTCATCATCTAATTCTTTTCCATTGTACCCGAACCTATAGGCTTCAGTTGAATACCCACGTCCATTTATAGGCGCTCCGAAGGGGTAATAATCGGAGATTGAAGATACTTCGGGATTAAAGTATACAACCCCACTAGAAACCTTATAAACGGGTTTGTCGGAGACGGTAACAAGGACGTTTCCGAGGTGATTTGCGAGTTCAAATGATTTCGAACCCCAGTCTCTACGTGATGTGCCAACGCCCCCCCCAGGTAGTCGTATATACAGCACCCATATACAAAGTGTCCTTACAGTTATCTACACCAACACGAGAAGATCCATAGATACTATACTCCTGGGCCACGTAAATGAGTTGGCTGCTGGTATTGGTATATTTAACGTAACGACACATTTCGTTTCCTTGTGCATCACGAAGATAGTAATAAGTGGAGATGACAGCGCCGCTGCCTTTGGGCGTTATTTATTTCCACTAGTCCTCATGTTTATCATACTATTTACAACCATAGGTGTTGGCTTCAATACTTATTGTAGTAACATAGGTTCCAATTGAATATTTCACAACCCCACGAACTTAATTAAAATCATATTATTTTAAGGAAAAACTTAATTGCAAATAATTTCACGCTTTAATTTACCTTCTGAATCTATTGTGCACAGCAATAAAATCGTGCTTCTACTATCGCTTTTTGCAATTTTTTTGTCATACACGTTCAAATTAATTGAGTCCTTTCTATTTAACATTGTAATTAACAATCGATTATTGTAGTAATTATCTTGATAGTCTTTTTCTAAGGGCAACTTCCCGTCACTCGCCGACAAACTATATTTCCACTCTTTCGCGTATATAAAAATGGAAAATGTTGAGTAATGCTGTTGATAACGTAACATAATAAATAAACTATCCGTTGAAACTATCATACTATCTACGTTTACTTGGTCGTACATGTAATAAAAATTATGGCGCCAGTTATCGATAGCTAACAATCCAGGCTTATTAGTTTTTACGCAATTTTTTATTTCTCTGTTAAATATCATTTGATCCGAACAACTATTAATGATAATTAATATATTTGAAAAAAGTAGTAAAGTAAAATATTTAATATTTAAATACTTTTTTATGTCATTTATCATACTGTTGTAAATTTAACTATTTTTTAGTTGTCTCAGTGGATTGTTTTCTTTAAAAATTATTGGGACTTTCATTCCAGTCATTTAATATTTTTTTATCAAATTGTTACCCTCAGTGCTTAAATTTTCCTGAATTGGAAAATCATGTTTTCCTAACCACTTGCCGTTGGTATAATATTATCTTCCCTTAGAATCCTAGTATCTTCATTGAAATATTCCACTGTGCCTAGATACCTTTCAATTGAATAACAACTTCTTAGATTCAGGCCAAATTCTAATCTTAACATCTTTTCATAATGAGTTGCGAATATTTCTGTTTTACGCAATCCGGTTTCAGGAGGACCAGCCTAAATTTCATACTGTTGAGCGTATTCCTCAAATTTACCAACGATATAAGCGAGTTCAAGACCGAGTTTTTTTAATGCGGTTAACGCTTGTGTAAATTATCTACAATTACTACCTTGCAAAACACGTTCTAGTAAATGAGATATCTTTTATTCTTGTTTTTTATCATTCCCTTTTTGAGTGCTTGTTGTTTAATCGATAACCATAGAAAAGAATCCATTATTAAACAATACAGAAATAACAAACTCGTTACCTCCTTTTCTATCGATGAAACTCAGTTTGTAGATTCAGGTGCTTATTGCCTAGTTCAGTACGATTCGTTACAGTTGGAAATCCTGGATAGTTCTTTTTATTTAAATGGAAATCTGAATGGTTATTCATTCAAACGGCAGAATGCACTTAATGCAATCGGCAATTACATTCAAGGAAAAAAATCCGGATGGTTCGATTATTTTAAGGGCAATACCTTAGTTCAATCGAACTATTACATTAATGACACCTTGTTTCAATCCACATATCATTCATCCAACAACCAAGATTCCTCCATCATCTTTGTGCCCGAATTAGGCCAGTCATTTGAACAAATAACCAAAAGGAACGAGATATCCCAAAATCCCAATTGGTTTATACGTAAATCCAATGATTCATTATTGATTGTAATGGTTACCGCAGTAAATCGATTTCAAAATACTAGATATGAAATCACCGATGATGAAAACAAAATAATCAGTGTATTCAACAACCACCATTCGGCCTATTTTACATTCACAATTAGCAACAACGAATTCCGCAAGTACGATTTAACCATTCATGTATCCGATGGCAACCGGGAATATTCGAATAAACAACATCTAATTACTACCCCATTTAAGAAAATATAAATCGCTCCTACCTTCAACGATAATAGTATACGATTTAAACCGAGAGGCCCAAAGTAGAAAGAGTGCGAAATGATTACAAATTGTAATTAACTGAAACTACAAACAAATATTAAATCAATCCATTAATAGCGACGTAACCATTTCCATCATTTCAGCTACCGAAACAATCATAGTTGACTCATTGATTGGGTATCCCAAGGCGATGGGCGCAACAATAAAATTATGTTTGGTTCTTAAATCTGCCACGGCATGGGTGAATGATTTCGTGGTTGATGGCTCACTGCTCAACTTAACCTCTATCGAAATATATGGACTACCTCCTTTAGTAATGACGAAATCCATTTCCGTACCATCGGCCGTTCTGTAGAAATACACACTGCTTGTATCCACCAAGGTAAGTAGCTGATTTAAAACAAAATTCTCGAACGAGCTCCTAGCCGCCGTGTTGCCCAATAATTTTTCATACGTTGGAATCTCCAATAATGTATGCAAAATCCCAGTATCCATTAGATAAATCTTGGGTGATTTCACCAATCGCTTTTTACTGTTCGTGAAATAAGGCTTAACAACATGAATCAAAAATGCCGATTCCATGAAATCAATGTAGTGTCTTACCGTTGGTGCTGATATCCCTAAAGAACGTGAAATTGAATTAATATTCAATAATTGACCATTCTGGTGGGCGATTATTTCCCATAAACGCCGCAGCGATATTGGATTAGCATTCAATCCCAACATCGGTAAATCTCTTTCTAAATAACTTCGAATAAAATTCTGCCGCCAACTCCATGAGAATTCCTGAGTTTTTGCCAAAAAAGAATCTGGGAATCCTCCAGTCAACCATAAATCATTGAACTTATTTTTCCCAACCTCCGTCAAGTTAAAAGGAAATAGTTCATAATATGCCACTCGTCCTGCCAACGTTTCTGAGCTATCACGTATCAATTCGGGCGATGCGGAACCCAATAAAATAAATCTTGCCGGAGATCGATCTTGATCCACCATGGATCGAAGCAAAGGGAATAACTGCTTGTCGCGCTGAACCTCATCCAAAATAATACATTTACTCCGATTATAAGAAAAATACAACTCCGCATTCTGTAGCTTATTCTTATCCGATGGCAGTTCTAAATCCAGGTAGACACTCTCCTTATTAATGGTTTCTGCCAATTTCTGTGCTAATGTAGTTTTACCAATCTGACGAGCACCAACGATTACCACAACCGGAAATTGCTGTAATAATTTCTCTAATTCGGCTAATGCTTGTCGATCAACAAAATCACTTGTCATTATCGCAAATATACATAATTATTTTCCATTTTGCGGTAATAAATTAAATTATCCCCGCAAATCGAAAGTAAAAATTTCAAAATGCGGGGATAATCGCGAAGCATTAATCAACGAACTCCCACGTTTCACCTTTCATTTGAATGGGATTGGTTAATCCCAATAGACAGTTGTTCGTCCACTCAATGGGTGATTTGCCAAATACCTGAACAAACCGATGATGTAGCGCCAATAGCATAATCCCTTGCGCATGTACTCCTACAATACCCAATTTCTGGTTGCGGTTGTAACGGTCGATTAACGACGAATGATCCAAGTTCAGGAAACCCTGATGAAATTCAGCGAATCGCTCGCGATCGCCTTCTCTAAAATTGATAATTATTTGCATAAAACTTTGTTTTTGACATAGTGGTCCTCATCGTTTTACCACCGTGGTAAGCGTAACCCGGTTGGTGCACTTTTGTGCTCTTGATGATGCAGCGAAATTACGAAATCCTAACTTTATTCCAATATCAATAATCGAAATACCGAATTTAGATAATTCATTTCCTTGATTTGTTCAGTATTATTTGTTTTACCTACCCGAAGAATATACATACCTGCTGGTATGCTTGGAGGAACGATAAATTGTTGATCTAATAGTTTACCTGAACACACTATGACCCCGTTCGCCGTACTCAATTCCCACATACCCACTCGCAATCTACTTTCAACCGTTACTACCTCTCCCACGCGAACTGGGTTAGGGAATAAATTGCCAGCAAATTCTGCAGGTGTTTTGTTATTTCCTAAAGTACTGCACTCGCCCACCTTAATTACAAACCCTTTGTAGGAAAGGGCTCTACGCGAACAATTATTATCCATCGCTTTCACCGAAAAAGTGTAGGGTATCTGTCTCGATGCACCCATGGGAACTCTCCAACAAAACGTTGAAGTTGGATTTTTGTCCTTGGAAATTGGAGTAAACGTTGCACCTGCTATTCCAGAATTCCACGTTAATTCAACACTATCTCCCACGGTTTGACCGCTTCGCAGCGTATCGCTTATTACAATATCGAAACATATCGAATCACCTTCAGAAATACATAGAGAATCGGAACCTTGAATCTCGGGAACCATGTTATTTGCACAATCCTCCACGATCAATTGCATATCCCGTCGAACGCTTCCCATCTCCACCATTAATCCACCAACTTTCTTGTATTCAATTGCTTCCACCACAACAATTGCCACCTCATCGCATTTGGTGGGTGTAAATACCATATCCCCAGAAACCGCATCGAAATAAAATCCTATCGGGGGGGTCACCGCAGGTTTAGCAGTGCATGTAATACTCGCCGTACTACAATATGGAGTAACCGGAAATCGATAACTAAAGGGTGCAGCATACGTTATGGGAGACCCGGGCAATGCCCGAAGTCCAGATACTAATCGAAACGAAATTGAATCCCCTGGGGTATCATCCAACAATCCATGGTTAAATCGGTAAGGTTGATTACAACAAGCATAAAAGATTGGTTGATTGGAAAATATTGGACTGCTATTGCAATCATCCAATGCATTACAAATATTAATGGTGGTTGTTGCGAAAAAATCATCATTCGCCGAACCAGTGGTAATGGCTGCATTTCGACAACATTGCCCCAAATAAAAAGTGACATCGCAACAGCTAGAATTCCCAACAAAGGCGTTCAGTGGAGCCGAATTAAAATCCACAATCGCCTCGTATACGTGCAATTCAACACCATTTCCTGTAGCTGCCTTATTGCTATCGCAAGCGGGCGATGCTGAACTACATAATTGCGATACATCCGTGATGCTTACTCTACTAATGGATAAGGTAGCAGTTCCACAACCGTTTCCACGATTTTTTCCGGCGAAAACACCAAAAGAAGGGCTATTAAATGCAACGCCTCTGCAATCACGATATACTTTTGCTACAATTTTATATTTACCACTACCCAAACACTGATAACTCATATCCGTCCCCATCATGTGGGAGGCCCGCACATTACCGGAACAGAGCGACAGGATTAATAATAACCACAATGCATATTTATTGTGTAGCAAATTGAAATTCATAGCTTTCCAAAGCTACAAATTATTATTGTACAAATGAGGAAACCGTTAGTCGTTGGTTTTCCAAGGATCATTCAAAGATCCATTGCCCGTGTGATCGCCTTCGTCCCACTTGAAATTCAACGAATTACTGTAAATATTGGTGATTCGGTATTCTACAGTTTTACCTCGAGTAGTTGGTGGAACCATCAATTCTTGTCTACTAAATGGCTTAATCTGTTCAAACAATAAATGTTCTGTTTTATAGTTGTATCCATTTGCAGTTTTAATATCTACATCTACATAGACTCTATCCATTACATGTTCTGTTTTATTTGTAACGATGATCGACAAATCAGAAATTCCTCCCAACTCAGAATACTTAAATCCACTTCTAGAAACAGTAATGTAATCTTCCCAATTGTTACGGATCGCAATATTTTTCTCGGTAATAGCCGCCGTTTGAGCTGCATTAACTTCTTCCTCAATTGCAGCAGCAGAATCGAAAGGTACTACTGCGCCAGATTCGTCAATATACGTATTGCTTAAACCACTATCAGCGGTAGGTCCTTCTTCAGAATCAATATTCGATTTAAAACCAACAATACTAAATATTACAACTAAAAATACGATTAACGAACCAATGAGCAGTTTTTTTTGATTATCCGTAAACGATCCATTGTTAGAACTCGATCTATTATCGGAACGATTATTTGTTGATTCAAAAGACGGTGGGTTACTACCATCCTGGAAATTACTAGTTGAACTATCCTCGTTTATTTTCTCACTTTCGGATTTACTTGGATTTTCCGAAGATATGTGAGTTTCATCGTTTGGCTGCGTAAAATTACGACTGATTTTATTCCCACAAGAGGGACAGAAATTGGCATTAGGCAACAATTCTGTTCCGCAATTAATGCAATATTTCATGCTATCATTTATCTTATTTTCGTCAATTACTATTTAGATTTTTTAAAACTAACAGCTGTTGCGGTAATTGAAAATGCTAAAAAAAACAAAGCAATAATCAATGAAATTATTCCGGGTACCATACCAGTATCACTACTAAAACCATCATAATAACTTCGAATACCCATAACTGCGAAACTATTAAATATATTAACAACACTTAATACTAATCCAATGATTGATAATGTTTTCATAGACTACAAGAATAAAAACAATTTCCACTAATAGCAAACAACGCTAAAACTATTTGTTGCAAATTATTACAAATCGAAATACCTTTACACGGATTATTTTAAAAATGTTTGGTAGTTCCTACAATGAAGTTTTTAAGCATTCCTTTAGGATCCTTTTGGTTTTTTACTCACTTATAATAATAAGTTTTATATCCTGTAAACCAGAAGACCCAATTAAGCCAGTTGACAACATTAATGCAGCGGTGGACGAATCGCCCCTTCCACCCCAATCGCCCCAAAACTCCGTAAAATTCCGAGATACCGTTCTAGAAGATTTACTAATCAACGGCACGCAAACCAAATGCACTACCTATACAGTAGACCGTATTCAACGCATCAACTCCTTCGATTACTTCTATTCTGAGGATAAAGCGGATATCTGGCCTGGAAATATCGTTCAGAGCAAATACCTCCGTGAAAACGGAAGATTGGTTTCCCTTGGCAATTTCCCCCGTGACCCACTGAACTATACCGTTCAAGGCACCCAAGGCTCCACCAGCTTTAACTTGCCCTCGCCCTCCAACGCCAATTACCAAACAGAATTTGACGACGTTTCCAAACTCTTTTGGTTCATGCCCCCAACATTCACTTTCCAAAACGTACAAATTACCTACTCGGAAAACCAAGCGCTTATGGATCTTGGGCTGAATTTCGGATTCTTAGCAGGAGGTCTATCCACCAAATTTCAAAAAATAAACACCACCGGATACACCACTATGTACATGATGGTCAAGAATATCTACTTCAACGTAAACGTAGAATACCCCAGCAATCCCGCTGGATTTTTTGGTGCGAATGTGAATGTTTCGGACTTAAAACGACTGATTTCGGACGATAATCCGCCCGCCTATGTTTCCAGTGTATCCTACGGCAGAGTGGCTTTAGCTCGCGTGGTTTCGTCTTACAGTCAACGCGAAGTAAAAACCTGCGTAGAATTAGTATTGAAGGGTATGTCGGGCAGTTTAACCGCTAGTCAAAAACAAATAGTTTCAGACATTCAATTAACCGTGGAAGCCGCACCAGGACCCACGTTTATGCTAAAAACCTTGGACGATGTCTACAAATACATGAACGAAGGCAGCCAATTCAATCATAGAAATGGCTGTGTGCCGGTTGGTTATGAAGCGCGGTACCTAAAAAATAATTCTACCCTAATGACCCATACTGGATTCAACTATAAAGTTAACGAGTGCTTATGATGGGATGGAATAAATTAAGCGATTCTGTACGCCGATTATTAAGCCTATCGGCAGTTGCAACCTTCTTGGTAATATTTAGTAGTTGCAAGCCAGAGCCCGAACCTGCACTTTTATACAACGATCATGTAATTCCGTTTGAAATTGTGGAAGAGACTTTTCGTTTGGGTGCACGGAGCACCGCATGGATTTCCAATAAATCGGTAATTACTAGAACTTTTAAACTCCCGCCCAGAACGGTTTATTGGGCCTATTGGATGGGCGCAGGTCCAGAACCTGTGGCCGAACTTGCAAAAGTAGTTGTACCCGCCGCCGCACAAAAATTAACTAAAGATCCTTTTGTGGCATACGCTTGGGGACTACTAGGTGCATTAAACCTAGTAAATACGGGCACTTCTTCCGTTGACTTATTTGTATTACCTTCTAGCCAGTCTAGCCGATTTAACTTCCAAGACACCTTTCAATCTTTCATCGCTAAACCCCAAACTAAAAATATACACGATAAATACATCGACATTCTTGACACCCCAACGGATAGCACGAACTCCATAACCTTAGGTTTACGAAATCCCAATTATGGTGCTGGTGTAGACGTTAAAATGAAAATTTGGGCCTTCGTAGTTAAACCTTTATAAAATATGAATACACTATTAACAATGATGGGTGGACAAGAATGGACTGTCATTCTAATCATCTTTATCTTTCTTCTTGCCTTTATTTTATGGATTTTCTGGAAAATTAGAGAAAATGCTAAATTACGCGTTGAAAATCGCTTACTAAAGAAACAATTAGCAAAATTTCAACTTGAAGAATTAGATCAGCTTAGAAAAACTGGTATTTTAACTGAAGAAGAATTTACAAAGAAAAAGACCGAATTGCTTAAAGACTAAATCGGGTCTACTTCTCGCCCGCCTAACAACAACGTTGCAAGATGCTGGGACGGTGAAATTCCATGAGGATTTCTAAGTTGTTCCCGCAATTCCCGGTATCCTGCTTGTACTTTACCCACATTGGCAGGATTGTAATCTGCATCCAATTGTTGCATCGACCATACCAAACGCTCAGGTGTTACTTCCTGCAAATGTTCCACCACCAATCCGCGATTTAATAGAATATTCACCAAAGAAACCCATTTCAATTTCACCAACTTTTGAGCAACCCAGTACGATAGTGAATTTAACCGGTAAGCTACCACCTGAGGAACACCCAATAGGGCGGTTTCCAAAGTGGCTGTACCGCTGGCAACTAACGCCAACCCTCTACCCATGGTTTCCCTGCGAATGGGAGCAATTAATTCGCCATCCCCCAATTGCATGAGCATCGAATAGGTAGCGCCGAAAACCACTTGTACCGAATCGGCATCGGCCTTAGAAATTTCCTGTTGCTCAACTGCTTGCCTGAGTACCTCTTGATAAAAATCGACCTCCAACCCCGGCGCTCCCGCAACTAAACACTTCGCTGAAGTATCATATTTTCTTGCCGATTTAATAAAAACAGGCAATAATTTGCTCACCTCATTTTTACGAGAACCGGGCATCAATAGTATTATTTTACTATCCTGTGATTCAACCATAACCTCTAACTCCACATCCCAACCGCGGTTTTCATGAAATCGCTCAACAACCTCGTTAATCTCATCGAAAATCGGATTGCCCACATACGTGCAAGGCATTCCCCTACTTTCAAAATACGCCACCTCGAAGGGGAAAATCACGTACAACGCATCGATGTACTTTCGCATGGTTTTAATCCTTCCCTCATTCCAAGCCCATGCTTTGGGGGCAATGTAATAGTGTACTTTAATACCTCGATGTTTAGCGAATTCTGCCAAACGCAAATTGAAGCCCGGATTATCAATCAATAATAATATGTCGGGCTGTTCACGCAGAATATCTTCCTTGGCCTGAGATAAAAATCCCATCACCGTTCGGATGTTCTTGATCACTTCAACCAGACCCATGAAGGCTCGGTCCTTGTAATGACTTAGCAAACGCATTCCTGCTGCTTGCATTCTGTCGCCCCCCCAACCTACCAATTCAAGTTTCTGATTATCCGGCAACTTGGCTGCGCGTAGCGCTTTAACCACATGACTAGCATGCAAATCGCCACTGGCTTCTCCGGCAACCAAAAATATCTTCACAGCCTATTGAACTATGACGACCATTTTCCCAGTTCGATGATTACGGCCCACAGCGTATGTGCTATGGTAGCAATCAACCAACCTCGGCCAAAAAAAACCAATAAATGGCCTGGAATTTTCAATCCTAACGACGGCCAGTTTATTTCATCTACTCGCATGATTAAGAAAAACACGCCAATATTTGCTGCAATCGCCAATTGATAAATCGAATTGTAAAACCAACGCATGTTGGCAATCGCCCACAAAAAATTTTCCGGTTTCACCTGTTGTGCCAACGCAATTAAAATGCCCAAGCCCAAAGGCAATGCAAAGGCTATCACTAAGCCCAAAAGCATCCAAAGAATGGTTTTACTGTTCATTTAAATCCCACTGATTTATAGTTGCAATTCGTTGATGATCCGTTAAATCAAACATGGTTGGCACCACAGATACATATCCATGTTTCAAGGCCCACTCATCCGTATCATCGCCGTGATCGAGATTCACGAAATTACCCGTCATCCAGTAATAATCTCTTCCGAACGGATCTTTGCGTTTATCAAAATCCTCTTTCCATTTCGCCTGTGCCTGTCTACACACTTTTATTCCCTTAATTTCTCCATCTTCAGGCACCGGAATATTCACATTCAACAAGGTACCATAAGGTAAATCATTGGCTAATACGCCTGCGATAATCTTTCGAATAAACGGCTTAGCAACCTCAAAATTAGCGTTCCAACTGTAATCACACAACGAAAATCCAATGGCCTTCATCCCGTCAATGGACGCTTCCACCGCGGCACTCATCGTACCTGAATAAATCACATTAATAGAAGAATTACTGCCGTGATTAATCCCAGAAACCATCAACGATGGCTTCCGAGTAAGAATCTTATCGATGGCGAGTTTCACACAATCCACAGGCGTCCCAGAACACTGATAAGCCTCCACCCCTTCGTACAAATCCGATGGGATCAAACGAATCGGCTGATTGATAGTAATAGCATGCCCCATCGCACTTTGTGGCTTATCGGGCGCTACTACCAGAACATCTCCAAATTCCTTGGCTACAGAAATTAACGCGGCGATACCTGGAGCGGTTATCCCATCATCGTTACTCACTAAAATCAACGGCTTTTCTTGACTCATACGCTATACAAACCTACCACAAATTTTGCGAGCAAAAAAATCGTGTTACCTTTGTAGCGGCATGACAGACAAATACGCACAGCGCGGCGTTTCATCGCAAAAAGAAGACGTTCATAAAGCCATCGCTAAGGTGGATAAAGGTCTTTTCCCCCACGCCTTTTGCAAGGTAGTACCCGATATCCTCAGCAACGACCCCAACAGCTGTTTAATCATGCATGCCGATGGGGCTGGAACCAAAAGTAGCTTGGCTTATGCGTATTGGAAAGAAACCGGTGATAGTTCCGTTTGGGCCGGCATTGCTCAGGATGCGATTGTAATGAATACAGACGATTTGCTCTGTGCTGGAGTTACCGGACCGTTTATGCTGTCTTCCACCATCGGCAGAAATAAACAACTCATTCCTGGGGAGGTAATTGCCGAAATCATTAACGGCACGGAAGCATTCTGCCAAAACATGCGCAATCACGGCATTGAAATTTTTACCACAGGCGGAGAAACAGCCGATGTGGGCGACTTGGTAAAAACCATAATCGTTGATTCAACATTAATCGCTAAAGCGCAACGTACCGATATTATCGATAATGCAAATATTAAAGCAGGAAACGTTATTGTTGGTTTTGCATCGTACGGAATGTCAACCTACGAAACCGAATACAACGGAGGCATGGGAAGTAATGGTTTAACCAGTGCTCGTCATGATGTATTTTCTTCTGATTACCGCAGTAAATACCCCGAAACATACGATAATTCCTTGCCCGAAAACGTAGTGTATTGTGGCACTAAACATTTCTCTGATACCGTAGAAGGCTCCCCCATAAATGCTGGTAAATTGGTGTTATCTCCCACCCGAACCTATGCGCCTCTTGTAAAAGAGATTTTTACTCATCTAAAATCCGCAATCAGCGGAATGGTTCATTGTTCAGGTGGCGGACAAACCAAAGTGTTGCATTTTTTGCAACAAGGTCACGTCATAAAAGATAATTTATTACCCATCCCTCCCCTATTTCAACTAATAAAAGAGGAAAGTGGTACCGATTGGAAAGAAATGTTCCAAGTCTTCAACATGGGCCATCGTTTGGAAATTTACACCACTGCCGATGCGGCACAAGCCATGATAGACATTGCAAAATCATTCAATATCGATGCGCAAATTATCGGCAGAGTGGAGCCCTTTGATGGCAAAAAACTAACCATACAAGGACATTGGGGCAAATTGGAATATTAAGCTGAACCAATAAATTTTCATTTTCCTCGTTTACCTTTCATTGCCTTAACGTATTAAGGCCCCATAATCATATGAAAAATTCAACCATTAGAAACATGGCTACGGCCTTTTCGTTGTCCCTATTGGCCTTGCCATTACAAGCTCAAGCCACCGGCAACGAAGTATGGAACGAAAACAACCGTTTTAAAAACAACACTACCTACCAAGCAGCGCCGGCATCCTATGATGCAGATGGGTCTGATGATTATGGACGAGCTGCCGCTGTTTACAAATCAAAAGAAAAAAAGAGAGTGGATGCCGCTACCTACCAATGGAGCTTTGGCGATGGTCAATCAGCCGATAAACGATCCTTGATGCAAACCATTCAAAACAATGTAAGCACCTATTATGACGGCAACGATATGGTATTCAATATCAGCGTGTTGTACAATGCAGCCGCGAATTCTCATGTTGCCATCTTCCATGTAAATCAAGCAGGTAAAAAAGTTCAAGAGTTGGACAGTTTAATGCAAAAACGCATCAATAAATTCATTGCTTCTGCGCAAACATTGGGGTTAAAAAAAGAAGATTTTCACCTCGACATGATTGCCTTGGTGCCCATCTTCGAAAAAGAAAAAAAGACCTTTTCGAAAACCTATATGCAAGTTCCAAAAGGTTTTGAAATGCAAAAAAACCTACACGTAAAATTCAAGAATCCCGCCCATTTAGACGCCTTGTTCACCTTTGCAGCTCAAAACGAAATTTACGATTTAATCAAAGTTGAATACCAAGTAGATTCTACCGAAATGGCATTACAAAGCATGCGTCAACGCGCATTAAAAGTACTCAACACCCGCTTGAACAATGCCAAGCAAATGGGGATTTCCTTAGATACTTGTTTCCGCACATACAACGAAAAGAACTACGAGTTTTATCCCATTGATCAGTACATGCCTTATAAACCCTTGGCAATTTCCAGTATCGATGAATCTGAATCTGCACCTGCAAGCGGAGCCATTACCGCACCCGTTCAACGTAACACCATGTTTTATAATCAGTTGCCAAGCAAAGGCTTCGATGCTGTAATCAATCCATCGCCTTTACAACCCACCATTCAGTTTGCATATACCTTACAAGTTCGCTACCGCTTGAAAGACACCGTAGTTGTTCAAACAAAAACCGAGGTTAAAAAACAAACCGATTTACTAATCATCACCCCACAGGGTACCATCAAGGAAATTACTAAATAATACAATTTCTAATCCCAGCAGCCACAAAATTTAAATCGAAAAGTATCGACACCCATAAAAAACGAAGACCGCAGATTAATTATTTGCGGTCTTTTTTTATCCTCAGTTTAAATTGCTAATTCGGCCCAGGTTGGACAATGATCGGAGTGCACTGCGTCGGCGTCAATACCTGCAGCCAATAACGAAGCTGAAAGACCTGAAGAAATACTTACATAATCAATACGCCAACCTTTATTCTTGGACCGCGCATTGGCTCGGAAACTCCACCAAGTGTACAAATGCGGTTCAGGATTCAAGGTTCTCAATGAATCCACCCAACCATTTTCAAACCATTTATCCATCCATGCACGCTCTTCAGGAAGAAAACCGGTACTGTTTTTATTGCTAACCGGATCGTGAATGTCGATAGCACGATGGCAAATATTGTAATCTCCGCAAACCACCACTTTGTCGGGCCCTAATTGCGACTTCAATTGCTGTGCATAATCAAAAAAGAAGTCTAAAAATTCATATTTCACCCCTTGACGATCATCTCCGGAAGTACCGCTCGGGAAATACACACTCAATACACTGCCCCAAGAAAAATCGGCGCGGATTACTCTCCCTTCGTTATCAAAAACCTCATTCCCGCAACCGTATTCTACATGAATTGCCTTCTCTTTACTAAGAATTCCCACCCCTGAATACCCTTTTTTCTGAGCCGAATACCAGTAACAGTGATAGCCCAAATCCGTAAATAACGATTCATTGATTTGCTCAGGAAGCGCTTTCAACTCTTGAAAACAAACCACATCCGCATTGGCCATGCTCAAGTAATCTGCCAACCCCTTATCCGAAGCACTTCGAATTCCATTTACATTATACGATAGTATTTTCATTGTAATTTATTCATTGTTTGTTATTTACGATCCCAGCACTCCATAAGCAGTAAATGTCCTTGTTTATACCGAATTTCAACAAACCCATCCGCTGTAACTCGATTGGAACTTCCTGATCGATAAGGTAACTCCAAATCCATTCCTTGCAAGGGGTAATCTAAGTTTTCGCTGTAGACTTCTTCCACCTTTCCGATGGGCATCAACGATAAATTTGTACCCGCTGGATACCATTTCCGAAAGTGTTTGGGCAATGGATATACTCGAGAATAATCGTCCAATATAGAAACAGAAATCTCCGCTTGGTACTTTGGTAAAATCGATAAATTCTGGAACGTATGATCCATTCTCCTTCC
>JACCDW011036918.1_pt1 | contig 17938 bp, 20 predicted proteins | sample 7449781 | NCBI WGS metagenome assembly JACCDW01 (sample SAMN15323449, study PRJNA562643) | freshwater metagenome | isolation source: river surface water | place: USA:Blue River Watershed | collected 2017-08-18
CGACTGGACGGACTATGCCTTTAGGATCCAATGCTGGACCTACTGCTTTGACACTCACGCTGGTATCTTGACCTGTGGTCTTGCCTGTGACATTTGGCAAAGTAGTATTGAATCCCTGTGTGGCCAACAGTCTAGAATCTCCAGAAGTGGTAATGTTTACACTAGGTGTTGCTGATACATTGTAGTCAGTCATACTGTGTTGTACGGTTCCGCTGATGTCAAAACCTTTGACATCTTTCTTGGTCAATGTAGCACCTAATTGCACAGTTGATGCCTGCACAGAACTAGCATTGCCCGACAATCGTGTGTCGATCTTATTGATACCTAGACCCAGGTCCATATCACCCTCGATGTCTTTAGTGTGTCCTACGCCAATCAATGTAGAATGTCCACGATAACCATCTCTAGTATGATCATAGTATCTGTAGGTAAGAGTTTTACCAAACTCTGTGTTTCTGTTGATCATCGCCTGTAATTGATTTACGGTGTTGATCTGATCTGTTCTCAATCCTACAGAAACTGCATAGTTAGCTGTGCGACCAACAGTGCCATTGGTTACCACATCATAGTCACCTGTAACAGTGGATGTCGAAGTGGTAGTCGATGAAGTATCAGAATATGTACTGGTTGGTGCAAAATCATTTGAAGTCACAGTTGTTGTGTTTCTTGCATAGGTAAATCTTGTAGGAGTTGTTATGGTGTACAACTCGTTGGCTGTGATAACACCTGATGTAGAAACAGTCAATGTTTTGGCACCCTGTACAGATGTAGGTGTAGCCTGTGTGTTGACCAAACTCGAGTTATCAATACCATTAGATACCCATACAGCAGCACCGATCGCTTCAGAACCTGTGGCTGTGTCGTTGTGTGTTACATCGACATTATTGTAGTATGTCTCTGATGCTGTCAACGAAGTAGTTGGTGCAGAAGTAGTTGTACTGTCGCTGTAACTAGTCACGATAGTTCTTGGTGTTGTAGTAACTCTGCCGACTGATGTAGTTGTAAGACTGTTGTAGTTTCTTGTTAGATAGTTACCAGCTACCAATGAAGTTGATATGACCACAGAGTCACCATTAGTATCAGCGATTGTAGGTGTACCGTTGACTGTGGTAGTTCCTGTTACAGTTGGTGTGCTTGGTGTGCTGGGACTACTTGCAGCAGATGTCGCTGAACCTACGTCTACCAATGTACCACCACCTGGCGCAGTCCCTGGTGTACCACCACCTGCACCACCTGTGACCGCTGAACTAGCAGCAGCGAACGCACTTGGTCCAAATATGTAGGCATAGCTGGCTGTTAGGGTGTCGCCTGAGTTTACTCCAGTCCACGAAAATGTTAGACCAATAGTATGATCATTGGTACAGTACAGCACACCTGTACCGCAACTAGCGTTGGCGTTGGTGTAGCTGTCGGCCTGTGTGTTCCATACATTTATACCTGCTGCTACATTAGAACCTGCAGAATACAAACCTAGAGCATATCTAGACACAGTAGCTTCTGAGAATGCCACATTGGTCGAAGGAATAGCACCATATCCTAACACATTATCTGTGGCAGAGCTATCGCCTGGCATACCTTGACTGTCTGGATCTATGAACTTGGCAAAATACACATTAGAAGCTGCACTACCTGCTACGATAGTAGAAGTGATATCGATGTAAGGTTTTCCTACACCTAGTGTATAGGCATTTGACACTGACCAACTGCTTGTGCCGTAGGTAGAAGCACCTGTCCAAGTTAGAGTAGTATCACTGTTGCTAAGTGTAAGACCACCTGTCTTAGATATCTGTATAGTTCCGGTGTTGTTATTAGTTTTATTAACGCCGTCAACCTTGAGAGAAAATCCATCAAACGGTGATCCTGGTGTTAAGTAGTCATAGGCCGCATTAAATGTTCCTGTACCTGTGGGATCGAACAATAGTCCGGGGCTAGTTCCGCCGCCTGATCCCAGTGTTCCTGTATTAGTATTAACGCCTGCTCTTACCCAGTCGTTTTGTAACAGACCCATCCCAGTGCCTGTAACTGAGGCTGTTTGTGCAAAGGCGCCAGAGGACATCAAACCTGCCACTATGACGGCTATTATAGATTTTTTCATTTTTTCGCTCCGTATACTTTTTAATTTTGTTTGGTGTATACTTGTATATTTAGAGAGTTTCCTCTCTTGATTAAACTATTGGTTATTGCTGTGTTATAGTGATCGTGCTAGTAGCGCCTTTGTTAACATTTTGTATTACTGTCTGACCGTCTTGTTTAAGTGTTAATGTGGTGTTTCTTTCTGTGCTTAGTGTGACAGTAGCATTATGATTGGTAGTTCTATACAGTGTAATTTTAGATTTGTCATCATTGAAATAATATTTCAATCCCGATGCTTCATTGTATCCAGGCAATAGACTGTTATCAAACGCATTGGCCAATAACGCTTTATTTTCAGCGTCTAGTTCATTGTATTCGTAAAAACTTAAAAGGTCTGCATTGAGATCGTTTCTATCTAATGCTTTGTTGTCATCTAGTTTATTTTCATCAAGTGCGGTGTATTTTAACAGATCTACATCCAATGCATTGAAATCCAATAAACCTCGTTCTTTCAATCTCTGTCTTTGTTGTTCGCTGTCATCTGCGATTTCTGGAGGTCTGCTAATGATCAACATATTGTTGATATTTAATTGATCAATCTTCAATACCACAGGAGCACTAGGCGGTGTGTTAAGGCTAGTGACTAATGTGGCCTGATAAGGAACATCTAATAAGACGACTCCAGCAAGGTTACTGACTTCAATAGCGCCAGTGACACAGCCTTTGCTATCACAGCTAGGCAACAACATCACTAGACTACGGCCTAGTTCATCTACGGTCATAGAAAAGTCTGTGCCGCGGACAGCGATACTGGCGGTTGGTGTCTTAATAGCTACTTGCTGTGGATTGTTTTTAGCAATCTGCCCGCTAGCATAACGGGCAGTTCCTAAAGCCATTTTCATGCCTAGTTTGCCAGCACCCTTTTTTGGATCATAGACAAAGTCATCTATGATGATCTTTGAATGTTCTGTGAGCTTTACTGTGGTTTTATCTTCAAAGGTTAATTCTGCTTTCGCTCTGGCGGTGCTGATAGTATCATTCATCTCTATACCAGAATTAACCTGCGAGGAGATACTCTTCTTATTTCTAAGAATCTCAGTAGGTCCAGTTTGTTCTGTGACCTTGCCTACGGCAGCCCAACCGTTAGTTGGTTTGGTTGATAACAACATTGTTGTTACTACCAGAAGTAGTAACAGTTGCAGTCCTTCCCTGTGTGCCGCTTTGATTAACTTCCACATAATTTCCAGTTCCTGCTCCGATGCCTCCAAGGCCGTTCACTGTTATTGTAGCTGTGTGCGGTTGAGCACCGGCTGTTGTGTGTTTAACAGTATTAGTGCTACCAGTGATATCAATGGTACTGATATTCTTACCTGTGGAATTCAATGTCTGTGTGGTAGTGTTACTGTTGCCGCTGATAGTGGTTGTAATAACACTGGCTGCACAACTAGCAGTTAATGAAGTACCGCAGGTAATGCTCTGGGTATTACTGCTACCATCAGTATAAACTGTGACTTGGGTACCCGATCCTGCACCTACACCAGCAGAATCGTTGATACTTAGGCTAAGTGTATTACCTACGCCAATTTGATCTATAGTGATAACATTACCATTTCCTCCTATAAAAGCAGGATCTGTTGCACTCACACCAGGACCTTTGATCACATTGCTGCTACCGTTTTGATTGATAGTAACTTCTGTGTCATCGCCTACTTGCTCTATATAGACTTCATTAGCAAGTCCCAATCCTGGCATCGCAGCCACGATCAGAGTTGCGAGTAATTTTCTCGACAACCCGCCAACGCCTGTCATTCTTGTTTTCATTTTACTTTCGCTCCTTGGTGCTTGTTATTGTTATTATGCACCTTAATAAATTGTATTGGTATCCACCCCTCTTTCCTTTCATATCTAATTCGAGCAAACCATTGCTCTAATTCTAAAACTTCCACGGTGGTTCCTGGTGAAAGTTTAGCCACTGTCTCGCTGGCTCTATATTTCTGTGTGCGTATGTTAACCCAATCCTGTATCACTCCTTGACGTGTTTGTTTCGAAGATACAGATACATCATCTCGTGTGTCTTTTCCGGTTTCAACTGCTGTGCTATCTGTTCCGGTATTTGGTACGGTGTCTGGGGCTGTGTCTTGCGATGGTCTTTTCTCTTCGGTTTGTGATTGAACCAACTCATCTTTCTTTGCCTCCTCTTTTTTAGCTTCGGGTGCTTGCACCACAGGCGGTGGAAGTTCTACAGGTTTATTGCTCTTGTATCTCCACAGACCTTTTTTCTCTCCTTCTACGATCATATCGTAGACTGCTTGTTCTATAGCTACACGAACAGCATAAGTGGTGGGTTCGTTTAATGCTGATCCATTTTCAAGTTCTAGGCTTTTGGTGCCAGCATCTATAAATCTCAATACACCGACATTGTGCTGTGTGCTATAGATTGTTTTGCTTACAGCATTGGTTAGTAAAACTTCTCCAGAGTTAACGCTGATTAGTCTCATAGATATAACCACTTCATCGACTCTGTATTGCTGGCTTCCTCCTATGCCTAGGAAACGAGCACCATTACCTCCCGATCTTATATTGCTGTCATAACCAATGATACCGCCTTCTATCATCACTCCAGCTACTGTCATCGGTCTCAATGGTTTTGCATCTTTACCTTCATATGTTTCTCGTTGATTTCTGATCAACTGTCTTTCTTTTATTAGATTATCTAATCCAACTCTTTCAACAACTCTAAACCAACCTTTGGCATCCTGTAGACTTTTGATTAAGAATACTTCTGCACCCTGTGTAACAGCCTTACTAAAAACAGCCACCCTATCATTAGGCTTCATCTGACCTGTTTTATCTAAAAATCCATAAACTGCTATGGCTATAGGTGGTCCATCTATCTGAGGTATTTTGCTGAAAAGATTTTCTTTAGGCTGTAAAGCTATGGGATCTTCTTTCAACAGATCTAACTGTATTGATGCACATCCCGATAGCATCGCTGCTATTAATAGTGATACTGCTGCTTTTTTCATCAGAATGCAAAGCTCGCTATAGGCACAGTGATTTCTGTCCTATTACCATTAGATTCTATGATTGTAAGGGTAACATCACTGGCTGATTTTATCCAGCTTATATTGGTGCCTTGGAAGTCCATACTTCCACTGTTGCCACCTCCTTCAGCAAACATCTGGTCTGCTAATTGTTTGGATAATTGTGCGTAGATTCTTGCTTCTACATTAGTGAGGAATTTTGATAGGTTTGTTGCTTTTTTTGCTGCTTCTGCCTTGTCAATAGCAGCCTGTTCTTGCAGCTTTATATCTTTTTTACGATTTTCTTCTATTTGATAGATGGACAGCACGTGAGAACTGTAACCATTACCTGGTATAAAGGCTGGACTTTGAAACGTGTGTACTAGTTCTGCAGCGTAGGCTGGAACTGTGGTACAAAAAACTAATGCTGCTAACTTCTTCATTGATTCGCTCCCGGTACTCGGTATTAGTATTTAGAGCGAATAGTGAAATGATAAAAACTACATATATTAGTTTATACAGTTTCGAAAAGGTTAGTGTTTAATTTATCGCTGAATCTTTCACTCATCTTGTCGAACATCTTTTTGTCGCGTTCGATGAGTATGCAATTTCTACCAGTATTTTTAGCAGCTATTCCTGTACTACCGCTACCAGCAAAAGTATCTAGAACTAGGTCTCCGGGATTTGTACATAGTTCTATGAAATATTCTAATATTTCTGTAGGTTTCTGTGTAGGATGGATTTTATCCTTGCCCAAACCACCACTATAGGTTATAGTATTAGGTACCACAGCTTGTACTTTTCCGTTAGCTTGTTTGCGACCTTTGATCATCGCTTCTGCTTCTTGCTGTGCAGCAGCAAATATGCTATCTATAGATTTCGCACCTAATCCATCTTTGATGTGTTTGTATACAATACTAGATACTTTGTCTGCTACAGCATATCTATCAACGATGCTGTTAAAATCTGTATCAGAGTTGAATGTTCTTTTACCTCCGGGTTTAATTCCCCAGAGTATATACTCACATCCACTCACAGGATTAACCTGTCTGTTAAAAGGAACTGCCGCAGGCTTTTTCCAAGTCCAAACACGCTTAGGTTCAAAACCAGCTTCTTCCATAGCTCTCCAAAGATGGCTGATATATTGATCTGAAATGAATACTGCAAACGAAGCACCTTTTCTCAGTTTCTTGAACCACAGTTCACTCCAATTTTTTAACTGTATCAAGAATTCTTCGTGTGTAACAGCATCCCAGTCTTGATCAAAGTTTTCGCTGAACTTTTGACTGTGTATAGTATTTTTGTTTTCACCAGTTTCTGGATCAATCCAAACAGGTTTAGCACCGTCGCCGGAAATATTATATGGAGGATCTGTAAGAAGAAAATCTACAGAATCGTTTTTGATCTGATCTGCGACTTCTAAGCAGTCGCCTTGTATTAGAGTAGTCATACTACTATTATAGCAGAATTAATCTAAGATAGCAACAAATCCTGGAAGATTGTTTCCAGGTAAATGGCTCGGTGCGTGATATTGGAACGCAAATTGCAAAGTACTAAATGGTTTAGTATTCAACTTCATTGTTCCGTTTGGATTTACAGTTATATGTCCGATAACGGCATCAGCTTTGTTAACAATATCAGTCATCATCTTTTTATATTTTTCCGAATGATCGCCTTGTCGTATATCGTTTAACAATCCAACACCTAAACTATAAGTTATGATGTCCGCGCCGCCTTTTCCTGGATTGATGCGATAACTAGGAAATCCGGCTGATTTTTCTTTCTTTAATTTTTCGCTTTTACCTAGGTAATACATACCGTCTGCAGGTAATCCCACCGGCTTGCCCCAAGGACCCGCAGTCATCATAGGATAAAATGTTTTTAAGAATGTAGCATAATCTGCTTGTCCTGTTTTAGCAGTCACAGAATTAACTAAATCATCATAGGACTTAATTTCATTCACTCCTAGTATTTTGATCAATGATTTATATTCTGGTGTTGCGGCTGCTGCAGAGGCTCTGATAATCTTATCTGTATTCAGTCCTCCTGTGCTAGGATGAAATTGTTTTAAAATATTAAACTTTTCTTTAGCTTCGGGATCTTCTGCTATGGATTCTTCGTACTTGTCCATTAGGTCGGATATGGCTCTAAAACTGGTTCCGGAACCCGTCAATGCTTTAACACTGATATTCATACCCGGAAGTTTTACATCTACTAATGGATTGTTTCCTGTAGGTAATTCTGCTTTATCTTCCTCGCCCATTATAAGGATAGGTGCTAATATCTCGCCAAAGTCTTGACTCAGCGTTCCTAGATATGGAGATATGTGTTTGGCTTTTTCTGGAGACAGCGGTGTATTTCCTCCAGCAGCGGCACTATCTAATAAATCGTTTAGAGTTTCTGCTAGTAACGGATCTCTAGTTTCAAATTTTTTCTTGATCGCAGATTTAGCCGCATTTATCAATTCTGTTTTCTTGAACATACCACCATTGATACCCAAACCAGTAGGTGTTAATTCTTTACGAGCGATTCCTACTTTGGTTTCGTCATCGGACTGCATACCTTTCATTCCGATGACCGCGGTATAGAGTATTCCATCTTTTTCGAAACTGTACACAGGAAATGAACTGCTGGCTGAGCTTTGTTTTAAATCGGGAGAGCTTTCTATGGATCCAAATTTAGCCATTGCTGCTTTTAAGTCAGCAACTGAAATTCCTCGAGCTCGAATGCTAGGAACCTGTTTAGTTCCTCCTGCTCTTTCTAATTTAAATGAACCTTGTGCTAGCTCTTTTTCTAAGAATGTGTTAGCTGCTTTGATAGCGGTATTGTCGGCGTATTTTTTGGGCATCTGATTTGGCTGTGGCTGTGCCTGTGGAGCAGAGTCTGTGGGTGGTTGTTCTTTGGTAGCAGCTACAGGGGCCGCTGTGGCTACTTTTTGTGCAGGTTCCTGCTCGGATAATATCTCAAAAAAACGCATAGTCTAATATTTATCGGATTTCAGGAAACAGGCAATCTTGGATAAAAACACGAACATCGTCTTCGCTGAGCCCTAAACTAACCATTACACGCGGTGTATGTGGGTTTTGTTTCTGATTTTGTGCATAGTAATTCTGCTCAAATGTATTGTCTGTGATCATATTGTTAGTTTCGCCTACAGAATCGAGATAATGTTTAACACCTACTCGAGCCATCTCAAATATCTGTGTTAATTCGTGTTCTTCTTGTACATTACCTGCGGCAACCATACTTTTACTGAATATACGCTGTGCCCACTCCGGTAGTTCTCGTTCTCTGCGCCATTCTAATTTTGATACTTCGTGCGCGAACCATTCGCACATAGGATGTTTAGGATCTGTCGTAGGACTATAATCATAGAAACAACCAGTAATCTTCCTAGCACCAGCTATAACATCAAATCCGAATATAGGTGCAGGATTATGTATATGCGGAAAGATACAGCAATGCATCATCCATAGTCCTTTGGTCTCACGAGCATCTACTACATCTACGTGAGCTCTACGATAGTTTCCCGAAGTCCAGACACGATTAACCCAACCTGGTTGGTTGAATCGCTCCATTCCGGGTTCGAAAGTTTCTATACCTGTATTATTGAAACTCTCTTCCAAAAGTTTCTGGATCTCTATAAGGGTGTCCCAAACTTGGCTCATTGTTTAAATCTCTCATAATCTTGATCGCCCACTCGAATGCTACACGAGCTTCATCACCCAGGTCATCTGTGAGTTCTGCTCGTATCTGTTCTTTGAGTTTCTCGGCATCCTTGAATTTATAGAATCGACCTTGTCCCGGAACACGCTTGGCAATAATCTGCCCGCCATACAAGTCTCCCATATGGCGACAGTATAAATGTGCTTTGATCAAATGTTTGCGTTCTGAATCGTGTAATAGTTCTAATAGATAATTGTGATAGTCTATGGTACTAGGTAACCATTTATAATTGTGATTTTTACCTGCTAATTCAATGAAATCCTGATATATAGGCCAACTGCGTTGTATATCTGGTAGGTTAGAAAAATGTCCTTGTATTTCGTTGCCCATCTCGATAGGAGGATATATCAATACCATCTGATAAAGATAGTTAGCATAGTCTTCCTTCGAAATACTGCCACTCAATAATTTTTTAGCAAATTCTGTACGTTCTGCATCCGAATGTAGATCTTTGGTTATTTCTCTTAGACTCATTCCTGTTCCACTTGTATTCTTAATGGAGATCCGTTGCCCCTTGCGACTGTAGTGGCTTCAATGCTTCTTTGTTCTGCGATTTCAAATGTATAGACACCAGCTACACCGCTTCCTGTGTTATGTATTTCTAATGTAATTTCTTTAGCAGAAGATTCTGTGTGTTTAAAGATTTTAGTCAGCAGCTCAATAACTAACTCCATTGGAGTTTGATCATCATTTAGGAATATAACCTTCCACATTTTAGGTGGTTGTAATGTTACGGTTACTTTTTCTTCTATTTTAGCTTCTGTTGTCATATCTGCCTTTATCAAAGAAGGGGGATTACTCCCCCTTATTTACTCAGTTAACATCTACGATGTTGATTACTTTGGGTTTTGCGGATTCTGGAATGTTACGGATCAGTTTCACAGTTAACATACCATTCTTGATTTCCGCACCGGCTACTTCGATATGTTCAGCCAGAGGAAATTCCTTGACGAAATCACGAGTAGCAAGACCACGATGTAGATACGCTTCTGGAGCATATTCTGCGCTTTGGCTTTCACCTTTGATTATCAACACATTATCTTCTACCGTAACAGAAATTTCGTTTTTCTCGAAACCAGTTACAGCAATTTGGATAGCATAATCGTTATCACCGGTTTTGATGATATTATGTGGAGGATAATTGTTAGATACGCTGTTAGCAAAACGGCGTTCTAAGGTATCGAACATTGTGTCGAAACCAATAAGAGCTCTGTTTAGAGCATCGATTCTAGCTAATGAATTGTTCATAAAGATTCTCCTTATAAAGTAAGAACAATTAGGCCCTATTAGGTACCTGATTTATTGTCGTCTTTTTTCTCCGTAAAGGTAGCGTCAACGACATCTTCTTGTGGAGCACTTTCAGCACCTGCTGCGGCCTGCTCACTAGCCGTCTTGGCGTCCAACAATGCTTTCATCGCTGGATACACCTTGTTCAGCTCTTCAGTGATCTTTTCGGCATCGTTGCCTTTGGCAGCTTCTTCAACTGCGGTAATCACTGATTCAATTTCTGCTTTTTGTTCAGCAGTGATTTTGTCACCGTGATCTGCTAGATCTTTTTTAACTTGATGAAGTTGTGATTCTGCAGAATTACGGGCTTCAATTAAAGCACGAGCTTTTTTATCTGCTTCTGCATTTTCTTCAGCTTCTTTGATCATCTTTTGAATCTCTGCTTCACTTAATCCGGAATCGGATTTGATAGTGATTTTATTTTCTTTGTTAGTTTTCTTATCCTTCGCAGAAATATTCATAATACCGTTAGCATCGATATCAAAGGTTACTTCGATCTGTGGTAGACCGCGAGGTGCTGGGTCGATTCCTTCGAGATTAAACTCGCCTAACAGTTTGTTGTATTGTACTAATTCTCGTTCACCCTGGAAGACCTTGATGGTCACTGCCGGCTGGTTGTCTTCAGCAGTTGAGAATGTTTGACTCTGCTTGCTAGGAATCGTAGTGTTCTTTTGGATCAATTTGCTCATTACACCCCCTAGTGTTTCAATACCTAGGCTTAAAGGAGTAACATCTAATAATAGAACATCTTTACGATCACCGCCAAGTACGGCCCCCTGGATAGCTGCACCTACTGCTACTGCTTCGTCTGGATTTACATCTTTGCGAGGTGTTTTTCCAAACAGCTTTTCAACTTCTTCTTGTACCTTAGGCATACGAGTCTGGCCACCAACAAGGATAACTTCGTCGATATCGGAGGCTGAAACACCTGCATCCTTCATAGCGATACGGCAAGGCTCTAATGAACGCTGGATCAGATCATCTACCAATGATTCTAGTTTGGCTTTGGTTATCTTAACTACTAGATGCTTAGGTCCTGTAGCGTCTGCTGTGATGTAAGGCAAGTTAACTTCTGTTTGTGTGCTATTGGATAGTTCAATTTTTGCTTTCTCAGCAGAATCTTTCAAACGCTGTAGAGCTAGCATATCTTTGGTTAGGTCAACACCCTGTTCTTTCTTGAACTCGTCGACCAAGTAGTCCATAATGCGTTGGTCAAAGTCTTCACCACCAAGGAATGTATCACCGTTGGTTGAAAGAACTTCGATCTGTTTGTCACCATCAACATCTGCGATTTCGATAATGCTAACATCAAAAGTACCACCACCTAAGTCGTATACTGCAATCTTTCGATCTTTCTTGTCAGTCTTATCAACACCATAAGCAAGAGCTGCCGCAGTAGGCTCGTTAATAATACGCAGTACTTCCAGGCCTGCGATTTTTCCAGCGTCCTTTGTGGCCTGTCTTTGGCTGTCGTTAAAGTATGCAGGAACTGTGATAACTGCTTTGGTAACAGTTTCACCTAGATAGTCCTCTGCTGTCTTTTTCATTTTACGCAGAACTTCAGCACTAATCTGTGGAGGTGCTAGTTCTTTGTCTTGTGCTCGAATCCAAGCGTCACCATTGCTTGATTCGACAATTTGATATGGCATCAAATCGATATCTTTTTGTACTTCTTTTTCTTTAAATTTACGACCAATCAAACGCTTAGATGCATAGATTGTATTTTTTGGATTAGTCACTGCCTGTCTCTTAGCGGGAGCACCGACTAAGATTTCATCACTTGTATAGGCAACGATACTAGGTGTAGTTCTTGCACCTTCTGAATTTTCAATTACTTTGGATTTTCCTGCCTCAACGATAGCCACGCAAGAATTGGTGGTGCCGAGGTCAATACCGATGATCTTAGACATACATATCTCCTTATAAAGTAAGATCTAGTTGGGCTCTATGCCCTGTAAACTGCCCACATTATGTTGCAGTTTACGATTTTATTTATCTCTGATTAGCTAGGGGCATAATAAGTTTTCCGTCTATGCTACTAGCAGATCTTAGTTTCTTAAAAACATTTTGAACACCCACAGCTTGATTCCAAGCATCTTCTAATGCATGATGTTTCAGCACAGGTGGTCTTTGTGGATCGATTCCTATATCAAAAAGGGTGCGTGTATCACGCACTTCCCAGAATTGCCAAGGTATAGATTTTCCAACCTTGCGAAACAGATTTTCTAATATAACTATATCAAATCCAGCACCATGACTCCATACTCGTTTGGCGCCCCAGCAAAATTTATACAGACGGTCCATTGCAGATTCGATAGGAATTCGTCCTTCGGGATTAAATGCTTCGTCTTGAGCAGCTTTTTCTTGTTGTGCCCACCAATCCAAAGTAGCTTGGCTAACAGTACAGCCATACCTGTCACAACTATCTAGATCAACCTTAACATAAAATTTTTCACAGTCGGGTTCTGCAACATCGTCTCCAAAAGGATCAAACTTGACAGCTCCTATAGTTAGAATAGTTGCTGTTGGAGTAACATCCAACGTTTCTAAATCGATCATTATATCAGTTTTCATATTATAATTATACTATTTTTTGTTATAAAAGTCAACCATTACTTAACAAATACATCGTTAAATTGTCGATTGGTGCGGATAAATGTAGTGCATTTTGAAAGTTGTTTAAGAGCAGGAGCACCTACATAGGTACAGGCTGATCTTAATCCTCCAAGTATATCAAGAACTGTATCGTTGACTGGTCCTTTATATTTGATTTCTACTGTCCTGCCTTCAGAGCTACGATAGTTAGCAACACCGCCGTGATGTTTTTCCATAGCAGTATCTGAACTCATACCATAAAATATAACTCGAGGATGATCTCCATTTTCCGATATTATCGTTCCACCGCCTTCGTCGTGTCCTGCCAGCATCCCACCGAGCATGACAAAATCTGCTCCTGCTCCAAATGCCTTAGCCACATCGCCTGGACAAGTACAACCACCATCAGCAATAATATGGGCGCCGAGACCATGCGCTGCATCAGCGCATTCAATGATCGCAGAAAGTTGCGGGTAGCCAACCCCAGTTTGTATCCTAGTCGTACATACCGATCCCGGTCCGATTCCAACTTTGACAATGTCAGCCCCCCTTAAAATAAGTTCTTGTGTCATATCAGCGGTAACTACATTGCCAGCGATAATTGTTTTATCTGGCCAGGCATCTCGCACATCTTCTACATAATCTCCAAATGTCTCACTGTATCCATTTGCCACATCGATACAGATAAACTGTATTTCGGGATAGGCATTTATAATACCACTGAGTCTTTGAAAATCCTTTGTGCTTGTTCCCGTGCTCACAGCAAGATAATTTCCGCCGATCCTTGTCACAATATCATGTAGATCATCTGCATCATAATTTTTCACAAGGCACGTGAACATACGATGATCATATAACGCATCTGCCATTTCGATGGTTCCGACACCATCCATGTTTGATGCCATTATAGGAACTCCAGTCCATTCTGACTTGCTGTGTTTGAATTTATATGTGCGTTTTAGATCTACTTCTTTCCTGCTAGATAAAGTAGAACGCTTGGGACGGATCAAGACATCTTTGAAGTCTAGTTTGACTTCGTCTTCGATACGCATTTGATACCTTTCTTAGAATAATTTAGGTGGTAATTGTTGTTCGCGAAGTTTCTTTTTCCAACGAGCCATAGCAGCACCTTTTTTGCGTTTACGCTCAGTGGTAGGCTTTTCGTAAAATTCTTTCTTTCTTAGGGTTTCTAAGACTCCGCTTTCTTCTACTTTCTTTTTAAATCTCTTTAACGCTTGATTAATGTTCTCGTGTTCTTTAACATACACGGTATTACCCTTGATTAATTGTTTATCGTGTTTAATCATGTTTTTTACCAATTTTCTCCAATAAAGTTGTTAATTCATCAACACTATATATAGCACGATTGTTAGCCAGGTGTAAATCTTTTAGATTACCAAAATAATAACTTTGTGGTTGTGCCGCAGTCCATCCAATAATTACATCCTTGCCTGGATCTGTAGGACCGTCTGCATTAAAAATTACTAAATCGCTTTTAGCTATTTTGTCCAGCAGCCAATCTACAGGATTTCCCATATTCCAAACATAGTTGATAATAGTATGGGGTAAAGTAGAATTCATTAGTGCTGAAGACACTATTGTGCGTTGTTCTTCGTCTAAATTAACATGAGATATGCGGATACCGTCTAACAATGTATCGTCGGGCGGAGTTACTATGAATATTCTATCGGTCATTTTTTAGCGTCTTGAATTCGTTGCCAAATTGTTCGCTCGCTTTGTTCTTCATTTTGTGTGTAACCATCTTTAGTTTTAATAATCTGATTACCTTGCTCGTCGTGTTCCATCCAAGTAATTTTTTCTTCTTCAGCTTTCTTTTTTTCTACCTGTTCCATTGCCCATTTGGCAGCTTCGGCAGCAGCGTCGTCGTCGCTGAAATCAGCCTGCGGTTTTAGATAGTCTTCCCAGGGAAGTTTATCTATAGCACCTTTTTCAAAAAGGCGTCTTTGTAATTTTAAGCTACTATCTGGATGATCGTGTTTCCAAGCAGCCATAGCCTGTTTTTCATTCTCAGCGGCCGCCTCGATTATCTCATGATCCTCTTTTTCTTGTTCTTCAGCCACAGCTTTTTCAGCTTCGGCAATCATTTCGTTCCAATCTTCGAGAGCTCTCTTTTCTTCATTGGCTGTGGGAGTATTGTCTATTTGTTCTTCCGACATTCCGGCGTCATCTTTAACAGTCACATCTTCGTAACCTGGATGAAAAGGTGCTTCTTGTACTTTCTCGTTATTTTTTATAACATCAAAAACATTTTCTTCTTTTTTCCAGGCAGAAGGGAACGGCCATAGCATATGCTTATATGGCGGCCCTTGCAACTCGGCGACATCGCTGGCCATTTCTTCTTCTTGGGGAATTGGTTCTTCCTCTATGATTTTTTCTTCTTGAGGATCTTCTTCTTGTTGTTGTCGGAACCAATTGAAACTATATTGGCTAGCTAATAACAATATAACTGCCAGCGGATCAAATACTAAAACAATAACAATGATCACCCAGCGTACTGCTTTTTCTAATAGATTTTGGTCAGCTTGGTCACCGTATATTAAAGCCGCGATATATTTGATAGGACCTACTTCGGCTTCTACCTTGCGAAGTTCGCTGGCTATAGGTGCTCTTTCTTCATTTAATTTTGCGATTCGGGCCTGCGCCTCACCAATTTCTTTCTGCAGGCGTCCACGCTCTGCCTGTTGTTGTCTACGAATCTGTACAGCACGTTCTGCACCTTTCTCGTCATCGCTACGACTTAGTCTAGCATCGACCTGAGCATCCATTTGCTTCAAGGCTGTGCGAGCAGTTTCGATATTATCTCGTTCTGTTTTTATTTTTTCATCTAGTAGTGCGACCTTAGAAGCCACATCACCTGTGGGTATGGCCTGATCTAGATGTGCTTTAGATAGGTAACCAAAGATACCCATAGAGGTCAGCAGCATCAGTGCCATAATGGCAATCAACAAGTAGGTCTTAAGAAATCTAGGAGCTCTTGACCAATTTTGTTTTAGCCAAACAGTGGCAGATAATTTGCCTACTTCTAGCACAATACCCATGATCATAATAGGTATTACTGCGGCCGCAAATATAGCCATTAATCCTGCTACGCTATAATAGATGGCCACAGCGGATATAGATAATCCGCTGATTAGTGCAAGATAGGCTATGATTTTATCAGAAGTATTATATCGCATAAGGAATATTTAGTTTTCAACCCAACGCCATTTACTATTCGCATAATTTATACAGGCCGTAGCTGCCATATTTTTTTGAACACTATATGCAATCACGGTAATGTGTATACGCCTACAATAACCATCACCATTAGGCCAGGTTACCACAGGAGTAGCAGTGCCGCTGGCATCTTTCTTGTACCAACTCACTGATTTACCATTATCAGCAACAAGAACAGCATGAATCAAACTTTGTTCATATTGTTCTTTTTGGTCGTCGTCTAATGTCTTAAACCAACCAAAAGAAATTTCTGCTAATCGATTAGTAAAATTACTACCGTTGTATTCAAAAAACTTAGGCTTGGCGATACTGTCTGCCAAAGCAGGTGTACTACATATTAGTATTAATAACTTCCCAAGTACCATCAGGTTTCTGACAGCTGACACCTTTGCGTTTAACATCATTTCCTCCAACCTGCATCCAATAAGAATAAACACCACAGTTCGGTGCTAAACCTGATCTAACTTCAAACAATCGTTTGATCTGATCATCCGTACACTCTACAGTTGTAGTACTGTTCACGGTCTCGCCATCTTTGTTAACTATGGTTTGACTGGTATGACAGTATTGGGGTTTTTGTGCTACGACTTTGGGGGAAGAACTGCATCCAACCAAAGTCATAGCTGCTATAAGCATCACGATTTTCATTGGCGTGCCAACTTCTGTTCTTTTGCTTCTGCGATCAGCTGATCAAAAACAGCCTTGGGCATTTTCAAACGAACGAAAGTATAGTGGCGACCATTCATAGTGAAGTGGCCAACTTCTCGCTGTAGATGTTCGCGGATAGTAGTGTCACGAACTACATAAGAAATCTTTGTGTAAGTAGATTTCTTTTCGTCCTTGAACTCGATCTTTGTTTCTGAATTAACTTCGCTGTTGATTCTTTTGGCAAAGTTATTCATAGCGATAGCATACATCTGTTCTTCAGCGGCCTGTGCGTGAATTGATTCACCGGCACCGCAAGAGTATGCCATTTCTTTACTCCACCAAAACCAACCTTCAGTTCCGGCCTGTGCGCAGTCCTGATACCAACCTGGTTGTGCATAAGTTTTACGATCAGGAATCTCTTTCATTGATGAGCAGCCAGTAATAGCCGCAGCCATCAAACCAACTACTAGTGCCTTTTTCATAATTGCCTTTCTGTGTGTGAGTTACGACAGTTATTAGTATAGCACCGTAGCCAACCAAAGTCAACTACGGTGATTACCAATTTATTTGAAGAAGATCAATGCCATAAACATAGCCTGGATTATAAATCCAAAACCGATAGTTACTACATTGAGCATATCTTTTTGAACTGCGGCTTTAACAAACATCAATGCTAGACCTGTCCAAACCAACAATACCAAATCAACTGCTGGTAGTCTATCTGTCAATCCGCTCATCACTGCCAGCATACTGGGTAGTGTACTGGCGTGTAATACGATAGCCGCTAACCAACCGAAAGTTTCGGCAGAGATGTGGCTGATTTTGGTTCTGAAAAATTCTTTTAATTCATCAAGATTTTGAATCATATTTTAACTTCCTTGCCTTTGTAAAAAATGTGTTGTCCAATTTTTCCTATCTTTTCCAGCGGCCATCTTGGGTTGACATAGGTGGCATGATAATATAAAGCATCTTTGAGAATAGATAATCTAAATCCCTCCAAAAGAACTTTCTTTGCGACTTCGTAGCTTTCATTGTAGGCCTCCTTGTTAACGGGTCTATTTCTATGAACTTGATCGCAGGCCCATGAGAATTGGCAAACGACCTTTTCCATAATTACACTTTTTTGATACACAACACCGCAAACATCATTGCCAAATTTGCCAGATGCCACACGATTCATTGTTACCTGTGCTACTGCTACTTTACCTTCAAATGGTTCGTAGCCTGCTTCACGATAGATATTGATAGCAAGACATTCTAACTGTTTTTCGCGAGTCTTGATGCTCACGATATCACTGTTATAAACACCTGCTGATTCTTTGAGTACTGCGAACTTCTTTTGGGTCACA
>JACCDW010436912.1_pt1 | contig 17930 bp, 19 predicted proteins | sample 7449781 | NCBI WGS metagenome assembly JACCDW01 (sample SAMN15323449, study PRJNA562643) | freshwater metagenome | isolation source: river surface water | place: USA:Blue River Watershed | collected 2017-08-18
CGCCTGCAACAGACTCGCAAAACCATCCTGCAGGACGTGCGGCAGCCGGTTCAAGGCTCGATCATCTTCAATGGCCAGCGTACTCATGCTGCAACTCCTTGCTCGCCCTGGCGTTGACCGCGGGCATCAAACCACATTGAACGCGGCACGCGCGGCACCGGACGCAGCGCCTGCGGCTCACCTGGCCGAACGTCGGACAGGCTGTAAACATAGGCAATGACCTGTGCCACCGCGAAGTACAACTCTTCTGGCACGGGGTGTTCCAACTCGGTGGTGAAGTACAAGGCGCGCGCCAGAGGAGGTGCTTCAAACACCATCACACCATGCTGCGCTCCCTCCTCGCGGATGCGCTGCGCCAGATGGTCCACGCCCTTGGCCACCAGAACGGGCGGTGCATCGGCCGTGGGGTCATAAGACAAGGCGACCGCAAAGTGTTCGGGGTTGGTGATGATGACATCGGCATCTTTGACCCGGCGCATCATCTTGGCCATCGCAATCTCGCGCTGCCGCGCCTTGATCTTGCCGCGAACCTCAGGAGACACCTCCGCCTCCTTCATCTCGTCACGGACCTCCTGCTTGGTCATGCGAAGGCGCTTGTAGAACAGGTACTGCTGCAAGGGGACATCGATCAAGGCAATCGCCACCAGGGCCAGGGTCACCCACAGGATGGACTCCATGACCAGTGAACCGGTGGCCGCAACCGCGTTCTCCAAACCCATGCGGCCAATGGCGTTGAGTTCTCCAACCTTTCCATTCAGAACCACCACCAGCACGATCGACACCAACCCAAACTTGAGCAGCGACTTTCCGAGCTCGATCCAAGCATGTGAACCAAAGATGCGGGCCATGCCCTGAACAATGTCGAGCTTTTCGAAATGAGGGAGCGTCGGCTTCAGGGTGAAGTTAAAGCCCCCCATGGAGAGCGAAGCGGCAATGGCCACCACGGCCGTCATCAGAATCAGCGGAAGCACAAAGCCACCCGCCAGAAAGACCTGTTCAGCAGCGATCGAAAATGCCGCGTGTGGAGACTGAATCGCCTTGGTGTCGAAGGACAAACCCGACTTGAACAGGTCGACCATGCCCTTGAACATCCATGAGCCCGACAGCGTCAGGATGATCATCGACACGATCGTGATCGCCGCCGCAGCCAGGTCCATTGAACGCGGAATGTTGCCCTCTTCCCGCGCTTTGGACAGCCGCTTTCCGGTTGGTTGTTCGGTCTTTTCCAGTGAGGAATCGGCCATCATCGACCCCGCGTCAGCTCGTCAAGTGCATTGAAGGCCTGCACCCATAGCCAGCTGATCCTCAAGCCCATGCTTTCCATCATGAACACGCATGCGGCCAGACCCAACACCATCATGGCGGGAAAGCCGACGGAGAAGATGTTCAAACTCGGCGCTGCTCGGGTGATGACACCCAAGCCTGCATTGATCAGCAGCATCACGGCCATCACGGGCAGCGCAATCAGCAGGGCACCGGTAAACATCATGCTGCTCCAGGCGATCAGCTTGCCCCAGGTGTCCTGCGTGAGCAGGGACTGGCCAATGGGGACCGCCGAAAAACTCTTCAGCAGCACGCCCAGCAGCAGCAGGTGCCCGCCCGAGCCTACAAAGATCAGGACGGCCAAGATCAGAAGAAACTGGGACAGCACGGGCACGTTGCCCAAGGTGGGGTCAATCAAGGTGGCCATGGACAAGCCGATGGCGTTGGCCAGCGCCTGACCCGCCGTCACCACCGCAGCCACCACCACCTGCAGCGTCAAGCCCATCAGGCAGCCGATGAAGATTTGGTTGACGATCTCCACCAAGCCTGGGGCCGACATCGGATCAATGATCGGCCACTCCACCAAGGGGTAGATGAACCAGGTCAGGGCAAGGGCGGCCAGCACCCGGATGCGCCGCGGGACAGCGGAGATTGAAAACAGCGGCGCGGTCAACAGCAGGGCCGAGATGCGCAGCATCGGCCACATGAAGGTGTAAAACCGGTTGACGATGTCGGCGGCCAGGAGGTCCATGACACGATGCTTTGCTGTTCTGCCCGTGAACAGAATCAGTGGAACAAACCCGGAATGCGCGCAAAGATGCCGCGCCAGTAGTCCACCAGGGTGCCGATTTGCCACGACCCCACCACCGCCAGCGCCGCGGCCATGGCCACCACCTTCGGAATGAAGCTCAGTGTCATTTCGTTGATGGACGTGGCCGCCTGGAAGATGCCCACCACGACACCGACCACCAACGCCACCACCAACATGGGGGCTGAAACCAGGACCGTCATCCAAAGTGCGTGACGGGCCAGTTCAATAACGGTTGCGGTATCCATCGGTGTGGTCCTGAGAGGCTAATGGTTTCTTGTGGCCGATCGTCAACGAGGATGTGGCAAACCGGCGCTGAAATCAAGGCATTGCAAAGCTGGCGGCCAAAGACCCCATGATCAAGCCCCAACCGTCGACCAACACAAACAACATCAACTTGAAGGGCATGGAGATCATCATGGGCGACAGCATCATCATGCCCATGGACATCAGCACGCTGGAGACGATCAGGTCGATCACCACAAAGGGGATGTAGATCAGAAACCCGATGATGAACGCGCTCTTGAGCTCGGAAATGATGAAGGCCGGAACCAGGGTGGTGAAGGGAACCTCTGACGGCGCAGACACCTCGCGCTTGCGCGCGATCTCCAAAAAAGTGGCCAGGTCTTCTTCGCGCGTTTGCGCCAGCATGAAGCCCCGGATGGGCTTTTCGGCAGCGGCCAGGGCCTGCTGTGCACTGATCTTGTTGTCCATGTACGGGACAGCGGCATCTTGGTACACCGAGGTCAGCACGGGCGACATGATGAACAGGGACAAAAACAAGGCCAAGCCCACCAACACGGTGTTGGGCGGCGTTTGACCGGTGCCCAAGGCTTGGCGCAGCAGCGACAGCACCACGATGATCCGCACAAAGGAGGTCATCATCAGCAGCAGCGACGGCAGCAGCGTCAGGGCCGTCATCAGGGCCAAGAGCTGCAGGGTCAAGCTGTACTGGGTTCCCCCCGATGTGGCCTTCACGTTGACCATGGGGATGCCCTGCTGCGCGGCGGCCAGCAGGGGCACCGTGCACACCAGGGCCGTCAGGATGCGGGGCAGCCAGCGCAACAGCCGGTCAGCCAGCGTCATGCCGCACTCCCCGGCTCCACGGCAGCGCTGTGCGCCTGAGCGTGTTGAGCGACAAGGCCTGACTGATCGGCCGGTACAAGCCGATCCAGCAGGGTGAAGCCATTGGGCGTGATCCCCACCAGAATCTCACGGTTGTCCAGCCGAAGCAGCGCCAGCTTCTGACGGGGCCCCACGGTGAGTGCTTCCACCACGCTCAGGCGGCGGGCCACGGGGCGCAGGCCCTGCAGACCTTTGATGCCTTGCATCCGGCGCAGCATCCACAGCACCACCACCAGCAGCACGATCACCAGTACGAAGTTGCCCGTCAGGGAAACCCAGTCCAGTGAGGCAACGGTCGGCGCTGCGTTCATGGTGTTCAGAGCCCCTTGATCCGCTCGGCCGCCGGCGCCACGCGCGTCAGGCGCACCCCGTAGCGCTCGCCAACCAGGACAATCTCGCCCTGGGCGATGACGGTGTCGTTGATCAACAGGTCCAGGGGTTCCCCTGCCAAGCGGTCCAACTCGACCACGCTGCCCTGGGTCAGGCGCAGCAGATCCTTGATCTTGATTTGTGCGCGGCCGACTTCAATGGCCACCGTGACCGCGACGTTCTGGATCATCTCGCGGTTGATCTGGCGCAATTCCTCCGGGCTTTGCTCGGCCACGGCTTCGGGGTTGCTTGTGCTCATTCGGGGCTCCTAGGGGTGCTCGGGCGGGGGCGCGGGCGGCGGTCAGATCTGACCGGGCTTGAGTGCGCGGCGAATCTGCACCGCGGTTTGGGTACCCAAAGTCCCCACGGTGGCGTGGTAAGCGGGTACCTTGTTGACAGTCAGGGTGGCCATGTCGGGCTTGCGGAAGAAGAAGGTGTCGCCGGGTGCCAGGTTCTCCAACTGCTGCAGGCTCAGTTCAAGCTTGCCCATGGTGGCCCGCACCTCTACGGTGGAGTCTCCCAGCGCGTCCTTGAGCTCCTCCCGCCAGGTCTTGTCCGACTCCTCGTTGCCGTCGCCGGTTTGCACGCGGCTGCGCAGCAGTTCACGCACGGGCTTCAACGATGCATACGGATAGACGACGTCAATGAAACTCTTGCTCTCACTGCCCTCAGTCTCAAATCGGTTGAGCACCACCAGATCAGACTCGTCTGCGATTTGGGCGAACTGTGGGTTGATTTCCGAGCTGACCACCTCGAATTCCATCGGCATCAGCGGTGACCAGGCCTCGCGCAGGGACCGGAACAGGATGTCCAGGATCAGCTTGATGATCCGGCTCTCGGTGGGCGTGAACAGCCGACCGGGCGGCAGCTGGACCACGGTCTTGCCGAAGCCACCAAAGAAGCTGTCGAGCGAGGAGAAGATCATCCCGGGCTCGATGACCACGGTGGAATAGCCCCGCAAAGCCTTTACCCGCACCACGTTCACAGACAAGGGGGGCGCCAGATCTTGCAGGTAGGTACCAAACTTCAGGATGCGCGCATGGGTGGGATTGATGCGAGGGCTGGTGCGCAGCACCTCGAGCATCCCCAGCCGAAACAAGCGGATAAACCGCTCATTGATCATGTCGATCGAGGCGAGGTTCACCCCGAGGCTGCTGTCCTCGCTGGCCAAGTCGTGCTTGCGCACGCGGGCACTGGTGTTGAACCCGGTGTCGACCGCGACCGAGCCGTCGGCCACGCCTTCGGCCAGGGCCTCGAGTTCGGCTTCAGATAGCAGGTTACCGCTGGGAGCGCTCATGCCCGCCCTTATTGCACGATGAAGCTCGTGAAGTGGATGGCATCGATGCCGCCAAAGTCCTCGTACTGGGTGAGCACGCGGTTGGCTTCATCCTTGAGTTTTTCAGCCAACTCCTTGCGGAACTCGGGCCGGTTCACATCCGCTTCGGTGTACTGGCGCATGACGTCCAACAGCGCGCCGCGAATGGCGAACTCGTGTTTTTCGATGTTCTTGAAGACCCGCTCGTCGTAGCTGGTCATGAAGGCGATCTGGATCTGCATCACCTTGCGGGTACCCGTCAGGTTGCTCAGCAGCTCCTTGTCCATCTGCTTGTAGGTGTACTCAAAGCGCACCAGTTCGGGCGCGTTCTTCTTCACCCGCTCAGGCTTGGCGTCCTTGGCAGCTTTACCGTCTTTGCCGTCTTTGCCGTCTTTGGCACCAGCCGCATCGCCATCTTTGGCAGCCGCTTCAGCGCCCTCGAGCTCTTCTTCGGCCGACGCCACGGCCTTCTTGTTGAAGAAGCCGCTAAAGAACAGCGTGGCGCCCACGGTGCCGCCCATGAGCAGCAGCACCAACAGCACCAGCAGCAAAATCTTGAGGATCGGTTTTTTGGGCTTCTCTTCGACTTCAGTCTCTTCGGCGGTGGCCATGTGCGGACCTCATCAGGTGGACTAGATCAGGACATCCAATGCACCCGGTCTGCCCGTCCACTCGGGTCGATTGGGATCGACCTGGGCCGTGGCACCGACCGTTTGCTCATCGCCCGCCCCATCATTCAAGGCCAGCGCTGCTGGATTTTCCGGCTGTCCGGGTGTCGGGTTTCCGCGATTACGGTCGCTCCAACCCCCAGACACCCACACGGAAGCAAGGTCCATGCCTGAGACGCCGACAGCCTCCCGAAGCCGGGGAAGACTGTCTTGAATCAAGGCCTGGGTTTGGCCGTGAGCCACCTGAAACTGGGCCTCCATGCGCTGGCCCTGCATCTGCAAATCGATATCGATAGGCCCCAAGTGCTGCGGATTCACGCTCAGGCGAATCTGCCACTCACCCTTGTCGATTTGCGCCAACAGGCGGGCCGCCAAGGCCTCGCCCATACGCTTGCTCAGGGCTTCGTGGCCTTGCTCGAGGTGCTCACGCAGATCCAGGGGCTGGGAGTCGATGGGGCGCTCATGCGCCTCCGCCTTTTGGATGGGGGTGGGAGATTCCACGATGGGCGCCACCACTACTGCTGCAGCGCTCGAACCCACCGCCCCTGGACCGGAGAAGACTTCAGGCATCGGGTCTGACAGGGCAGCGCCGGGTAGAGCAGCCCCTGCGCCTGCGCGCGCCGGACCCACCTCACCCCTGGCCTGCAGGGCCCACCAGGCCGCGAGGCCAGCCGAAGCCGTCGTCACCACCCCACCCGCTGGCGCAAGACCACCTGCCAGCGCGGCGCCATCGCCTGTGCGGCCCATGGAACCAACGGTGCTGCGCATGGACTCAAGGCGACCCCCATCCTCGCGAAAAGCCGCCAACGCCTCCGCGAGAGATGCGCCCGATTTAGGCACAAAAGAACCAAATTTATCCGGCATTGACTTATTTTGACTGCCGATAGAGTCGCCAAGGGCCTTTTGCACCCCAGAAGCCAAAGTGCCAACTTCCGGCCGGGTAGCGGCTTGCTGCGGCACAGCTTGCCCCGCACCAAGCTGCACGAGGGAATCGGCGCTTGCAAGACCTCCAGGACCGGACGGACCTTTTTCACCATTCCACCCGCCTGTTGCGCCCGGGAGACCAGCCACCCAAGACGCCGCCGCAACCGTTGACCCGGTCTCCCCTGCCTTCAGGCCTGCGGAAACGGCAGGGGCTGCCACTTCTGCGGCGTCCACACCAAACATCCGGCTCAGGGCCTGGGCATCAAACCCTTGCTCAGCCGCAAAGGCCCGCAAACTTTCGTCGCTGGCCGCCGGCTGGCTGGCGGTGATCACCGCCAGCTGAGGGCTGAGGTGCCAGGTCACCAGCGCAGGCACGGGCATCAAGGGTGCGCCGGCCTTGTCATCAACTGGCGGGACGTCATGAGGAGCATCCGGGGTATCCCCCTTCACCATGGCGCCTTCCCCATCCGCTTTGAGGGGAGGCGGGAGCGCCTGAAGCGCCACACCTAACACCGCCCGGTCGCCGGCGTTATCCAAGCCCAATCGGCCCACCACGGCCGCCTCAGACGTTTGGGCTACTTTGCGGCTCACCTGCCATTCGACGTTGTCGGACAGGGCGGAAACAACGCCAGGGTTAGCCCCAGGATCCGGGCTGTCCACGGTGGGCGATGGAGCCCCAACATCCCCCCCGGCCAACTTCACACCGGCATCGCCCCGCAACAGAGCCGCCCACTGAAGGGAGAGCCCAGCGGCAAACTCTTGCCGCCCTTGATCACCAACTGACCCACCCACCGGTGCGGCAGCCAAAGTGGCTTGGCCCAGCTCTGGGCTTGTCTCGGCAGCCTGGCCGGCCGCAGCGGGCACCCCCTCTGCACCACCAGCAGCCTGCACCCGGCCCAACACCGCCGCGAACCCGCCCTGGGCAGGCGCATCGCCCGAGGGCTGCCCCGTGGTGTCCTGCCCGTCAGAAAGGCCCGCCGCCGCGGCCAAAGCCGCCTTGGGAACGGCGCCAGACAGTGAACTCAACAGGTTGTCGGAAACGGGATTCATGGATCGGTAGGCCTTGCAACGGGGACCAAGCGGGCCGACCCAGGCACGCGCCCGGTCGGCAGACCCCCTGGAACAGCAAGAATCGTGACCGGACAGGCCTTGCCGCCGAGCCAGGGAAACAGGCCCGACACCGGCGCACACCTGCCGCCGATGGCACGCCGCTTGCTTTATAAGGGCATGTCCACCCTCACCCTGTCGTCCCTCCGACAGTCCCTGGGCCGCTTTGAAGCCTCAGGGCTGGGAATTCCCGCACTGGTCTTCGTCATCATGGCGATGCTGGTGCTGCCCCTGCCCGCTTGGCTGTTGGACGTGCTGTTCACGTTCAACATCATCAGCTCGCTGATCATCATCCTGATTGCCATCAGCACGCGCAAGCCGCTCGAGTTTTCGATCTTTCCGTCGCTGCTGCTGTTCGCCACCATGCTCAGGCTGGCGCTGAATGTGGCCTCCACTCGCGTCATCCTGGTCAACGGCCATGAGGGCCATGAAGCAGCCGGTCAAGTGATCGCGGCGTTTGGCGAATTCGTGATCGCCGGCAACTACGTGGTGGGTTTCATTGTCTTCATCATCTTGATGATCATCAACTTCGTGGTGATCACCAAGGGTGCAGGCCGCGTCTCTGAGGTCAATGCCCGCTTCACCTTGGATGCCATGCCGGGCAAGCAGATGGCCATCGACGCCGACCTCAACGCCGGCATCATCGACAAGGAAACGGCGAACAAGCGGCGTGAAGAGCTGAGCCAGGAAGCCGACTTCTTTGGCTCCATGGACGGCGCATCCAAATTTGTCAGCGGAGACGCCATCGCAGGCCTGCTGATCTTGCTGATCAACATCGTCGGTGGCTTGGCCATCGGGATCATGCAGCACAACCTGTCGCCCGCCGAAGCCGGCCGCATTTACACCCTGCTGACCATTGGCGACGGCTTGGCGGCACAGATTCCGGCCCTGTTCCTGTCCATGGCCACCGCCATCATCGTGACGCGCGTGACGACCAGCGAAACGATGACCGAGCAGGCGGTCAGCCAACTCAACAACCCCAATGCCCTCTTTGTTTCCGCCGGCATCGTCTTCTTGCTGGGTCTGGTGCCCGGCATGCCCCATCTGGTGTTCTTCGTCCTGGCAGCCGGCACGGCGGCCGTGGGATGGCTGGCCCTCAGAGGGCGCGCCAAGGAAGAAGCCACAGCGGCGGAGGCGGCCAAGCCGGTGATCGAGGGACCCAAGGAGCTGGATTGGAGCGACCTGGACCAGGTGGACCTGATCGGCTTGGAGATCGGCTATGGCCTCCTGCCCCTGGTCAACGCCGAGACCGGCGGACAGTTGATGCAGCGTGTCAAAGGCGTTCGCAAGAAGCTGTCGGCCGAGCTGGGCTTCCTGGTGCAACCGGTTCGCATCCGCGACGCCTTGAGCCTAGAGCCCGACAGTTACCAAATCGTCTTGAACGGGGTGGTGCGCGGCCGTGCTGAGGTCAAGGTGGGCAAAGAGCTGGCCATCAACCCCGGCCGCGTGTACGGCCAGGTGGAGGGCGAGGCCACCAAGGAGCCCGCCTTCGGCCTGGATGCCGTGTGGATCGACCCCGCCCAGCGCGAGTACGCGCGCTCCATGGGCTACACCGTGGTGGACCCTGCCACCGCCATCGCCACCCATTTGAACAAGGTGCTGCGCGAGAACGCGGCCGACCTGCTGAGCCACGATGAGGTACAGCAGCTGTTGGACAAGTTGGCGGCCCGGGCACCCAAGCTGGTGGAAGACCTCACCCCGGCCAAGCTGTCGCTGGGCATCATCACCCGTACGCTGCAGCAGCTGCTCAGCGAGTCGGTTTCGATCCGCGACATGCGCAGCATCGCAGAAGCATTGACCGAAGCCAGCGGCCGTACCCAAGACCCCGAGCAGCTGGCCGCGCAGGTGCGGCCCAAGATTGGCCGCATGATCATGCAGGCCCTGGTAGACCCACAGGACACGCTCTTGGCCATGACCCTGGATCCGGCCCTGGAGCAGATGCTGCACAACGTGTCCCAGCACAGCCAACCCGGACAGGGCCTGATGCTGGAGCCCGGTCTGGCCGACCGCCTGTTCCGCGCCTTGCGCGATGGCGCTCGCTCGGTCGAAGAACAAGGCCACCCTGCCGTGTTGGTGGTGTCGCCCGGCGTGCGGCCCTGGCTGGCCCGCATGGTGCGCCACCGCATCAACGACCTCACCGTGCTGTCTTACAGCGAAATTCCGGAAGACCAAGCCGTCAAGGTGATCCACACCGTAACGGCCGACGCATCCGCATGAACCGATCTCACCGCCCGCACAGGAGAAGCTCCACATGAAGCTCCAACGCATACTGGCCAAGGACTCCCGCAGCGCCAATGAACAGGCCATCGCCAAGTACGGGCGCGATGTGCTGGTGGTCTCCAACAACCGCGTCAACGGCATGACCGAGCTGATCGTGGCGGTTGATGTGGAACCCGAGCAGATGCCGCCACCGGTGATGCCCCGCGGGGCTGGAGAGCCCTTTGAGGCCGCCTTGCGCCAGCAGCTGCAAGCGCCCACCGCAGATGATCAAGCGTCGGGCCACGCCGCTGCACAAGGCCAGGCCAGCAGCCCTGGCGTTGCGGAGGCCTTCATTCCGGCCCAGATGGCCCTGATGCAGGCGGCCCAGCGGGCTGCAGCCCAATCTCTGGGCCAGACCGAGCCGCTTCGTCCGACCCCGGCGAAGGCCACTGCGCCGCAGCCCAAGGCCGTGCGTTACGCCCAGCAGTTCCGTCTGAGCGGACCGGCCGCCGGTGCACCGGCCGCCCTGCCCTTGGCCAGCCTCACGGTGTCCCGTGTGCTGGAGGGCTCGCTCGCGGCGGCCGTGCAACAGCGCTCACCGACCGAAGCCGATACACCCGACACCTCCGCTCCCAGCACCGCTGCACCACAGGGCTCCGATGGAGCACTGCCGATGACCACCATCAGCAGCGACAAGGCCCATGCCCTGACCGACTTGATCCGCGCGGAGATTGCCCAACTGCGCAAGGAAATGCGCATGGGCCAACAGCTTCAGGCCTGGGCAGCACAAGGCCCTGCCCATCGCTGGAACGAAGCCCTGTCCGAGGTCGGCGTGCCCACGACGCTGCGCGCGCTGCTGATGTCGGGCTTGTCCAACGACTTTGACGACCAGCAGGCCCTGGCGGCCATCGAAGCACAGATGGCCGAGAACCTGCCCAAGCCGAAGGCACCGCGCGCGCGCCGCGCGGCAGGCTCGGCCTGGACGTCTGGGGTGCACCTGCTCAGTGGCCCAGGGGGCAGTGGGAAGACCTCCATGGCCGCCCGGCTCGCCCATGAAGCCGCACAGCGCTTGGGCGTGGACCAGGTGGTGTTGGTCAGCTGGAACGACAACCGCCCCGGCGCCTGGAGCCAACTGCAGATGTGGGCGTCTCGTATTGGCGTGAACGCCTTCCGTGCCGCCGATTCCGCCATGCTGGACCTGCTGTTGCAGGAGCACCAGGGCAGCCTGGTGATTGTGGACAGCGGCCTGAGCCAGCCCGACATCCTCACCGCCGCCGTGCAAGGCCTAAAGGCCAGCCACCACCTGGTGATGCCCGCCGACGCCAATGCCGCCACGCTGCGCCGCTGGGTGGGCGAACACGCGCCCCATTGGTCGGATGTCTTGATCACCCGCTTGGATGAGTCGGCCCAGCCGTGGCCACTGCTGCAGGCCTGCTGTGAGCACCAGTTGTGCCCGGCCATGGCCAGCGATGGCGGTGGCCTGACCCAACTGCGCCAGCCTTTTGACGCACAGGCCCTGCTGCAGCACGGCATGGCGGTTCTGGCCCAACTGCTGGGCGCCGGCGGCCACCCCGGGCATACCGGCGGCCGGGACACCCCCCTGGCCCTGGACATTCCCACCATCGACCGCATCACGACGACGGTGCCACCGCGACAAGCCGGCCGAAGTGGCCGCAGCGCGGCGCGCGGTCGCCAGGGAGCCTCACATGCCTGATGAAATCGGCATCAAGCCGGTGGAAGTGATCGGCGTGGCCAGCGGCAAGGGGGGCGTGGGCAAGACCACGGTGTCCACCAACTTGTCGGTGGCCTTGAGCCAGATGGGCCGTCAGGTGCTGCTGCTGGACGCCGACCTGGGGCTGGCCAACGCGCAACTGGGGCTGGGCGTGCGCGCCGAGTTCAACCTCAGCCACGTGACCTCGGGTCTCAAGCGCCTGCCCGAGATCCTGGTCCCGGTGCGCCCTGGCTTGCAGCTGATTCCGGGTGCATCGGGTGTGCGCAGCATGGCCGCCCTCAGTGTCGACCAAACCGAGGCCCTGATCCATACCTTTGACCAAATTGACACCGCACCCGACTGCCTGGTGGTGGATGTGGCCGCCGGAATCTCGCCCGGCGTGTTGTCTTTCATGGGGGCCTGCACCCGGCGGGTGGTGGTGGTCAAGGATGACCCCTCCTCGATCGCCGACGCCTACGGCATCATCAAGGTCATGCACCAAGACCAGGGACTGACCGAAATCCATCTGGTGTGCAACCAGGTCCAAAGCGAGGCCCACGGGCAACAACTGCACCAGCGTCTGGCGGACGTCTGCCGGCGGTTCATCGGACTGGAACTCCCCTACCTGGGCTCCATCGAAGCCGATGAACTGGTCCTGGAAGCGCATCGCAAATACCAGCCCGTCGTGGAGTTCGCGCCCGGCAGCGCCGCCGCCCGCGACTATCGCCGCCTGGCGCACGCCATCACGGAATGGCCCGCCGCGCGAGGCCTGGCCACCCGCCGCTTTTTCATGAACCGCCGCGCGCGGGGGCTTGCCGCCCCACCCGGCACCGTGGGGAGCTGAACCCATGAACGCCGCCATCGAACTCTACGGGGCCACGGCAGCGGCCGTGTCCCTCAAGAACCGGGACGCCTTGGTCTTGGCCAACCAGGGCATGGTGCGCCGGGTGGCGCTGCACCTGAAGACGCGCATTCCGCCGGTCATCGAAGTTGACGAACTGATCCAGGTGGGCATGATGGGTCTGTTGGAAGCCACCAACACCTACGACCCCACCAAGGGCGTTGACTTCGACAACTTCGCCCACGCCCGGGTCAGGGGCGCCATGCTGGACGAGGTGCGGCGGCTGTCTGCCCTGCCCCGCTCGGCCGTGGCCTTCAACCGCCAGCAATCAGAGGCCACCCAGGCCCTGGCCAACCGCCTGGGCCGCCGGCCCAACGACCGGGAACTGGCCGAGCACATGGGACTGTCCATTGAGGAGTACCACAAGGAGCGGGGGCAAGCCCGGGTGTTTGAGACCCACTCGATCGAGGACATGACCGAGGAAGTCCTGGCCATGCCCGACACCGCCATGTTGCGGCCCGACGAGGCGGTCGAAGAATCCCAGTTTATGGACGCGGTCACGGGGGCGATTGATTCGCTACCCGAGCGAGAACGGTTGATAATCAGCCTGTACTATGTGGAAGAGCTCAACCTCAAGGAAATTGGCGCCGTCTTGGGGGTGAGCGAGTCCCGCGTGAGCCAGCTGCTGTCCGCCGTGGTCAAAAAGCTGCGCTCCGAGTTGAAGGTGGGCCCGGGCAGGAAGTGAACCCTGGGCCTTGTGCGGTTTCGGCGTTCGCAGGCCCTATGTTCAGCTTTTTTCAGAAAGAGACCCCCGAGCAACTGAAGGCGCAGGCCAAGGCCAACTATGAAAAGGCCGCCGCCCTGAAGTCCACCAGCCGGGAATCCGCCAGCATGCGCGTGCGCATTGCGCTGCTGGCCAAAGCGCATCTCGACAGCGTCTTCATTGAAGGCGCTGAGCGAACGGGCACGTGGCAGGAACTGTGTATGTTGGCCATTGCCAATGGCCAGGAAAAGCCCGAACCCCCGACCCCCACCTACTTCCACCGGGTCAAAACACAGGGTACGGAAAACCACACCTACACCTGGATTCCCGAAGACCTCACCGATGAGGTGTTCAACATCGGTGCCCGTTACCAGACCGTGCAGATCGACGCCCATCAGTCCATCGCCATGGTTCAGCGAATCGCCGACGAAATCTGCCAGAAAGACCTCAAGCTGGACGCCCCCTTCAAGGCCCTGCAATTTTTGCGCGACGAACTTGAAGCGGCCGGTGAAACGGTCAACATTCCCGCCGGTGGCGGTGCTGCAGCGCTGGGTGAAGGCGCTGTGGACCCCGAAGAAGACAACGGCAAACCTGGGACACCTGGCGCCTGATGATCATCTTCCTCACCATCGTGGGTGCGGCGCTGTTGGCGCTACTGGTGGTGGTGGTGTACCTCAACGACCGTGTAAACGAACTGGAGCGCCGAACGGGCTTCGGCCCTGCTGGCGGCACGGCGGTCGTAGGCGGTGGCGACGACAACACCTGGCGCGGCCTGAGCGGCAAGCGCCTGTGGGACGCCATGGCCGGCAAGAAGGGCGTGACCCCACTGGCCGATGCCGACCTGGATGCGCTACGCCTGAGCTACGAGGGCGTGCTCTCCCAACACATCGAAAGCCTGTTCCGGTCTGGCCAATCAGACGCCCGTCGCGGCTCGGCCGTGCAACCCACGGCCGTCAAAACGCTGGCCTCTCCGCGCGGCACGGTGCAATCCTGGATCCCTTTGAACCACGCCAACGCCCTGTACCGGGCGGGCATGGACTCCACCAAGGCCGACATCTACGAGACCGAACGGGCTCGGATGACCCTGGACGAGACCGCCCAGGTGCTGTATTCCCAAACAGGTCTCTCGCTTTCGCAGCCGTTTTCTGACCTGCTGCTGGGCAATGGAGGCGAGCTTGCACCGGCGGCCACGGCAGAAGCACCGATGCTGGCAGGGGCTGCCGGCGATGGCGCGCCCTCACCCAGCACCACAGCTGGCGCCTTGGGCTCCGGGGCGGCGGTGCCGTTGGCCGGAGCGCCGCCCACACCCGCCAGCCCGACCCACCCGGGGCCCGGCAGCTCAAGTTAGAGGGTTTTGATCCGATCTACTGTCCAAGCAAGCAGTTCAACGCACACTTGGAAGGACGATCAGATGAATGCCCATCGCGCGCTCAACAGCTACGGAAGCGTCAAGGTGGTGGCCGGCGTGGCCACCGCCAACAACGTGGAGCTGATCATGATGCTGTTCGATGGCCTGATCGAAAGCCTGAGCCTGGCCCGTGGCCATATCCAGCACGGCTCCATTGAGCTCAAGAGCCGCGCCCTTCAGCGTGCCTCTCGCATCGTGTTGGGCCTTCAGAATGCGCTGGACCATGAGCGCGGAGGCGACCTGGCGCGCAACCTGGCCGATCTGTACACCTATGTGGTGCGCCGCATCATCGACATCAACGCCTACAACGACCTGAAGGCGCTGGACGAGGTGTCGTCGATGATGATTGAAATTCGAAATGCCTGGCAACAGGTGCCGGCGCTGGTGCCAGCGCCCGCCGCGCCGGCGCGAATGGCCAGCTGAAATCCCGCAGTTCCGTGGAGCCTGGGGCAGCCTTGGCCCCCGCTTAGGCTTCGCTCTGCCCCAGCCGCGCCAGCCAATGGCGCTGCACACTGGCGGCATCCATCTGTCGCTGTAGGCTGCGCTGTTCGGCCTGTCGGGCTTCCGCACGGGCGCTCTCCGCCACGGTGCGGGCCTTAAGAACTTCCGTTTCGGCACGGTCCAGCCGTTGGCGGCACTGGGCCTCGTGGGCCCTTGCCGCCTGCAACTCCCGCCCTACCCGCTCCTGCAGGGACAACAGCTGAGACAGGGTGTGGCGCAAGGCCGTGGTCTGGTGCACCTGGTGGTGAGCCGCCTGGGTGGCCTTCTGCTGCTGCCCGTACTCCAGGTACAGCGAATGCAAGCGTTGAAGATGGGCCTCCAGCCGCTGGGTATCGCCCCGCGCTGTCGCCCACTGCCCCGCACACGCGTCTCGAACCTCGGTGGCCCGGGTCTCCAGAAAGGTCCACAGTTCGGTACGTGTCATGGCATGGCCTTGTTCACGGTGCGCTGATCAGGGCCAACAGCTCAGCCCGGGTTTGCTCGAGGCCCACCCGCTGGTGCATGTCTTGTTGCAGGAAGGCCTTGAGCCGTTCGTGCAGGCGGATCGCCTCGTCCAGCTCCGGGTTCGTGCCGGCCTGGTAGGCACCGACCTGAATCAGTTCGGCATTGGCCTGGTACAGGCTCCAAAGGCGGCGCATGCGATTGGCCACACGCCAGTCCTCAGGACTCAAGAGGTGCTGCATCACCCGGGAGATCGAACCATTGAGGTCAATGGCCGGGTAATGCGCAGCGTCTGCCAAGCGGCGTGAGAGCATCACCTGGCCATCCAAAGAGGCACGTGCGATGTCCACCACCGGATCTTGGGCATCGTCGCCCTCGGCCAGCACCGTGTAGAGCGCCGTGATCGACCCACGCCCGCCACGGCCCACGCCGCCTCGTTCAATCAGATTGGGCAACAAGGAAAAGACCGAAGGGGGATAGCCCTTGGAGGTCGGTGGTTCACCAACGGCCAGGCCGATTTCCCGTTGGGCGTGCGCCACCCGGGTCAAACTGTCCATGAGCATCAAGACGCTCTGGCCGCGCGCGCGGAAATACTCCGCGATCGCATGGGTCAGGTGCGTGGCCTTCAGGCGCATCACCGGCGACACATTGGCCGGCGCGGCCACCACCACCGATCGACGCAAGCCTTCTTCACCCAGGGTCTCCGTGATGAAGGACTGGACTTCGCGCCCGCGCTCGCCCACCAACCCGATTACCACGACATCGGCCTGCGTGAAGCGTGTGAGCATGCCCAACAACACGCTCTTGCCCACCCCCGACCCGGCGATCAGGCCCAGGCGCTGGCCGCGGCCGATCGTCAACAGCCCATTGATGGCCTTCACACCCACATCCAGGGGTTCGTGTATCGGCCCGCGGTCCATGGGGTTCAAGGCATCACCCAAGAGTGGAACCGACGCTTCACAAACCGGATTGGGTGCACCGTCCAGCGCCTGCCCGCGGCCATCCACCACGCGACCCAGCAGCGCGGGTCCCACCTTGGCTTCAGCCCGGTAGTCCAGCAGCCTCACGGTAGCGCCCGGCCCCACGCCATGTGGCTCTGCATAGGGCATCAGGTACAGGGTCTGATCGTTGAAGCCCACCACCTCGGCTTCCAGGCGGTCGCCAAACGCACCGACTACTTCGCAAAGAGCCCCCACAGGCGCCATCAAGCCCTTGGCGTGCAGGGTCATGCCGACCAAGCGGATCAAACGCCCGGTGCGCTGCGGCTCCAGCGCCCGAACCCGGTCCAGGGTACGCGTGACCTCATCAGCAAAATCAAGCATGGTCGCCCTGCCCTTGAACCGACTGCTGGATCTGGTCCTCATCCTGCTGCCATTGCTGCGACTGGATCCGCAGATCGTGCATGATGGAGGCCAGGCGGTGCTGGATGAGATCCTCCACCGTGGAGGCATCGCTTCGTGCACGGACCGAGCCGCGAGCCAGTTCCGGGTCTTCCATCCAATGGACCCGCTGGCGCATGGCCGTGTCGGGCGGCAAGCCTGAGGCCGGGTCATCCCAGGCCTGTTGCAACAGCGCCCAGTCCTGCGGGTGCAGCTCCACCGTCAGGGGTGCCTGCTCACCGGCCTGAAGTGCCTGCACGCTTCGGCGCACCAACTCATCAATCACCTTGGGCGACACGCTCAGTTCCTGGCGCACCAACTCCATGGCCAGGTGCAAGGCCAAACGCTTGAGCGGTTCAAACCGGGCCGCGGCATCATCGGGCAGCAGCAGCGGCTGCAGTGCACGGGACAAGGACTCCAGCAGGAACACCACGTCCCGCGGGTGGTCGGAGGGACCAAGATCAGATGGCCCGGCCTGCCCATCACCGTGAGGGCCATGGGTACCGGCGTCTGAAGATCCATCCGCCTCGGAGGGCATGCCATCGGCTGGCCTAAGCCCAGCGCCCTGTGCCAAACCTTCCTCGAATCCTTCCCGGTATCGCTGCTCCAGCATGGCCTGCAGCTCCGGTGGCCAGGTGCTGGGCGCCGCACTTCCTGGATCGGGCTGGGTCGGATCATCGCTGTGTGGCAACACCAGCGCATCGGCTCCACCCATGGATGCTTCGGCCTCCTGCGGCCCTTCAACCGCCGTGGGCGGGGCCAGCAAGGGGTCGGGCGCGAATTCCGCCTGCACGGGCACCAGCAGGGACTGGACGTCGAACCCCCCCTCGCTCGGCACGGGTGCTGTGCGGGCCAGCAAGGGGTCGGCCATGAAGACGGCAGCGCTCATAGGGCCTGATCCCGCCCGTTACACAAAGTCGTCGCCGCGACCGGCCAGCATCAGCTCGCCAGCATCGGACAGCTTGCGCGCGATGCGCATGATGGACTTCTGGGCGTCTTCCACATCGGTGATGCGCAGCGGACCCTTGGCTTCCATGTCGTCGATAAACATCGAGCGCGCACGTGAGGACATGTTGGAGAGGAATTTCTCCTTGACCTCGTCATTGGC
>JACCDW011567211.1_pt1 | contig 17928 bp, 12 predicted proteins | sample 7449781 | NCBI WGS metagenome assembly JACCDW01 (sample SAMN15323449, study PRJNA562643) | freshwater metagenome | isolation source: river surface water | place: USA:Blue River Watershed | collected 2017-08-18
AGGTGTTGCGATTCCAAGGCCGGATGCGACAACTCGCTCATCTCGTCAAAGCCGCTGCCCATGTCGCACTCGCGTCCCTGCGGATCGAGCAAGGTCACGTCCACCGCCATGCCGAAGGAGTGGATCGAGCCGCGCACCGGGTCGGCGAAATAGGCGGCCATGGGCGTATGTTGAATCTGGCGCCAGATGGCCTCCTGCACACGCTGAGGACGCAGTGCGTCCAGCACCAGCAGCCGGTAGCCTGGCCGATGGGCATCAAGCCATCGAGCCGCGCTTTGCAAGCCCATGGCCGCCGGTCTTCGCAGCCAGGCGCAGTCCAGATTCGGGTACAGGCAACGCCCGCTGAAGTTGTTCGTGCCGGCATAGCGGATGTTCACCGCGATTTCCTTCAGCGCCGACAGGTGAACGAAGTCGGGGTGATCGGCTACCGACTCGCAGGGAATCGCTGCGGGGTGCATGGCCGCACTCACTTGCTGCGAGCCCGGCGACGCGCGGCCGTCTTCACCGGCAGAGAGCCTGACATCGGGGGCTGTGCCGAGGGCTCGTACTCTTGGATACCGGCACGGGCCAGGCAGGCGCTGGCCGATTCGCGAACCTCCTGAACCAGGCGCCGCGCAGCTTGCGACAGTGGGGCCGACACCGGCGTGAGCAGCACCAGGGGCACCAGGATGGTTGGCTCCAGGGGCCGCACGGCCACCCGGTCACGGTCGGCACTGGCGGCCGTGAAGGGGTCCACGATGGCCGCGCCAGCGCCGGCCTCGGCCAATTGCCGAGCCAGTTGATAGGTTTGCACCGAGACCATCGGATGCAGGGTCAGACCTCGTGCCTCGCACTCGGCCGTGATCCGCAAGCCCAGCGGATCGGATGGGGCCAAGCCGATCACGGCCGCGGGCAGTGCATCCAGGCTCAGTGCAGAACGCGCGCGCAGGGCCGCGCCGCGTGCGGGGACCAGCGCCATCATCGGCGCCTGGGTCAACACCTCGGCATACACACCGGGGTGATGGGGATCGTGCAGGGCGAAGCCAAGATCAAGCTCGGACAGCACCAGTGCCTGCACCAGTTCTCGCGTGTGGTGGGTGGCGAGTTCGCAGTGGCCGTCGGCAAACAGCTGGGTCCACCGTGCCACCGCGGTGGGGACCACGGTCGCGCCCAAGGCGGGCGTGGCTGACAGTCGAACGCGTTGCTGGGGACCGGCCTTCAAGTTGGCTGCCAGGCGGCGGATCGACACAAGCTCCGCATGCAGACGGTCCACTTCGGTGAACAGGCGCTGCGCCTCTGGCGTCGGATAGAACTTGCCGCGCACCCGTTCAAACAGCGCGAGGCCCAATTGGGCCTCGGCATGCTGCAGCACCTTGGTGACCGCAGGTTGGGAAATATGCAGAAGGCGCGCGGCACCGCTGACGGTGCCGGCGCGCATCACGGCATGGAAGACCTCGAGGTGCCGCAGCCTCACCGCAGTATCAGCGGAACCGGTAGTCCAGGCTCAGCATGAAGGCGCGACCACGCGGGTCAGCCACACGGGGTTCCCAGGAACTGCCCGAACCGAAGTTGCTGTCGTAGGTGATGGCAAACGGCGGATCGCGGTCGAACAGGTTACGCACCATGCCGGTCAAGCGCAGGTTCTTGATGCCGGTGTAGGTCATGGCCAGGTTGTAGGTGGTGTAGGGATCCACCTTGGTCTTGAGGTCGGGCGGCGTGACCGCGCCAGCAGCCACACCGGGCAGCACCTGGTTGTTGTAGCCGCTGCGGAACACCTGTGACAGCGTGGTGATCCACGAGCCCTTCGACCGGCTGATGAAGGCATTGTGCTTCCAGCTCAAGCCGAGGTCACCGGCGAAGGTGAACTGGCCCACTTCGCTCGGGCCCCAGGCAGCCGAGGACACCACACGTGAGCGCTTCTTGAGCAGGTAGGTGCCGTCCAGGCCCGCCGTCCAGCGGGCATCCATGGCCGTGAAGCCGTTGCGCAGCGAGAACTCCAGGCCCGAGGTTTCGGTCTCGCCGGCGTTGACCCAGCGCTGGTCGACGGCGATCAGCTTGCCAGCTGCGTCACGGATGAAACGGTCGGGGAAGAGGTTGTAGTTGTCGATGAGCTGCGTGAGGGACAGGATCTGGATCGTGCCCTCGCGGCGGATGCTCCACCAGTCCAGGCTCATGCTCAGGTTGTTCATGGGCTCCCACACCATGCCCAGCGAACTCATCTTGGCCTCTTCAGGGCCCAGGTCAGGCTTTCCGCCGTTGATGATGTTGGCGGCGCGGTCGATGAACGCGCAGCCCGGATCCGTGGTGTTGGGCCGGCCAGCCGGGCAGGTCTTGGGGTCGACCAGGGTGGTGCCGGTGAAGATGGATTCGGCCGCGCCGTTGTACAACTGGTTGAAGGTGGGTACCCGGAATCCGGTGCTGTAGGAGCCGCGGCCCAACCACTGCTGGCTCGGCCTCCAGCGTGCTGACGCCTTGGGGTTGGTGGTGGCGCCGAAGCCGGAATAGTCGTCGCGGCGCACCGACAGGGTGGCCTCGAAGCTCTTGGTGATGGGCAGCAGCACTTCACCGTAGAGGGCCTTGACTTCACGCTTGGCACCCAACAGGACGTTGGATTGGTCGAAGGGCGCGGCCACGATCACGCGCTGGGCGGCCAGATCGCGCTCGTCGCCATTGAAGCGGTAGCGCTCGGTGCGCATGTCCGCGCCCACGGCCGCCATGATGTCGCCACCGGGCAACTTGGCCACAGGGCCCGAGGCCGAGAAGTCGATCTGCTGCATCGAGAAGCGTCCGCCATAGAGCACCACGCCCTCGGCAGAGGCTTCCTGCAGGGCCGCCAGACCATCGGCGCTTTGCGTTTGGCCGGGCAGCAGGAAGGGGTTGATGCGTCCGCTGTTGAGGGCCGGGATGATGCCCGCGCCACCATCGGAGGCGCCCGTGGCGGTCGTGCCACGGTAGTAGTAGCCGGTGCCCAGGCGGGACTTGGCTTCGCTGGAGGCCTGGATCAGGCCGGCGCGGTACTCCCAGCCGCCACCCAGGGGGCCGTCGGCCATGATGGCCCAGCGCCGCGTGGAGGCTTGGGTCTCCAGTTCGCGCGGGCCGCATTCGATGCAGCGCCACCGGTAGGCCAGGGGTTGGCCCCGCTGGGTTTCCGTGATCTGACCCGGGAAGGCCGCCAGCAGGCGGTTGAACACCGCGTCATAGGCCGCCTGAGAGGCCGCGTTGCGCGGGAAGCGCAATTGCTGCGTGGTGGTGTTCGGCGTGATCTGGACGTGCGAGAAGCGCTTGGCCGAATCTGTCTGGCTGCCGACGAATTCGGCGGCGATCTGGTGGTCACCCAGGCGGAAGGTGCCGCGCGTCACCAGGCTGGTGTCGCTCACCGGTTGCTGAAGCACCGCGGCGCGTCCGGTGTCCCAGGCGCAGGCCAGGGCGGCCGTGGGTACGTTCCACAGCAACGCGTCATAGGGCGCTTGCCCGGCGATGGCACCGCAACCTTCGGCGCCCGGCAGGTCCAGCACGTTCAGGCCGCCGGAGGCCCGTACCGTGGTGCTGCCAGGAATCAGCGGCGTCGAAGCCGTCGTGGGGAACAGCGTGCCGGCCAAGGGGAAGATGGTGGCGTGGGGCGTGCCACGCGTGTCCACGCTGAGGCCCCGGTTGGGCTGGAAGGTGTTGACGAAGTCGCGCTGATCGCCGCGGAGCACCTGGTGTTCACGCACCGCCAGGGTGGCCATGATGTTGAACTTGTCGCGGTTGAGATCGCCCGTACCCGCCACGATCGAGCTGCGGTAGACGTTGCCGCCGCCGGCTTGGGTGACGTCGGCCGAGCCTTGGACCGCGGCGCCCTGATAGTCGTTGCGCAGGATGAAGTTGATCACCCCGCCGATGGCGTCCGTGCCATAAATGGAACTGGCGCCGTCCTTGAGCACTTCAATGCGCTGGATGGCCGCCATCGGGATCTGGTTGAGGTCGACCACACCGCCGTTCAGGCCGTGAGACGCCACGCGCCGACCGTTGAGCAGGATCAGGGTCGCGTTGCTGCCCTGGCCACGCAGGTTTGCACTGGTAGCACCGTTGTTGCCGCGCTGCGCACCGCCCACCACATCGGCGTTGGAGGCCAGGTTGTCCAGGCCGTTGCCGTTCGTGGACAGCCACAGGACCACCTGCTCGGCGCTGGTCAGACCCTGCTGCTCGATTTCCGAACGCGTGATCACCTGCAGGGGCAGGGACCCTTCGTTGGAAAGGCGCTTGATGCTTGAGCCGGTGACCTCCACCTTCTGTTGCTGGGGGTTGGTCTGTTGGGCCAAGACCGGGGAAATCAGGCTGAGTGCTGCGAGAGCCTGGACGATGGGCTTGAGTTTCATGCGGATCTCCTGCGCATGGCCTGGTTGAGGGCCGGGTGCTGAACCAAAAAAATGTAACGCAGCACCGCCGGGTGCTGCGCGAATGCCCGGCTGACGAATCAGTCGGAAACCATAAGTCAAGGTTATGGCACAAGACGACCAAGCTGCGGCGCCAGCCTGCGCGCACTTCAACCGCTTGGCGCGCGCCTAGGGGAAAACACGAGGATCCGGTGTTGCCCGAATCGAACACCTTGCGGCCCACGTCGAGGGGCCGGACGCTTTGCTGGATCAGCCCAGTCGGTCGGCCAGCCAACGGTCGATGCGTGCGCCGAGGTCGGCGATGCACCAGTCCGTGGCCAGACTTGGATGCGGCGCATGCCTTGACCCCAAGGTGCTGAGCAGCGCCACCAGGTAGCGGCGCCCACCGGGAACGCGACTGCGCACCAGCCCGGCGTCCGACAGGTAGTTCTCCGTGGTTCCCGTTTTGTGGGCGAATCGCACCGTGGCTTGGCGCTGAACAGACCTCACGTCCCCTGGCCAGGCGCGATCGGCCGCCTTCACACGGCCATCGCCTTGTATCCAGCGCTCGGGCACCTCGGCCGGGATTCCGGGGCGCCATCCGGGCACGCCGACGGCAATCGACGTCGACAGCGCCTCGTGCAGGGCCTGCTCATCGAGCAGCCGCCAGATCGGTGCGGCCGCCGCGGGCCGCATCAGGGGACGGTGGGAAGCCGGCAACCAGGGGGGTGGCAGGGCATCGGGCATCACTGCGGGCAGCATCAGCCACAGCAGGCGTACCGTGTCCCAGGCCGTCATTTGTAGGTGCCCCACGCCTGCACCATCGCGGTTGAGCCAGCCGCCGTCGGCCCGGGTATTGGCCAGGCGAAGGGTGGACAGGCCCGCGGCGGTGAAGGCTTCGTGCAGGCCGTTGCGCACTTCCTGTCCAGCGGCGTTGCGCTCGATGAGGCCCCGCGCATGGAGCAAGGCCACCAGGGCGCTGGTGTCGTCGTTGCGGCTTTCGGTGATCATGCGGTCGGCCCATTCGACGACCGGCCGCGTGGTTCCGCTCCAGGCCCAGGTCTCGTTCCAATCGGCCTGGCCCTGGTCCACCAGCAGGCCCACGCCCACGGCCACCATCAGCTTGATGAGTGAGGCGGGGTATGGGGCAATCGATTCGAAGGGGCCACTCCCGTGCAGCGTGCGCAAGCCTTGCAGGCGAGTCCAATCGGCGCCGCGCTGCCAGGCGATGGAGCGGCGTTGCTCGTCCGTGGGGTCGACCAGGTAGCGGATGTCCTGCACGGCGCCGGCATCAGCGCCGATTCGGGCCACCACGCCTTCGAGGTGGCCGCGCGTGACCAGCACGTTGGCCCACACGGGCGGCGCGCCATGCGGGAAGGCCACCACCGCCAAGTCCAGCGTGGGCGGGGGGTCGAAGGCGGGTGCTTGGGCAAGGCTGGCCCTCAGGGCTTCGCGCAGTGCCGCAGCCAGTTCGGCATGGGTGAAGCCTCGTTCAGCCATAGAAGGCGTATCCCACCAGGATGGCGCCGATCAGCCCCACCGCATCGGCCGTCAGTGCGCAGCCCAGGGCGTGGCGCGTCTTCTTGATGCCCACGCTGCCGAAGTAGACCGCCAGCACATAGAAGGTGGTTTCGGTGGAGCCTTGGATGATGCTGGCCAGCCGCCCTTCGAAGGAGTCGACGCCGTAGGTCTTGAGCACATCGACCATCAGGCCGCGCGCGCCGCTGCCCGACATGGTCTTCATCAGGCCCACCGGTAGCGCGGGCACGAACTGGTCGTCCAGCCCCAGCGCGCGCACGCCCGCCCCGATCGCCTGCACCAGGTAGTCCATGCAGCCACTGCTGCGGAACACCGAAATCGCCGCCAACATGGCCACCAGGTAGGGAATGATCTGCACCGCCACGCCGAAGCCTTCCTTCGCACCGTCCACGAAGGCCTCGTACACGTTGATGCGCCGCACCGCACCCACGGCTACGAACAGCACGATGATGCTCAGGATGACGCCACTGCCCAGCACGGCGATGGCCTTGCTCATCTCGGCAGCGGGCAGGCCGTTGAGCCACAGGTACAGCGCACCCATCAGCGCAGCAAAGCCTCCGAAGAAGGCCACCACCGGTGCGCACAACAGGTTGATGCGCTGCACCCAGGCCACCGCCAGCAAGCCGGCCACGAAGGAGATGAAGGTGCCGATCAGGGTGGGCAGGAAGATGTCGGCGCCGTTGAAGTTCGTCAGGCCTTGTTCCACCGCCAGGCTCTGGCGGATGGCGATCACGGAAGTGGGAATCAGGGTGATGCCGGCCGTGTTGAGCACCAGGAACATGATCATCGGATCCGAGGCGGTCGACTTGTCCGGGTTGATCTCCTGCAACTCCCGCATGGCCTTCAGGCCCAAGGGCGTGGCCGCGTTGTCCAAGCCCAGCATGTTGGCCGAGGCGTTCATGGTGATGCTGCCGCTGGCTGGGTGTCCGTCAGGGATTCCCGGGAAGATGCGGCGAAAGAAGGGCGCCACACCGCGCGCGAACACCTCGATCACACCGGCCTGCTCGCCGATCTTCATGATGCCCAGCCACAGCGTCATCACGCCCACCAGACCCAGCGAGATGTCGAAGCCCGTCTTGGCCATGTCGAACAGGCCGGTGAGCATCTGACCGAAGAGAGCGGTCTGGCCCATCATCACCTTCACCGCGGCCACGGCGAAGCCGACAAGGATGAAGCCGATCCAGATGAAATTCAGGGCCATGCGCAGATCCGGGCTGTAGGAGCACGCAGTATAGGAACGCCCCTAAGCCGATGAGAAACCTGGCCCCCCCGGGCCAGCGAGCGCTCAGGTCTTGGGCCCCAGCAAACGGAACAGGCCGGCGCCGTCGGTGGCGTAGAACACGAGGGCAATGGCCACCAGCAACGCCATCAGCAGCCAAGGCGGCTGCCAGCGCCGTGTCGAGGGTCGTGCTGTGAGCGCTCGTCGCGAACGAGTCGACTGGATTGCATGGGTCGCTTGGGTCGGTTGCCGTGCGGCGGCCGCTGGCAGCGCATCATCCGTCGGTTCGGTGTGCACCAGGCGCCAGCGGCCATCGTCCACCCGCTCGTTCAACACCTTGGCCACCCCGCTGGGTTGCAGGTTCTCAAACAGCTGACCAGAGCCTCGGCCCCCACTGGCGTCAAGTTTCACGCTGAAGGTGCCGCCGACGGCGTCGAACTCCAACTCAACGGTGCCGGCAAAGCGCCGGGTGCGAACCGTGACGATCAGGGTGGCCACGCTGGAGCCTTGGACCGGCTTGCCAAACAGCACTTCCTCCGGCACTTCGCGCACACGAACTTGCCTGGCGCCCGCGTCCACCAGCAGGCTGGGCACATTGCGCAAGGTGTCGCACATCTGCGACTCCAGCAGTTCGACCAGCGTCATCAAGGCACGCGATTGGGCCACCGGCATCGTCGCAGCCATTCGCTGCATAGGCGGCGGCAGCGCGCGACCCGGCCACGTGATGGGAAAGCGCACGCGCAGCACATCGGCGACCGAGGACGAGCCTTGGGACTCGCTTTCCATGTCGAGATCGGCGCTCACGCGCGAACCGTCGAAGCGACGCATGTCGTAGTAGCGCAGCTTCACCCGCTGGCCCATCAACAGGGGCTGCTCCATGAACTGGGTGGTGATCACGTCGAAGCGGGTTTCGCCGGTTCGCAGCGCAATGAACTCGGGGCTGATACCGATAACCTCGCCACGTGCGGGCGACAGGAACATCATTCCCTCGCCCGTGCGCGTGATTCCCTCGCCTTCGTAGAGGCGGAAACTGAAGTCCCGCCTGCCGGCGCCCAAGTACGGGGCGACCAGGGTGGACAACCAGAGGTGGGCGCGTTGGCGCGTACCGGCTTCGCGCATGGGCAGGGTGCTGAAGTTGGGAGGCGGTGGGGTGATCTCGAGGTGTGGCCACCTGATTTTGCATACGTCTTTAGTCTAATGTACTGCAGATGCTCCTCTCTTGCTGCCCACGGGGGTCGGGCCAGACTTTTGAGCGATGATCTCCGCATGGATGTACCCCGCCGCCCATCACCGGATGCTGCGCCTTCGCCGCGGGTCGGCCAGCCTCCACCGGCAGCGCTGCACGGTCAGGTTCTGGGCCCAGGCGGCTGGGTGGATGGCCACGTCCAATGGCTCGCGGGCCGTGTGACCAAAGTGGAAGGCGTGCCCTTGACGCAAGAGCGTCGCAGCGCCGGCGCGCCACCGTTGATCGTTCCGGGCTTCATCGACCTTCATGTTCACGGCGGTGGTGGGCGCGACACCATGGAGGGCCGTGACGCCGTCACCGCCATGGCGCGTGTGCATGCACAGCACGGCACCACCGCCTTGCTGGCCACCACGATGACCGCGCCCGTGCAAGAGATCGAGGCAGCGCTTCATGCCGTGGCTCCGCAGTGCATCGAACGTGATCCGCAGTGCGCCCGTGTCCTGGGCGTCCACCTGGAAGGCCCCTACATCAGCCCAGAACAACTGGGGGCGCAACCTTCGCATGCCAAGCCGGCCACCCTCGAAGAAGTGATGCGCCTGCACGCCATCGCGCCGATCCGCGTGCTGACGCTGGCGCCGGAGATGCCCGGCAACTTGGCCCTGATTCCGCCGTTGGTGGCTGCCGGTATTCGTGTGCAGGTGGGCCATACCCGCGCCACCTACGAAGAGGCGCTGCAGGCCCTGCAACGGGGGGCCACGGGCTTCACCCACCTGTTCAATGCGATGGGTCCGATGCACCACCGCGCACCCGGCGCGGTGGGGGCTGCGCTGGCGCACGCCGAGCATGCCGAATTGATTCCGGATCTTCTGCATGTGCACCCGGGTGCCATCCATGCGGCTTTGCGGGCGGTGCCGGGCTTGTTCGCGGTGACTGACGCCACCGCAGCGGCTGGCATGCCCGACGGGCAGTACCCCCTGGGGCAGCACATCGTGCACAAGTGCATGGGCGGAGTGCGATTGCCCGACGGCACCTTGGCCGGCAGCGCTTTGACCATGGACCAGGCGCTGCGCAACCTGGTGCAGATCGGGCTGTCGGTGGCTCAGGCCTGTGCAAGGGTCAGCACGAACGCCGCCCGTTACCTGGGCCTGCACGATCGCGGCACGCTGGCGCAAGGCTCATGGGCCGATATGGTGGTGCTGGACCCGGCCACGCTGGCGGTGCGGCAGGTGGTGGTCGAAGGTGAGGTGATCGATGTCGACGATCAAGGCTGAATCCGGCCCCTGGGCGTGGGTGCCCAGCCTGTACCTGCTCCAGGGCTTGCCCTATGCGGTGGTCATGTCCCTGAGCGTGGTGATGTTCAAGAACCTGGGGCTGTCCAACACCGATATCGCGGTGTACACGAGTTGGCTTTATCTGCCCTGGGTGATCAAGCCGCTGTGGAGCCCCCTGATCGAGCTGCTGGGCACGCGCCGGCGTTGGATTTGGATGCTGCAGTTCGCGGTGGGTGCGCTGGTGGCCATGGTGGCCTTGAGCTTGCCCGCGGACAACTGGTTGCGCTGGAGCCTGGCCCTGCTGTGGCTGATGGCCTTCGCCAGCGCCAGCCACGACATCGCAGCCGATGGCTACTACATGATGGCCCTGCCCACACACCAACAGGCCGCCTTCGTGGGCATCCGTTCCACCTTCTACCGCCTGGCCAACATCGCGGGGCAGGGTGGGCTGGTGGTGCTGGCCGGTGAAGTGGCTGAGCGAAGTGGCTCGGCCGTGCTGGCTTGGCAGGTGGTGATGGGCAGCCTGGCTGTCTTCTTCTTGGTGGTGGGGGCCTATCACGCTTGGCGGCTCCCGCACGCGGCCGATGACCGGCCCGGTCAAGTGCAGTCCACGCTGTTTGTGGACTTTTTCCGCGTGTTGGGTACTTTCTTTCGCAAGCCCGCCATCGCCGTGGGCATTGCCTACCTGCTGCTGTACCGCTTCCCCGAGGCGCAACTGCTGAAGTTGGCTGCGCCGTTCTTGTTGGATCCGGTGGAGGCGGGCGGTTTGGGCCTGTCTACCCGGGAAGTGGGCGTGGCCTATGGCACCGTGGGATTGATCGCGCTAACCGTAGGCGGTATCGTCGGAGGCCTGCTGATTGCCAGGTTTGGCCTGAAGGCCTGCCTGTGGCCGCTGGTGTGGGTCATGCACCTGCCCAACCTGGTGTTTCTGGCGATGGCGCTGTGGCCACCGCAGCAGCTGTGGGTGGTCAGCGTCGCCTTGGCGGTGGAGCAGTTCGGCTACGGTTTGGGCTTTGCGGCCTACCTGATGGTGATGATCCTGATCGCCGACGGTGCGCACAAGACAGCCCATTACGCGATCTGCACCGGCTTCATGGCGCTGGGCATGATGGTGCCGGGATTCTGGAGCGGTTGGCTGCAGGATCAACTGGGCTATGTCGGCTTCTTCACCTGGGTCATGGTGGCGGCGATTCCCTCCTTCTTGATGACCGCGCTCATTCGCGTACCTGAGGGATTTGGGCGCCGACAAGCTGAGGAACCGAAAGTCGCATGAGGGACTCCATCGGCGTGGCCGTCAACGCAAGGCTGTTGAGCCTGGACGCGTTTCGCGGCGCGACCATTGCCGCCATGCTGCTGGTCAATAACCCGGGCGACTGGAGCCACGTGTATGCACCCTTGCTGCACGCGCCTTGGCACGGTTGGACCGTGACGGATTGGATCTTCCCTTTCTTCCTGTTCATCTGCGGCATGGCCATGCCATTGAGCCTGGGGCAGCGGCAAGCCCTGGGATTGAAGCCGCTGGCCTTGTGTGTGGGCCTGATGCGGCGGGGCCTGATCATCATCGCCATTGGCGTGATGCTCAACGCGATTCCCGCCTTCGATTGGCACACGCTGCGCTGGCCTGGCGTGCTGCAGCGCATTGGGCTGTGCATCATCTTGTGTGCGCCGGTGGTGGTTTGGCTGGCCTGGCGCGGGCAGGCCCTGGTGGGTGCTGGCCTGCTGGCGCTGTACAGCGTGCTGATGCTGGCGGTTGCGGTACCCGGCGACGATGGGGTCATTCGGGTGGGGTCGCTGCTGGCCGGGCAGGACACGGGCAGCTTTATCGACCGCGCCCTGATGGGCGGACACCTGTGGGCCAAGTCACGCACCTGGGACCCTGAGGGTTTGTTGAGTACCCTGCCGGCGGCGGCCACGCTCTTGGCCGGTGTGCTGGCCGGGCATTGGATGGCGCATGCCCAAGAGCCGGGCCTGCGGTGCATGGGACTGGTTCTGGCCGGCCTGCTCTCGCTGTGGGCTGGGGAGGTGCTGGCGGTGCTGAACATGCCGATCAACAAATCGCTTTGGACGCCGGCCTATGTGGCCAGCACCGCTGGGTGGGCGCTGTTGATCTTCGCAGCCTTTCACTGGCTGCTCGACGCTCAGGCCGATGCGGTCAGCCGCGCGCGTTGGCGGAAGTGGGCGCAACCCTTGGTCGACTTCGGCATGAATGCGCTGTTCCTGTTTGTGCTGGGTGGCTTGGTGGCCAAGGCGCTGGCCTTCACCCAGGTGGGTGGTGTGAGTTTGAAGGCCCACGTGGTGGCCGCTTTGCATCAGTCGGGGCTGCCACCGGTCCAGGTGTCGCTGCTGTTCGCCTTGGGCTTCGTCCTTGTTTTCTATGCCGTCGCCGTGTTCATGGCGCGCCGCCAATGGTTCATCAAGGTGTGATCTTCATCGGGCTGGATGCCGGCGGCACCGCGTGCCGATGGACGGCCGTGGACACCGACGGTCAGGTCCAGGCGCAGGCGCAGGTGACGGGTTTCAGCGGCATGAACCTGTCCAGCCCGGCCGGTCGGCTGCAGTTGTCCCGGGCTCTGCACGAACTGCAGTCTTCCCTTGCGCAGCAGTTGTCGCCCAGCGCGGTGGGCGGCGTGTATGCGGGCGTGACCGGTGTGAGCGACCCGCGGGCTGCAGCGTCCCTGGAGCTGGCGGGGATGTTGGCCCGCGCCCTGTGCGCACCGCCGGCCTGCGTCCAATGCCACAGCGACATGGACATCGCCTTTCGCGCCGCGCATGAGCCCGGTGGCGGCTACCTGGTGTATGCGGGCACCGGCTCTATCGCCTCCTACATCGACGAGGCGGGCGTGTGGCACCGGGCCGGTGGCCGCGGCTTTGTGTTGGGCGATGAAGGCGGTGGCTACTGGATCGCCAAGCAGGCCCTGGCCACCATCTGGCGGCGCGAGGACGACTGGCCTGGGCAGTGGGTGGAGAGCCCCATGGCGCGCTGCCTGTTCGCGCGAATGGGCGGAACCGACTGGGCCAGCACGCGGCAGTTCATCTATGGCCGCGAGCGCGGCGAGGTGGGCCGCCTGGCATTGGCAGTGGCCGAAGCGGCTGACTTGGGTGACGCCGAAGCCGCTTCGTTGCTGCGGCGCGCCGGTGTGGAAATCGGCCGCTTGGGTGCGGTGCTGCATCGCCGCTTCGGGCCCAGGCCAGTGGTAGCCTCAGGGCGCGTGCTGTTGCTGCACCCTCTGGTGGGCCAGGGCGTGCGCGCGGGCTTGCCCGAGGAGTGCCCTTTGGAGTTGAAGCAGATTGAACCTTCCCTTGCCGCGGCACATCGCGCTCGGGAATTGTGGAGTGCCGAATGAACGCGAGTGCCACGGGCCTGCGCCTGTCTGAATGATGTTTCCCTACTCCAGTCAAACCACCTTCATGCGTGCACGGCCGGCCATCTCGCCCCTTGGCCGCGCGGCCGCCGAATCGGCGCCGTTCGGGCTTGCCGGATTGCCGTGGGATGGTTCAGTCACCAACCGCAGTGGTGCGCGCCATGGGCCTGGCGCCATCCGCCAGGCCAGCCACATGTTGTGTGACGGGATTCATCCCTTTTTCGACGTATCGCCTCTGGATCATCTCCAAGACCATGGCGACCTGGTGATGCCCAACACCTCGCTGGCGGCTATGCGGCAGGCCATGCTGCCTCAGGTGCGAGAGTTGATTGCGCAACGGCATATGGTGTGGTTGGGTGGTGATCATTCCGTGACCCTGCCGCTGCTGCAGGCCTATCGCGAACGCGTGGGCCAGCCCCTTGCGCTGATCCATTTCGACGCGCATTGCGACACCTGGCACGACCATTTCGGTGAACCCAGCGGCCATGGCACTTGGCTGCACGAGGCATTCGAGCAGGGGCTGGTTCGCCCCGAGTGCGTGGTGCAGATCGGCATCCGCAGTGCCGCCGAGCGTGGTGTGCGCGAGCGCGTGCGCACCGAGGGTGGCTTGCTGTATGAGGCGAGGACACTGCGTGGGCTTGAAGGTGCGGGGCAGTTGAGCGAAGTGATCGAGGCCGTTCGCCGGCGCATGGCCGCGTCGGGCCACCCACCCCTGTACCTGACGCTGGACATCGACTGCCTGGACCCCGCGCACGCGCCGGGAACCGGCACACCCGAGCCGGCGGGCTTGAGCACGGCGCAGGTAATGACGCTGCTAGAAGGCTGGGCCGACCTGAACTTCGTGGGGATGGACTGCGTCGAGGTGAGTCCGCCGTATGACCACGCTGAACTGACCAGCCAGGCCGCCGCGCACTTCGTGTGGACCTACCTCAGTGGGCGGGTGCTAGCCCGCCAAAGCGTGCAGCGCGGCTGAGTGTTCGGTTTCGGATGGTTGAGCTTTCGCGGGAGATGACTTGAATCCGTGGGTGCTTTTCACCTGTGTGCTCTTGTACTTCGCCCTGTTGTACGCCGTGGCGTGGCGGACATCCGAGGGCGCCGACAACGAATCGTTCTTCGTCGGTAACCGCAACAGCGCGTGGCCGCTGGTGGCCTTCGGCATGATCGGTACCTCGCTGTCGGGGGTGACCTTCATCAGCGTGCCCGGTGCGGTGGGGGCCAGTGGCTTTTCCTACTGGCAGATCATGATGGGCCACCTGCTGGGCTATGCGGTGGTCGCTTGGGTGTTGCTGCCGCTGTACTACCGGCTGGGTCTGGTGTCCATCTACGGCTGGATAGAAGATCGCCTTGGGCCATCGGCACTGCGCATGGCGGCCGGTTTCTTCATCCTGTCGCGAACGTTGGGTGCCACCGCGCGCCTGTATCTGGTGGTGCGCATCCTGCAGGACGTGATCCTGGAGCGCTTGGGGCTCTCATTTGGCATGACCGCCACGGTGATGGTGGCCATGATCCTGCTCTACACCTGGCGCGGTGGCGTCAAGACCATCGTGTGGACCGACACGCTGCAGACGGCTGGCATGCTCTTCGGCCTGGGCGCGTGCATCGTCTTCATTCTGCAGGCCCTGGACATCTCCGGACTTCAGGCACTGAATCAGATGCAGGAGCAGGGCCTGTCTCGGGTATGGGGAACGGAGCCGGCGGCCAAAGAGTATTGGCTCAAACAGTTACTGGCTGGTGCGGCCATTGCGATTGCCATGACGGGCATGGACCAGGAGATGATGCAGAAGAACATCTCGGTGCGCACCCTCAGAGGCTCACAGCTCAACATGGTGTGCATGGCCACGGCCATGTCGGTGGTGGTGCTGGCCTTTCTGTTCCTGGGCGGACTGTTGATGCTGTTCGCGCAGCAGGCGGGCATCGCCGAGCGGGGCGACCGGCTGTTTCCCGCCGTCGTGATGGGACACCTGCCGGACTACGTGCAGGTGATCTTCATACTCGCCTTGATCTCCGCCTTGTTTCCCAGTGCCGACGGGGCTCTGACGGCACTGACCTCGTCCACCTGCAACGACCTCATGTCCTTTGCGCGCCGCACCGATTGGAGTGCGGCCCAGCAGGAGTCCGTCCGCAAGCGCGTGCACCTGGCCTACGCGGCGGTCTTCCTTCTGCTGGTGATGGGGTTCCGGTGGTTGGACGACCCCAGCATGATCGGCCTGATCCTGAAGGTGGCCAGCTACACCTATGGGCCCCTGTTGGGCCTGTTTGCCTTTGGTTGGTGGACAAGGCGGCGCGTGCAGGACCGGTGGGTTCCCCTGATGACCGTGCTCGCACCGGTGGCCTGCGGCGTACTGGATGCGCTGCAGCCGATGATCTTCGAGACCTGGCGGATTGGACTGGAGTTGCTGCTGCTCAATGGCGCCCTGGTGTTCGCGGGGCTGTGGATCATTTCCAAGCCCGTGCAAGTGACGCCGAACGCCGCGTGAGGCCTCGACTGCAGCCCGTACTCAATTCGTGAGCGTGACCTTCGACAGGAAACTCGGCTGGTCGGGGTTGCGTCCCCGATTGCGCGAGAGCGCCTCCACCATCAGGTAGAAGGACTGGATCAGGCACACCGGGTCGAGATCCGGATGGGCCGCCGTGGTGGCGGGCAACTCATCGCGCTGTGGATCTCCGCAGGCGGCCAAGAGCACGCGTGCGCCTCGTGCGCGCATCTCCGCGGCCAGGGCTCGCATTTCGGCCTGCGCAGGTCCCCGTGGGGCCAGAATCAGCAGCGGGTAGCCTTGGTCGATCAGGGCCATCGGCCCATGCCGCAACTCGGCACAGGAAAACGTTTCAGCCTGGATGCCGCAGGTCTCCTTGAACTTCAGCGCGGCCTCCAGCGCCACGGCCATCCCGGTGCCGCGGCTGACCACCATGAGGCGATCCACTGCGCTGAAGGCCTGTACGGCCTCACCCCAGTCTTGCTGCGCAGCCACCTCCAGCGAGGTGGGCAGTTGCGCAAGTGCAGTCTGCAGCGTGGTGTCGCCCTGCCATGCGGCCAGCAGCCGGGCGCCCGCCACCAGCTGGGCGATGAAGCTCTTGGTGGCCGCCACGCTGACTTCGGTACCTGCGTGCAGCGGCAGAACCGTCTGGGCCTGTTGGGCCAGGGGTGAGGCCGCATCGTTGACCAGGGCCACGCTGTGGCTGTCCGGTCCGCTGAAGTAGGCAGTGGCCGCGACCAGGTCGGGACTGCGCCCGCTTTGCGAGAAGGCCAGGGCCAGCGTTCCCGAGCGCTGAAGCGGTGCCTGATGCAGGCTCAGCAGGGAAGGCGGCACAGAGGTGACGTAGCGCCCCATTCGCAGCATGCACAGGTAGGCAAAAAAGGCTGCTGCGTGGTCGCTGCTGCCGCGGGCGATGGTGACGATGTGTGGCGGTGCGCGATGCTTAAGGTAAGCCGTCAGGGTGTTCAGCGTGGCGTCATCCTGTTGCAGGAGTTCGGCCACCACCGACGCTGACTGCAAGGCCTCGCGTCGCATGTGAGAGATGGGATGCATGGACTTTTTGAAGTGAGTCTCCATTCTCCTTGCAAAGGGCGGGTACCTGGGCGATGTGACGGATACCATCCGCAACCGGTGACCTCGATGATGCGGCGACTCCCAAACTCCCGGCGGTTTGTCCTTCTTTGGGCGGCCCATGGCGCAGTCTTGTTCCTGCTGGCCATCCTGTGGGCAAGCACTGCCCGTTCCCAGACGGCTGATGCCCCGCTGTCCGCAAGCCCATCTGCCCAGCCCGCCACCTCGCCGGTCAGTCGCCCCCAGGTGCGCGGCACCTGGCTCACCACCACCGCCAACGATGCACTGTCCACACCGCAGAACACCGCGCGCACCATGCAGCGCCTGCGTGAAATCGGACTGAACACGGTCTACATCGAAGCTTGGAAGAACGGTTACACGCAGTTTCCCTCGGAGGCCTTGCGCCGCGCCATCGGCGTAGCGCAACGGCCAAGCGGTATCGAGCAGGACCCGAAGGACGCGCCTGCGTCACGCACGCAGCCTGCGCGAGACCTTTTGTACGAAGCCGTCACCGAGGCTCACCGTCAGGGCCTGGTGGCCATCGCCTGGTTCGAATACGGCTTCATGGCAGCGCATCAGTCCACCATGAACCACCTGCGCCGCCTCAAGCCGGATTGGCTCAGCCGGAACCTGCAGGGCAGTGAGATTGCGCCCAACGGTTTCGTGTGGCTTAACCCACTGCATCCAAGTGCGAGGGAGTTGCTGCTCGACCTGGTGCTCGAAGCCATCGATCGCTACGACCTTGACGGCGTGCAACTCGATGACCGCATCGTTTGGCCGCATGTGACGATGGGCTATGACGACTACACCCGCAGCGTCTACGCCGCTGAGCATCGAGGCGCGCAGCCCCCGAACGACCACAACGATCCGGCCTGGATGCGCTGGCGTGCATCCAAGGTCGATGAATACGCACGGTGGTTCGTGCAGGAGGTTCGAGCCCGTCGACCGGGCCTTGTAATTTCGCTGAGCCCTGCCGTCTACCCCTGGAGCTGGCAAAACAACTTACTGGATTGGCCGCGCTGGACCGCATGGTCTGAAGCTGACCGCCTGAAGGGTGCCCCGCTTCGCAGCGACGCTGCACGCCGTGTGGTGCCGCATTGGGATGAAGTGATCCCTCAGGCCTATCGAATGAGCTACGAAGCCTTTGAGGCCACCTGGCGGGAACAGACAGCCGCGGTGCAGGCGCGCAGCGCCTACCGGCCTTCTGAGTTGGTGGCCGGCATCCGCGTCGTCGGCGACGGTCCCGACTCTTCCTGGGACCAGTTGAGTCGTTCGATGGAGTTGGTTGATGGTTTGGGGCAGGGTGGGCACGTCCTGTGGTTCAGCCGAGGTGTGTTGCAGCGCTATCCGCAGGAGTTGAAGCAGTGGTACGAACGGCAGGGGCCAGCGCACTCGCCGCGCTTTACCCTCGGCTGGCGGCCGGCACCGTGGGTCATGCAGCCCACGGCGGCATCGACCACCACCATTTGGAC
>JACCDW011073870.1_pt1 | contig 17926 bp, 12 predicted proteins | sample 7449781 | NCBI WGS metagenome assembly JACCDW01 (sample SAMN15323449, study PRJNA562643) | freshwater metagenome | isolation source: river surface water | place: USA:Blue River Watershed | collected 2017-08-18
AGTTAAACTAAATTTTCTTTGTACTTGAAACGAGAAATGGGAGATACGTTTTTTTTGGCTTGCGGCCCGTATTGTTTTACCACCGTGGTGTCTACACTCGGTTGGTACCATTTAAGGTTCGAAATACATTGCGAAGGTAAAATTATTTTTTAGAACAACAAGGGAATTATTCAATAATTCTCCAATGACCCTTTTTATCGCTGCCCAATCGTTGCAACTTTCCGGCATCTTTGAGCGCCTTCATTCTGCGGCGCACACTGCTCAAGCTCAAATTTAAGCGCTCGCTTATTTCGGTGGCGGTAATCGTATTTTTCTCCTTGATCAATAAAAGCACTTGATCATTTACAGTGTCATTTACAGTGTCAAATGGAGGATTTACAGTGTCATTTACAGTGTCAGCCGAAATATGCATTTCACGATTTTTCAATGTTGCTTGAACATTGAACAACAAGCAAGAAAGAAATCGATTCAAGAAAGCACTGGATCGATATATTCCCTTTGATAAGTCTTCATAATTGGCACGCACCAAGGCATTGCGGAAATACCAAGAATGATGAGCAAATAGGTCGTTGTTCACCTTCTTGAATCCCATTTTACGCAGATATTTAATCAAGAATATGGCGGTCGCACGGGTATTGCCCTCTCTAAAAATATGAATCTGCCAAACATTCGAAATAAAATTAGCCAGATGCTCTACAATCTCTTGTTCCGAAAGTCCTTTGTAGCTAAAATTCTTCTCCTGCTCGAAATCATATTCCAGTGTAGCCTTCAAGCTGTCCGCACTCGCATAAAGAACGGTTTCGCCATTGAGCACCCATTCCTTTTTGGTGATGTTATAGTCGCGCATCTTACCGGCGAAATCGTAAATATCGGTAAACAACCTTCGATGAATTGCCAAGTATTCAGCCGGCGAAAAAGAGAATGTTTGTTCACTGAGCATCTCCGCAATTCGAGCAGAAACTTTATCTGCCTCTTCCGTTCTATCCTGATCTGATTTGGGAGGATGTTGTTGGTAGTAAGTATCAATACGACGCTTAACTTCTTCAATGGTAATATCGCCTTCGATATTTTTCTTGGCTGCATCAATGAGGTATTCAGAGGGCTGCAAGCCATCCACCTGCTGAAGGCCGATAGCTGTTTTCCACAACTTAGCCTTTTCAGACTTGTTGGGTTCTCCTTGTCTCAAATATTCATCGAAATTTTCCATTACCAGCCAGCCATTTGTATCCTGTAGCATTGTAGCTACAAGATAGCGAAATTACCTCAAAACAACAACCAAACACATGAATATTTTCTAGCCCTTGCAAGGTGTCAATTGAACCACTCGCAGAATATCTCGTTCAACCTTCCTTCACCCTTTTCTCCTCCAAAAAATCCGCAATAATCAAAGCGGGCTCGACGCCCTCCACCAATAAACGTTGAAAGGATCCGTACAAATCTTTCGATGTGTTGTGATGAAGCTTGAACGCTGTCAAATAACCTGTTAAGGCAGTCAATGTCCCACTGCGTTTTGATGTAACAAGGAATTATTAAAGCACTCATTTTTCTGTCAAATTATTGGTGTCTGTTTATGGTTTGTTGTGGTCGTCAATGCTTGCCGGTAACGGTTCGCGGCTTGGCGTAGTGGCGGATTTTTAGCACAAAAGTTCAATAGAATTACTACTGTTGAACCTTGCACAAATGTTTCATAGAAGCACTGCACCCGCCATTACGCCAAACCGCTGTTAGCTGCTGCCCTTCTGTCTTTCGTCCTGATTGTCTGTCGGTTGTGTGGCTGTGAAGCGTTGGCATTGGGGTCATTTTAGTTCGATGTTTTTTCAGATTTATATCTATACCTACTTATTCTCACTCTGTCATAGTTAATTATGTTCAAGATTATATCCCTCAAAAGTTCATCTAAAACCAAGTAGTTTTTTATACCATCATTACCTTGTCCAATTTCTCCGTGATGAACTGATTTGTGTCTTGCTTCATCAATTATTACCTGAATTTCTGGTATAATATTAATCTTGGAGTATTCAAGAAGTTTTTTGAATTTATACTCTGTGCTTGTTCTTTTAACTTTGTTCAAATCTCCAATTTTTCCTTTCAAATTATCTATTGGATTTTTAAGGTTGCCTTTGCTGTATTTGTTTAAAACTAAAAGTAGCTCATCTTTAATTGGCTTGTATGTAGAATCATCAATGATGAAGGAATCGGAATTTTCTATTGATTCAACATATTTTTGTGCTAATCTCTCAAAAGCAATTATTTGAACAAAGAACTTTTCTTCAATACTTCCTGCTTGTTCAGCACCATTTAGATAAAAGATTATTGAGTTTAAATCAAGTTTTTTGTTCTCTAAAACAAACTGATTGAAACAATGGATAAATGCATATCCGAGTATGTGGTCGCCTCTGTTAAATGGATTGTTTAACGGTATATATTTATTATAACTTTCGTTTTTAATTGTTTTAAATGAGTAACTAATAATTGTTTGAGAGTTTACCTTGCCGATATTGTAAAAACCGCCAATAAACTCCTTTCTTATTGCTACTTCAGCACCGTTTAAAAACGATAAAAAGAAAACTAAATCTCTTTTAAACTCTTTGTATACATCATAGTAAAGAACATTTTGACCGTTGTCTCGATAATTTGGCAATTCAACATAAATATTGCTTCCGCTTTCACACGGGAAAAAAGTGAATTTGAAATTATTACAACAAATATTAGTTGGACTATTATAAATTAAGACGGCTGAAGTGTGGTCTCTTTCCCAATCATTAAACTCGTTAATTTTTACACCGCCTCTTGCTTTTATTGTTTCTGTCAAATCTGTGTAATCCATTCTTAAGCCCTCAATTTCTAAAAAGAATAAGGTCTGCATTTTATCGGTATTATCTTCTTTTTCTTTCCCTCCATAATTTTCTCTTACTTCTGTATGTTTGATAAAGCCATAAGATTGTAATTTGATAAAGGATTGGTGCGGAGTAATATTCCTTAATGATAATTCAGTTGCTTCAAGCTCATTGTTTTTGTCTGTTTTAGCTTTTAAGAAGAAGTTGTCTTTGAGATAGATTTTTTCTTTATTATTCATAAAAGACAATAAGTCAAATTGCTCTGCTACATATACGTCAATATAAAAAATACCTTCCTCCTCAAAAACTAACCCAAAGTCAAAAGGAATATCAAGAGTTTGGATAGAGAGATTTCCCTTTTTTATTCTGTAAACTTCTTTCATTGCCCTAGAACAATTTTTATTTCTTCTTCCGTCAATTCGTAAAGTTGGTAAACCAATTGGTCTATCTGATTTTCTAAATCTGCTGTATCTGCTGAACTATCTGCTTTTTTTCTGTCTAAGATTTGTTGGATTAGTCTTTCTACTGTTGCAAAAACTGTCTTATTGTATTTAGGCATAGGCAAAATTTCTAAATGCCCCCTTTTAACTTGTGCCAATGCTTCACCAACTTCATTATTCACAATATTTTGATAATACCAATTCAACAATTTTGAGTTTAAACAAGCCAATATCAAATGTTCAGAATACTCTTTGTTAGTTGAAATTATGGTGTAAAGATTATCCCTTACAACAAATTGTCTGTCATCAATGGTTGCAATTAATGAGCTACCTGTTTGTCGAATAACAATTTTTAATGCAGAATCATAATTAGCTGAATATCTTGGCTCTGCAAGCCAATCGCCCAAACTAATAAAATAATCATCATTCCAAGTAATTACATACTTGTTTATTAAACTTCCCCGCAATAAAGGTCTAAATGTTTCATCCTTTTTATAGGACTGAACAAACGGCTTTTCCTGCATTGTTTTTTCATCCTGTTTTGGCTTTCCTTTACCTTTTTGAAAAGGTTTAGTCCCCTGAGTGATTTTTGCAACATTATCAAGTTTTGAAAATGTAGAAAACTTGAAATCAATTTTAGAGGCAAAGTCGGATAGATAAATATTGACGTGACTTTTATAGTTTATCGCAAGCTCATTTTTGGAAAATTGGTTTTCTATTATGTTCCCGATTTTGTCAATAATTTGAACATTCATTGAACCTGACAAATCATTTTTCTTCTCTGCATTAACAATAATGGTATCAACAACCGCTTCTTCAAAAACGGGAAAACTATACGCCCTTACATTGTGTGTGTTAAAGCCTGAGAATAACAGTTTTCTGATATTTGGTGTCTTTAAGTTGAGTAACCAAGTGTTTGGAACTATAAAGCACAGTTGAGAAAAGTCTTTAAGCAAGTTATATGAACGTTCAAAGAATGTCATATAAATATCAAACTGATAATCGCAATATTGGAAATTACTTTTAATAAAAGCCTTTTCGTTTTCGCTGAATAATGCACCGTAAGGCGGGTTTCCAATTACCACATCAAAACCCACAAAATCGCCATCATCATTCAACACTTCGGGAAATTCAAAACGCCATTCAAAAGCATTTTCAAAAATCTTGTTAGCTTTTATTTCTTCAATCTCGGCTTCAAGCTTTTTAGTTTCTTCTGTCAGTTGCGTTACTTTCTTGTTCCAATCGGCTTTTTCCTTTTTGCTCATTTCAAAAAGCTGCCCTTGATTGGTCATTTGATACAAGTCGCCTGATAGTTTTCGTAGCTTCTTTACTTTAGGGTCGTTCAATGAAATTTCACTTCTGAAATCCGATTTAATGTCGGCAATCAGCCGTTCCATTTCTTTCTTTTGTTCCTTGCTTTCAGCGTTTCGGTAAGTGTCAACGGCTAATCGGTAGCTATCAATTGTCCACTTGCTTTTTTTCAAGGCTTCTTTGAGGTCAGCATCAATGGCAAAACGGCTCACTAAAGAGTTTCCGCATTTTATGTTGATGTCAATATTTGGAAGCGTTTCAAGTTCAGTGCTGTTTTTGTAGTAAGCATTTTTCAGAAGCTCAATCCACAAACGCAAACGGCAAATTTTTACCGAGTTGGAATTGATGTCTACACCGAAAAGGCAGTTTTCAATTATTGTTTGCTTTTCGTGGAAAAGCGTTTCTTGTATGCGTTGGCTCTCTTTGTTGCTTGGGTTGTATTCAAAAAGTTCACCTTCTTCGTCTGTTACAATCAGTTCATCATTCACCACTTCTACCTGATATTCTTTCAAGCGTTTGCCTTCAAGGTCTTGCAGAATTTTCAAATCGTTTTTAACGGCAATCATTTCATTGAGTGCCGAAACCAAAAAGTGTCCTGAACCAACAGCAGGGTCGCAAATTTTGATGCTGTTTACAATTTTATTGGCTTCTTTTCGGTCTTCAATTTTGTCGTAAAGTTCTTCAAGCGTTGTGCAATTCCATTTTTTGGATTCGTTGAATTTCAGCACAACTGCTTTGCGAATGGTCTCACGACACATATACATTGTAATGAAACCCGGAGTAAAGAATGAGCCATCTTTGTATCCGTTTATTTTCTCGAAAATCAATCCGAGAACTGAAGCGTTAATCAGTGTTTTGTTGTCTTCCTGAATTTCTTCTTCGCCTTCGGCTCCAAAGTCGTAAGCATCTAAAAACTCAAAAAGATATCGAAGTGTAGAAAGGTTTCCTGTCCGTTTTTTTCCTTGCTGGTCTTTTAGCACGGTTTGCGAAAAAATCGGAATGGTTTTATCGTCCTTCAGATTGCTGATAAACAAAGTATCCTGCTCAATATCGGTCGGCTCGAAAAGTGATGAATTGAGATAAGGCGTTTTTTCAAATGCCTTTTTCACATCTTCGTTTCGCTCGTCATACTTGCGTGCCAACACCTGAAAAAACAAGCCGTTCAGGTCGTCATAGTTCTTGATTTTATCAAGATTGAGAAACGAAAACGATTTATCGCCTTTGTGATAGGTGATGAGTTGGGCTTCCAACAACTTCAAAAACAAAATACGATTTATCCAAGTAATTGAAAGTTCAAGAGCAACATTAAAAAGTCTTTCCTGTTGTGTGTTGCCAAACTGATTTGGCTTTTCAAGTCGGCTAAGTTTATCTAAGCTGTCAAGTTGAATAATCGCATCTTCAAGAATTGTTCCCGTGTTGCGTTCACCTGCTTTGTTTCGTTCAATCAGTTTTTTGCTTCCCTCTTTGGTTTCGGTCAAGCCGATAATGTGCAACAACTCGCTGTAAAAGCGTTTGTCAAGGCTGTTGCTGTCGTTGGTGAACGGAAGTTTTAAAAGATGCTCTGGCGATAAAAGTTTGAATAAAGCAATCAGCGAATTGTCGTCTGCTTTGTCAGTATTGCGTAACGGTTTTTGAAAGTCCTGAATGTTGAAGTAAGTAAATTCAATTTCTGTTGCTATGTCAGTGATAAATGGCTCGGCAATTTGTTTGTAGAAAAAATCAGTTTTTGTGTCTGCCAAACGACCGCCTTCAAATTCTGTAAATTGCTTTACGAGATTTTTGTTTTGAGCAAAAAGTCTGTCGAATAGGGTAGCGTCAAAAATGAACCATTCGTTAATGTTGGTCGCCACCAAATGTTTTACTTCAAGATTTTTATGTGTTATTCTTTCTCGTAAATAGTAAAGCACTAATTCCTGAAACGCTTTTGCGTTCAGTTTTTTAGTGGTTATCATTTCCGATTTGTTTGTCGGCTTTTTAGCTTCAATGATTACACCAACTGACGAGTTTGCATTTTGTCCGTTGTGAATAACAAGGTCGTTTCGACCTTTGGTATTTATAAAATGATTTTGCTTGTAGTAAGTGTCTTTTAGAAAGTCGGAAACCAAGTTTTTATGAAACTCTTCGCTTTCCGTGTCATTTGTCCTGTCGAGTAAATTAATGAGATTGGTCTTGAAACCTTCAATTTCAGTCCTGTTCGGTTTTACTTTTAAAAAGGCTTTGTTTAGTGCCTTTCTGGGTTTCAATTCTTTTAATTCCATCTACAATTTTATATTCTTTTTTCAGTCGGTTAAGATAAGTTTTAATGTCGAAACGATGTCCGTGCGTTGGCTAAAAAATGGCTCTTTTGGTTTTTTGAGCGTTGGCTCGTGTGTTGGAAAAAACCAAATGTGCCATTTTGTGCGGTTGGCTTTTTTGTTGTCTGTCTGTTCGTTAATTTTTGCACTGTCGTCTGCTCCTTAGGGTTGCAGCTAACGTTTTGCGGCTTTGCGTTCGGGCGGATTTCGGAGCACAAAACTTTCAACCAACACTGAACTTGAATAGAAACACAAAGCTCCAAGTTTGCACGTCACCCCGCCTGACGCAAAACCCGTGTTAGTGGTAGTTTTTAGTAGCATAGCCAATCGGTTATATTGTTTGATTCATCATATATTACTAGAGTTTCTTCATTTGCCTGCGCCTTAATAATTACCCAAGCTATCAATGTTGCTTTATCATTGTCATTTTTAATTGACCTAGTATTATTTTCTCTCTTATATTTCCAAGTTCCATTCTCATATTTAATAAAACTTAGCTTAATAAAAGACTGGTCAATAATCAAATTGCCTGTGAGATAATTTGCGTTGTGTCTTCTAATATGAGTTAAAGCCTTTGTTATTAAACTATCAAAACCTATAGCTATTCCATATGCTTCCGAAACATATTGGTTCAAGTCATTAATTGGAGTGTTAGAATGTGCTACGTGTGCTGCTTTATGACGTCTAATTGCAGCATTTTTAAATGAGTTATTTAAAGGGAATGAAGTCAAGCCAATTCTAGAAGAAATTGCTGTCATGTTACCCCAACCATCATTTATTGAAAAGGCTTTCAAAATATTTTTCACCTCTCCATCATTTATATTTGAGTATTTATAGCCAAAAGCGTATTCAGTTAAGTCGTAAGCAGTACTTGATGTTGAGGAAATTTTTGAAGCCTCGGTCTGAACGAAAGCTATTTCGTCTTCTGAGGTTTGCTCATTTTTTGCAATTCTTGATAAGGCTTGTAATACATCAACTGTAACTGAATATTTAAGCAACAATGGCAAGCTAGTAAAGGGAACTGTCGTTGTTCCTATTTCACTTAGAATTTCTCCGGTTCTCTTTTTAATAAAATCTTCAATGGCAACAAAACCAACTACTGCAAGCCCATTTCGCAGAAGTTTTGCAATATTATTGTGCACAATGTTTGTTGCAACTTGATCATTTAAAGTGTCAACACTTAGCGATTTATTTAAATCATCAATTCTCTCAATAAATGATTGTCTTGCTGTCGGCATAGTTTTATTAAACTAAATCATTTAATAAATCATACATTTTTCCGATTCTAATTTGAATGTTACTCGGATTATTCGTAGCTTGACTGACGGCTTTATTAAATATAAGGTCGTTTTCAAACAAGTTTCTTGTTCCTAAAACAACATCTTCATGTTTACCTCTTATTCTATTTATTTTGTTTTCATTTAGCAGTAATGCAACTGCAACCATTTCTGCATCATATAAGGGAGAAATTAGTTGTTCTCGCCAACCACCTGCAATAGGTTTATTAAATACTTTATCTCTCCAGAGAGCTTCACAAGCAGAAATTGTTTCATTAAATAGATTTCGTAAGGCTAATATTTTTTGGTCATTGGCCTTTTGATTATCCGCCATATATTTATCCATTTCAACTGAAAGAACATTCCCGATTTGTTGCCAATTTTCATATAGTGTAAAAAATCGTAAAATGTGCTCCAAATCTTCCATGTTACGAAATGCATTTGAATTTGAATCTGTTATTTTCAATCTGCGTCTTAAAATTTCGTTTTCTGATAATTCAAACAAGAGATTGTTTAAGCTTCCATGGTACGCAACGTTTCTTATTTCTTGTGGCTTTAGATGTTCTCCTCCTGTATTCAATCTTAAAAAAACTTCAAATTTTAAGCTAGGGTCTGACTGTCTTAATAAGGTCACTATTCTTAAATAAGGTCTAACACTCAACGCATTTTTAATTTTCTGGGGAAGCTCTGAAAAATAAAGGCCATTTAATTCTGGAAATTTTTGTAGGTCTTTTAACTTAAATTCATTATTCAAGAAATTCTTTATTGAGGTAATTCTTTGTTTACCGTCAATAACACTATATGTTCCATAATCATCCTCTGAAAGATATACAGGTGGCACGGGAACATTTAAGATGAAAGATTCAATTAAACTTGACTGTTTTGACAAATGCCATCTATCTCTTCTCTGGTAATGTGGTGCTATGTCGATTGCCCCATTTTCTACCATTTCTGAAATTGTTTTCAATGAAAAGTCAGATTGTTGAACAACCAAAGATTCTTGGGCATTCATAAACTTTTTTATTGCTATATTATCTTCCATATTATGAAATTGTAAGTCTTTTTAAAATTACCACTAACGGTTTGGCGCTTGGCGCAGTGGCGGATTTCGGAGCACAAAACTGTCAATACACCACAAAAGTTGATGCGAGGCAGAATGTTCAATTAACCACTTTACCCGCCATTGAGCCAAACGCCTGTTATGCCCTGGCGTTCTTGTCACCCGTGTATTGCAACCCTTGTCAATATTGAGTTTTGCAACCAACTGCCCGAATGTTTTTGTGTCGGTTTGTGTGTTGGCGTTTTTAAAATTTTTAGAAGGGAAGGAGATTTTTAATTTTTTCTTTTCAGGGTCGGACAGGCATACTCTTTGGCAAGCTTTGGATTGCGTATTGGCTTGTGGGGCTTGCCAATGTGTATGACTGTGGAGGGTTGGCATTTTTTGTCTAATGTTAATATTCTAATTTATTTCGTTCTGCTTCTTCATCCATTCGTTTTGCATCTGCTAAATAACCTTGTTGCATCCGTTTAAATATCTCAGCTACATTTGGATATTTATTCTTAAAATTATTTGCCAATTTCTCAAAGTAGGCGGCTTTTCCTCTTTCAATATCTCCACCATCAAAAGCACCCCTTGTGGATGAACCTCTTTTGTTGAACATAGCAGAAGAATAACCGCTCTTCAAACTGTCCGTGTTTATCTCCTCAATAACTTGAAATATTTTTTCTTGAGGCCATTCTTGAATATTTTCAGGGTATTCAGCTAATACTTTTCCGATTTCAGAGTCAGCAACATTTAATCTACTAGCAGATTCGGCTAATGCTCTTGCCTTTTTAATCCAATCTTTTAATGCCGCTTCATCAATAGAATTATCTTCCTTCATTCCCGGTATTTTTTTCCACGAATGAAGCAAATGGTATGCTTGTTTTGCTCTATTTTGAATAGCTTCATCAGAAATACCTTCTCGTTCTTTTTCCAATAATGTTTTGTCTTTGGGAATGTAAATCCACTTTAAAACCTCAATAAAAAAATCAGGGTTATTTGCCAATTCTTCTTCTAAAGTCTTGGGATTTCTTCTTGTTCCGTATGAATCTAAAATTGGAAGATAAAGCCACTCCAAATGAATGAGGGTTGATTTCTCAATATCTGTACGCTTGTCAAGTTCTTCAAAAACTCGTTCAATTTCATAACTTCTGAAACGTGGCGTTTCACTTGCTTCCTCTGTCGTTGCTTTTTTCAACATTTCTGAAAGCTGATTACTTGAAATTACGTTTGCGAAATGTGAAGCAAAATCTATTGCGGAAAAGAATCTTTTGTATTTCAAAAGCATTTCAATTCCAATTGCTTTTTCTTCATCGGTAATGTGATAAAAATGTGGGTTGATATTTTGCCAATACTCATTTTGTATTTCTTCATCTAATGAAGCTACAAAATTCCACAATTGTTGATTTTGATTAAGTGGAATTAGAACATTAGAAAGTGCTTTGTTGCTAAACTTTTTTTCTTGTAATTCTTTGAATAATGATTTTATCCAATCAAAGTTTTCAATAATTGATTTACGATAGATAAAGTTGTGAGCAAAACCAATAAGATTTTTATCGTCATTCAAACATTCACAAACTGTATTAACATCTTCCTTATTTGTGATTACGCCAGCTAAAGCACCACCCAAAAGCCAAAACTCTTTAACTTGTTTTCGTAATTCTAAGGCTGCGTTTAAACCTAATTCTTGAAGAAAAACTGTTACTGCTATTTTTCTTGCTTCATCAATACGCTTTTGTTGTTGTTCGTATCGTTTTTCTGATTCATTGGGTTCGTATTTGAAACCTTCTGGAAACTCAGGCCAATGTTCATTAAAAAGCCAAATGTATTTGTGAATAATGTCTGTTGGCTGAAGTTTGTTATACAAATTTTCTAACCGTACTAACTCGGATTCGGGTAAAGCCCAATCGGTATCAGGATGCGATCTGTGATGATTTAAAATTCCCCTGATTGTTTCCCAAGTTGTAAATTTTTCCTGTTTGATATTTGGGTAAACTTCATCAGCCCAATCTAAAACTCTTTTTCTGTCTTTAGGAGAAAGATTGGTTGTTTCTTTTATGAGTTGAGAAAATTTTTCTTCATCATTATCAAAAAGGGTTATGAGAATTTCTATTACTGCTGAATGCGTATTCCATATTTCTTGATAAGTGTAGGTGAGGTTGGTATTCTTATCAAACATTCGCCAGCGCATTTTATGTGTTGGATGTGCTATGCCATGATGGTCTGGAAGCATTCTAATTAAAAGAGACCAACCTGATTCTTTTTCCTTTTCGGCAATGTATTTTAGAATTTCCATTCTTTCATCAAACGATGCGAGAGTTTGAAAATGCCAAGGTTTGAAAATTTCCGAAATACTATTCAGTGGTCTGTTTGATAAACTACCGCCTGGGTCAAGTCTTGAAAGTTTAAGCAGTACCAAACTCACATCTCTTAAATATTCGGGCAACCAAGCCAGATTTTCAAGTGCCCACAACAAACCAGTGTGGTGACTTGTTTTGTGCAAAAAACCATCTTCCTCTTTGAACATATCCATTATTTCGGGTTGTTCTTTTGCCAATGAATTTTTTACTACTTTGAGAAAACTTTCAGGCGATGCCTCCGAAATAAGAGGTAATTCGTGATCAACGGAAATCCACATTTCTCCACTTGCGTTGTTGAGTAAATCAAAAATGATTTTATCAACCCAATTTTGGGGATTGTCAAGATTGGGAATTTTTACTCCATTCAATCGTCCAACTAATATTAAAGATTGGGTTAGCCCTTCCCTTGACCAATTAGAGTATTTGTTTTTCTTGTTGAAATATGCAGCGAAACTGTTTTTATCTTCGGGTTCAATGATTGGATTCCCGTTTTTGAATGCTAATGAAAAACACTCTTGAATGTTTTGAAAATCTTTTGGCAAAAGTTGAGAAGAAAGATTGGTCCATAAATCTAAAGGGGAGGTTAATCGCCAAGTTTCACCAATTTGAATGATTGGTGATTCTTCAAAGTTTTTCCATTTGTTTAGGATAACTAAATAGTCAGAATATTTTTGTTCAGAAAGCTTTTCAATTAGTTCAATATCTCCAACAAATGTTTCGTTCCATCTACCAAGTATAAGAGCAGGAATTATCTCACGGATATTTTCTTTCTCAATCCATTTTGCTTTGTAGTGAGGAAAGCCAAGTAGTTTTTTAAGGATAGTAATATTTCTCCCTGATTCTCTAGAAAACCTTTCAGCATCTTCTCTTGATATACCGCTTTCTGTTAGTGATTTGTTTTGTCCGTCTCTATCAATGGTTGGTAATGTGATAGTTTCTTGATTAAAATTATCATCTGCACCTAGTGGAACTAAAACGTGATGCCCTTTAGCGACAGCCGCATAAAGCGGTTGAGCATCATCAAATCTTGGTATAAGATTTAATGCGGTATTAGTGTTTATTCTTATTCCACGAAAATTCCTTTCAGTATCAACAATTAGTGCTTTAGAAAAAAATCTGTCTGCTTCTTCAGGTTGAAACATTTTTGCTGAGGCGATAATGAAAGCAATTGCTTCACTTTTTGTAGATGCTTTTATTCCTTTAATTGTAGGTTCACCTTGCAGTGCTGATAACAATAAGTCCTTTTCATATTCTCTTCCTGCAATTACACTTTCAGGTAAAAGAACCAACCCTTTAGGTCCGATTGACCATTCTTCCCAAAATTCGTCAGCCGTCATTATTCCATCAAATGGGTATGTTCCAACTCCTTCTTGTGAAGCAAGCCAACGAGAAACAGAAAGTGCATTATCAAGCCATTGTTCTAAGTCTACTGAATCATAAACAATAACATCTCTCCAATAATTTTCAGCCTTTTTCTCCGCAATCCAATCAACTTTTTTTGTCCATAGTCTAGGTGTTACAAATATGAAAACAGAATCACTTGGTGTAAATCCTATTGGATTTGCTTTTCTTTTATCATAATCATCATCGGCTTTTCCTTTACAGTCGGAAGAAGTACCAAATTCCCACAAAGAAATTCCTTGAGGTACATAAGCTGTTTCAGTTTCACAATTCACAATACCATCCCAACCGCCAATATAGGATGCGCTGCCAGAAGGAAGATTTGCTTTTGTGCTTACAGGTGTTGTTGCTCTTACCAATCTTGAGATAAGATAAGGCAAAACAGCTTTTGAAAAGGTAGTGTCTGCCCAATTTTCAAGATTATTTCTGGTTACTAGTTTCATTCTTTATTTTTTTATCTCGGCCCCATAAACCTATCTCCGTTAAAATGTATCATATGGTCGGGTACTTCCATTAGCCAAACTTCTGTTTCCCAAGCAATGTTGTTTGAATGCTTTTTGAACTCTGTCATATCAGGAAAAGCAGTTACATAGACTTTTCCAACTTTACAATTTTTTAGAAAATCTTCGAGTTCTAAAAGTCGTTTCGGAGAAACAGGGCCGTGTGAGGTAACGGCTTCAATTAGAAATAACCACTTTCTTTTGTTGTCATATATTACAACATCAGGCAATTTGCTGTGTTGGTCAATCGGAATGCCTAAATCTTTTAAACCTTTGTCGTCAACAAATAAGTCCTTTTTAGCTGTATCGCCTAAATAAAGAAGAGTTCCACCGTTTGCGAATCGTGGGGCAAATTGTTCGACTATTGAAGCTTGAACTTCATTGTGTTTGCCAGCGGATAGTTTGATTGTCTTACCGTTTTGAAGGGTGACGGGAATTTGATTTAGTTCTCTTTCTTTTAAATACACCTCCGAAAGTTTACCAACTGTATCAATGAAGTTCTTCAAAGCCTTCTTCCAATTTCGTGTTTTGTATGTTTTTACGACTTCCAAAACTTCGGATGTCAAGGCATAATGTGCTCTAGGGCTATTGACAGGCAGTGTCGGGTCGTCTGGGTTGTAATCAACTACTCTTGCTTGAACGAATTGATGAAGCACTTGTCTTCTAAATGTTTCTCTTGTATTAGGGGCGTATGATTTACCATAGTTTTCATTCACAAAAGTCATTATGCCTTTTGTAACTCCTAAACTTTGGCGAGTTGCTTTCGCCCATTTATCATTTTCTTTAATGTTGCAGATGGCTAAAAATGTCAATGCCGCCATTTCATTGTATTGTGCTGGCGGCAATCCTAACGCTTTTAATATCTCTTGTGCTTCTTCTATTTTACTCATATCAGTTCATTATTACTTCCAATTCAAAAAGTTCGTTGACAATGCTGTTTACATTGTTCATTGAATAGTCATTGGATAGTATGATTTTATTGCCTATTTCTTTTATGTTGTTTAATGATGGAAATCTCATTTCTCTCAATTCTGTAGCACTTACATTTACATTACCGTTAAAGATTTGGAAGTAAGTATCAAATAATTCGCTGTTGAGCAATGCACAAAGTCCAACTACTTCGTCTCGGTCTAAATGTCCATCCTTCCTGTATATGTAGTTTACTTTGTTCTCAACTCCGATATAATCCGATTTGGCATAGTTGCAGAAATAAGGTGCTGCAATTAATCTGCTTTTGTCGTCTTTGGTGCTAAATCGCCTTAAAAGGATATAGTTCTTGTTGGGAATCAACAAAGATTTTGAACCGCTTTCTATTCTTATGAATTGCCCTTTTTCTTTGAGTTTTTTTGGCCATTCCAAAATCATTTTGTTCACGTTGTGAAGCCAAAATAAAGGAGCTAAAAATACTGTCCCGTTTTCGTAATTATTTTGGATATAATCTAATGCACGGAACGAAACAACAGGACCCGTTGAAATTTTTATATTGAAATCAGTCAAAACATTTTCCCAAGTAGAAACTAAACTCAAAATGCTCTCTTCTTTGTCGCTTGTCGGCAAATGCAAAATTTTCTCCTTTGAGTTAAGGTCAATGAGTTTCGAAGAATTGAAATATTTTATTGATGGCTCAAAAATGTCTTTAATTCCAGCACTTGAAGAAACAAGGACTTTCTTTTTTGAGTCTATTTCTTCTCTGATTGCTTTAATAACAATCGTTTCTTGCAAAACACTGTCACGATTGAAAGTGTCTTTTCGAGAATTGAATAAGTGTATCTTTTCAATCTGAACTGTATTAAAAAACAGCTCTCTGAACGCTTTGAAATAATTTCCTGATGCGAAACTTCTTGGTGTGATAAAAATGAGTTCACCATTTTCAGAAAGTAGTTTAGCCGCAATTCCCATAAAAATAGAATAGATATTGGGCTGACCGCTGACTAACTCTTGTGAGGCAATTACTCTTTTATCGTCTTTGGAAAGCTTGAAATAGGGTGGGTTAGAGATGATAATTTCGAAATTTTTATCTACTCTTTTTGCTTCTTCAAACAAACTTGGCAGTCTGCTTTCTTTAAGAACTGTTGCATTTTCTAATACAAAATCAGTGGAGTGCAGTGTGAAGTTAAATTGTATTCCTTTATTTAAAAGCCACTTTTTTAAGTAGTCAAGTGCTTTTTCTGAATATGGAATTAATTCAAGATCGGTCTCATAAGCCACTAAGTCAATTATCTCAATACCGTTCTGTGATTCTATTAAATGCTCAACCAAAGCACAAGATAAAATTGCTGTTCCACAACCAGGGTCTAAGATTCGGATTCTAGTTTTTGAAAGGTCGCAAAAGGAGGCCAGAAGTCGAGCGATTGGAGTTGGAGTAAAAAATTGTCCGTTAACTTTCTTGTGAGTAGTTGTTACTTGCTGAGTATAAAAAATACCTAACCTATCTGCAAAGTCACTTGGCAGTTCTTGTTTGAATGGTTCGATATTTATTATTTTACTCATTTCGCAATGTTTTTATGTATGCTACTTTTTCTTCTGCGACTTTCAAAATATTCAAGTCTGCTTCTTCATCCAAAATTTTGTAAGCAATCTGGTCACTCAAAAATTCTTCGAGCAATTCCATTTCGTTAACTTCAAAAAAGTCAGCGATATTTCTGATCAAATGTTTTGTCGGCTGTCTTTGGTTACGCTCAATTTTAGCAAGTAGAGAAGGGTCAATTTCAATATTTGCAGCAACTTCTCTCAAAGTCATACCAGCAGTTTCTCTCAGTTGTCTGAGTTGCTCTCCAAATGTTGTATGTTTTTTCACGGTTGCCATTCAGGACAAATTTTGTCCAAAGATAAGAACTCTTTTAAAATGGACATAAAAAGTCCACAAAAAGTTTTACACATCTTTAGTCGAGCGTTGGAAAATTTTAGCTCTTTTGGTTTTGTGGAGGGTCGACTTGTGTGTTGGGCAAAACCAAATGTGCTAAAATGTGCGGCTGCCAAGAAAAAATTAAAAATGCGGGTCGGCAAAAATTTTAAAAACATTCAGGTCGGCTTGAGTGTCGGCTCGTTATTTAGTGTCAGTTTGTTAAAGAACGCTTTTAAGTCTGTCAACTTAAATTGTCAGGTTGCAAAGTCTCCGTTTTCAGTCGTCACTTTCAGGGTTGCACTGTCTTTTTACGCTTGGGCATAACAATATTGTATACGAAACCTATATAATACAATTATAATACAAAACAACTGAAAATCAATATTCTTGCTTTACGCTATTTATATAAGGCATTGCGTTAAATCAACTTGTTTGTCAATAGAGCTTCAGAAACATTACATCTTCTTATATGAGCCAAGTCAGCATCTGAGCGACCCTCACCACATTGCCATTTCACACAACTTCCACCCTTAAGCTAGAAATCACGAAATAGACAAAATACATCTCTGGTGTAAACCAAAAACAAGATCACTTTCACCCTGAAAACGAACCTCAAAAAAATCTACATTTTTTACGATTCCAATACCTAACCGTTCAAAAAATGATTTTTTTTCGCAAATCCGTGGGCTAAATGTGGGCTAAATCAAAAACAAAAAATCCCGCAAGCTTCTGGATTCAGATGTTTGCGGGAAATGGTTGTGGAGATAATCGGATTCGAACCGATGACCTCTTGCATGCCATGCAAGCGCTCTAGCCAACTGAGCTATACCCCCATTCTTGGCAGCAAATATAGGCGCGTTTCATCAACACACAAAACTTTTGTAACCTCAGCTGACGGCCTTGCCTCTACTGCCTTCAAACGATCCATGAAACAAATATCCCAACAGTCCGCCGTACAAGGTGCTGATCACGGGACTGCCGGATATCATGCATCCTCCGGAATCGCAACCCACCAATCGATGATACAAATAACCCAATATCGCGCCGATCAAAACGGCACGGATAACTCTCCAATTGTTGATCAATTTTGATTTCATTTTATTTTTTTTATTCACCACCCCGTCTGCTTCGCAACAGTTTGAAAAATCTAACAAACCTAATTTCTAATTTACCGATTCACTGATTCACCGATTCACTGATTCACCGATTCACTGATTCACCGATCTACCTCACTACGCAAACAAATATCCACTGACCTAGCAGAACAATCTGTGATTATGGTCACGCCGAAAGGCTACACATAGGGCCCAAAACAAGAAAAGGTCGCTCCGTTGAGCAACCCTTTTCTTTTACCTTAACCAAAACCTATTACTCAGGACGAGTAAAACTTAGATACTCTTTCAACGCAAAAGGCTGGCCATTGTTGCAAACGATTTCTAAAAAAAAGTGAAATTCTTTATTTTCCCTATGACATCTGACTCTCCAAGATCGCCCGCCATGCGGCTGGTACCTCATGCGAACGCTGAAGCTTGTGATTGAAACATACCAATACACAATGTCCCTCTGCACACATGACACGGCCATGGTCAGTTTGTCGCATAATGCGACTGGTCAATGTC